>Ga0302323_100004951_pt1 | contig 10872 bp, 8 predicted proteins | sample Fen_T0_3_FD_201950 | JGI IMG/M metagenome (GOLD analysis project Ga0302323, IMG submission 201950) | Peat permafrost microbial communities from Stordalen Mire near Abisko, Sweden - Fen_T0_3 | ecosystem: Environmental > Terrestrial > Soil > Wetlands > Permafrost | place: Sweden: Abisko... | reverse complement strand
TCGGGAGCGAGACCGCGACCTGGGCGCCGGACGGCAACTCCGGCACCGTCGTGGCAGACTACGGCTGGTCTTTCCGGGCTCCCGCCGGCGTTTATACCGGTGTGGGCACGGGCGAAAGTGGTCCCAACTGGGAATACAGCTTCGTCGCCGACGCGACCGGGAATTTCGTGCTGAATTACAATGTGACCGGCACGGGCGACACGCTGTTTGGCCTGCAGGGGTTCCGCATCGGGGAACACGGGTATTTCAATCTCGGCTATGCCGGGGTGGACGACGCCCATCCCTCCGTGTCGGGCCAATACATCTACGCGGTCACCGCGGGCAACTACTACGATTTTCAGTTCGTCAATCTCGGCAACATCAACGGGACCATCCAAACCTTGGATGCATCGGTCCATGGCGAGTTCACCTGGACGCTGCCCGGAGCAGAGCCGCCCAGCGTGCCCGATTCATCTCCCTCGGTTGTTTTGCTAGGTCTCGGGCTCGGCGGGCTTGGCGTTGCCCGCCGGCGGTTGCGGGGGAATGCCGTTCTGCCGTGAGTTCCCTGGCGGCATATCTCCCCGATCCGGCACAAAATGAAAAACTCCTCAATTGTCTGTGTTCTAGTCTCCGCCTCCTGGTTGAGCCCGGTCTTGAGCGCCAATGCCAGCTACAGCGTGACCGGCCAGGTCATCGCCGGTAATGGCAACGTCAATTCGACGCAGAGCGCCGGGCCCTCCGCGGCACCGGTCTCGATCTCCGATAGCATTACCAACCCGGGTTGGGGTTCGGCGGCGTACACGGGCTCGGCGTCGGGCAGCGGTATCTCGCTTTCAGGCGGGGCCAGTGCGACTGAGGTGGTGGGCGACGGGCAAGGGACCTCTGGTCTGGGCCTGTTCAACTTCAGCGGCACACTCTACGACTCCCTGACGTTTCACAGCGGCACTGGCGATCCGGTCGTTGTGCGCTTCAGCCTTTTGCTGGACGACAACCTTTGGACCTCAAGTCCGGGCGACGCCAAGGCGCAGGTTAATGCGAGCTTTTTCCCGGCGGGCAACACCTTCTACTTCAACACGGGTTTGTCCGACTACGATTCAATCGGTGACGGCTTCGGGCCCTCCGCGCTGAACGCCAGCGGGCTCTATTACATCCCGGATGGATTCAGCATTAATTTTGGGGTCGGACTTTCCGTGTCCGCGGTGGCGCACTTCGGGACCGACTACAGCATTCCCTCTGATCCGACGTTCGCCACGGAAATTCGAGTCAACGGCTCCACCGCCCATCTCGGGTTGGAAATCCTGACTCCGGGTGGTACCGTCACCTCCGGCAGCGGCACGGACTACACGATTCCCGCTTCGGCGCCTTCCGTGCCCGAAGCCACCTCCACGATTGCGCTGCTGGGTCTGGGCTTGGGCGGGCTTGGTTTTGCCCGCCGGCAGCTCGGGCGGGTCCAAGCGGTCTGAGCTTCTCCTTTGCAGCCGGGATGCGGTGAAGAAAAGGGGTGGCAAGCAGTGGCGCGGGTGCGATTTGTTGAAACTTTTTGCTCCATTTTTGCAAGGTATGTGTGAGGGCTATTGTCCTCCTCGCCATCCCAATTCGAATCCCGATGAAAACCAGAACAGCCGCGTGCCTTGTTGCCTCTTTCCTGCTGGGCCTAGCCCTTCGGGCCGACCCCATCGGGGTCCAAGCCGATATTCAGGGTGTCGTTCACTATCCGAACCACGGGCCCGACTCCGTGGCCAACGAAACCCAAGTGGGGTTTGGGGATCATTCCGGCTTTCTGGCGGGTGATGCCACGGCAACCAGCGGAGTCAATGTGACCCGCTCCGGCATCGATGGCTTGGGGGAGGACCCGAGTTACCCAGGCACTTCCGGTACCACCACGGTTGTCGGTTCATCGACCGCCACGCTCGGGCATTTGCAAGCTTCCGGGACGGTGACGGCATCGTCCCATGGCAACGGTACGCACGTGGTTTTTCCGCATGGCGATGCGCAACTCAATGTGGGCGGCCCGCCGGTGGCTCATTTCCGGGACACGACTTTCGTCTATAATTCCAATTATGCCTTGGGCGCAGCCATTCCGGTCGAAATCACCTACTTTTTGGATTGGACGGGAGGCTTCGATCTCAGCCCCTATGGCTACACCTTCGGCGAGAGCGGCGCGACCGGCTTCGTGGGAGTGGACTTTGTCGGCAATGTGAGCGCCTATGATCTGAAGCGGAGTGACCTTGATCCGGCCTTGTGGTCTTACACCGCGCCCCAAACACTCGCCTTCACGGTCACCAATGGTGGCTCGTTCGATTGGCAGGCCTCCATGACCGTTTTTGCTGAATTTCAGGTCAACGCGCTTTTTCAGGGTGGTGACGGTCATTACCCCACGGTGGAAGGCTCTGCATTCACCGCCGCGTCGACCGACATCAATCTGGGCTCGACCTACGCTGGCACCACCTTCACTTCGGTGACGGGTCATGTCTATGGCGCAGATACGACGCCTGCCGTGCCCGACGCGACCTCCACGATCTCGCTGCTCGTTCTCGGCCTGGGCGGACTGGGACTGGCAGGTCGACGCCGGGCCCTGCCGCGGCCGGTGCGCGGGTGATGGATTGCATCTGGCCTGAGTTTTGGGCAAGCAGGCGGGATGGCGTTTCCCACCACCCGCTGGAGCCTGCTGGCCCAGGCCACTGTCAATGGCGATGCTGCGCAAAGGCAGGCGTGGGCGGAATTCTACCGGCGTTACCGTGAGCCCGTGGTGAGTTTCATTCGAAGACAGACGCCGGATGCGGCCCGAGCCGAGGACCTGGCGCAGGAATTTTTCCTGCATCTGATGGAAAACGCCACGTTGCAACGGGCCAACCCGCAACGCGGACGCTTCCGCTCGTTCCTGCGCGGCGCCCTCGTGCGGTTTCTCTCCCGTGATCGCGAGCGCAGCCAGGCGGAGAAGCGCGGGAGCGGCCTGGCGCCGGTGTCGCTGGAAACCCTGGCCAACGACGACGAGGAGCCGGTGGTGCCGGCCGCGGTGGCCCAGGCTTTTGATCGAGAGTGGGCGCAATTGATCTTGGAACGGGCCCGGCAGCATGTCCGGGACGGCTGGAAGGGAAGTGCGGGCGAACTGACGACCCTTTTGCGGTTCCTGCCCGGGGCCACAGATACCCCGGCCTATGAAGCGGCGGCCACGCACGTCGGCTGGACGTTGGCCCGCCTGAAGACGGAAGTGCACCGTTTTCGCGGGCAATTCCGCGAGTTCGTGCGCGCCGAGGTCGCGTTGACCGTCGAGGAACCGGAGGAAATCGAGGCGGAACTCACCCATCTGCACCGGGTGCTGGCCGATCCCTCGGTCTAAGGACTCATGCAGTTGAGAGACGATTCTCCTCGCAAGGTGGCCGCACGAAAAGGTGGTCGCCGATTTCTCAGCCGCAGCGCAGGCGGCGCGACTGATCCCGGGTTCGCAGCAGCGAACAACAGGACCTATCGGCGACAGGCGTCGTTATGGAAACCGACGCCCACCCAACTGAAAGATCCCGGCTAGAGCCATGGCGGCGTTACCCGCAACTCCTTGCTGTGCGACCTGCGGTGCCCGCCTGGCGACTGACAGGGGGGTGCCCTGGTGTCCGAGCTGCGCCTTTGCGGCCGTGCTGAACGGGCCCGACGATCCGTCGGAGGGCGCGGTCCGAAGCTTGTTCAAGGCGCCCGGGCATGCGGTGTTGTCCGAACTCGGGCGCGGGGCGACGGGGATTGTCTACCGGGCCCGGCAGGAAAGCCCGGCGCGCGATGTGGCCTTGAAACTCCTGCGGCCCCACGAGGCGGGCTCGGCGGAGTCGCGGGCTCGGTTCCGGCTGGAAGCCACGGCCCTGGCGGACCTCGACCACCCGGTGATCTTGCCGGTCTACAGCTTGGGTGAGCATGACGGGCTGCCGTACTTCACCATGAAGCTCTGCGTGGGCGGCACCCTGGCCCACCGACTCGGGCGTTACCGCGGAGACTGGCGGGCGGTCGCGGATCTGGTGGCGACATTGGCCGACGGCGTGCACTATGCTCATTCCCGCGGCGTGCTGCATCGCGACCTCAAGCCGGGCAACGTGCTCTTCGACGAGGCCGACCGGCCCTTCGTCAGCGATTTCGGCCTGGCCAAGCTGATCAATGGGACGGACGCCGGCGGGTCGGTCACGCGTCCGTTGGTGGTCATGGGCACGCCAGGTTATGTTGCGCCGGAAGTGTTGGCGGGCGGAGCCCACGCCGCGACGACCGCAGCGGACGTTTATGCGCTCGGCGCCATCTTATATGAGCTGCTCACCGGGGCGCCACCGCCGGCCACCGGTGCGGCGAAACCCCTGCCTCCCGATGTGCCGCGGGATCTGGCCGTGATCTGCGGCCACAGTCTGCGGACCGAGCCGGCGGCCCGTTACGCCTCGGCTGATGCTTTCGCCGCGGACCTGCGCGCCTGGCTCGCCGGCCGGCCAATCGCCGCGCGGCCGCGGTCGGGTCTCGGGCACGCCTGGGCCTGGGCGAGACGCAACCCCACTTTGGCCGGAGTCTCTTTGGTGGCCGTGCTCTTGTTGGTCATCGTTGCGTTGGTCGCCACCGGGGCCGCCGTGCGCCTGCGGCAGGAACAGCGCGCCACGACCGCCGCGTTGGAACGGGTCCGAACCGAGGCGGCGATCAGCCGGGCCGTCACGGACTTCCTGCAAAACGACCTGCTCGCACAGGCTGCGCCCGACCAGCAGCCGGATCGCAATTTGACCCTGCGCGCGGTGCTGGACCGGGCGGCCCAAAAGCTTGACGGCCAGTTCGCCGACCAACCCCTGGTGGAGGCGGCGATCCGCGACACGCTGGCCGACACTTACCGTTCCCTCGGGGAGTTTGGGTTGATGCAACGGAACGCCGAGCGTTCCATCGAGATTTGCCGCCGGCTGTTGGGGGACGAAGCGCCGCAGACCCTGGCGGGCCGGGCCCGCCAGGCCGACGCCTTGTTTCAACAGGGGAAGATCCCCGAGGCGGAGCCGCTCAGCCGGGCGGTTGTGGCCGGGTTGCTCCACGTGGCCGGACCGGATCACCCGGACACCTTGCGCGCCATGGAAACCCTGGGGGACGTGCTCATCTGGGCGCACAAGTTTGCCGAGGCAGAGCAGGTATGCGCGCAGACGCTCGAACGGGAAAGGCGGGTGTTCGGACCCGAGCATCCCCGGACCCTGGGGACCGTGGTAAACCTCGCCGAAGTCTATTCCAACCAGCATCGCTATGCCGAAGCGGAGGCCCTGATGGTCCCGGCTTGGGAAACCCGGCGAAGGGTGCTGGGCCCCGACCATCCGGCGACGCTCGATTCGATGAGCCATCTCGTGGTGCTTTACTCCCGGATGGGGAAATTTCCCGCCGCGCAGCGAATTTGCGAGCAGAGCGTGGCCAGCCGTCTCCGTACACTGGGTCCGGACCATCCCGAGACGCTAAGCGAAAGGCAGAATCTCGCGAACAACTACCTGAACCAGGGTCTCCTGGCCGAGGCGGTGGCCGAGGAGCGGGCCATTCTGCCAGTCAGCCGCCGGCTGCAGGGTTCCGATCATCCGCAAACCATCGTGATGATGGAAGTCCTGGGTCAGGCGCTCGGCGGCCAGGGCAACCATGCCGAGGCCGAAAGCCTGATGCAGGAGGCCATGGAAAACAGCCGGCAGCGGTTCGGCCTGGAGGATCATCTGACGGTGACGGCGATGCACAAGCTGGCCTTCCTTTACCAGCAGGAGGGCAAGTTGGATGCGGCCGAGAACCTGCTGCGACGGGCGCTGGAAATCAGCCAGCGGGTCCGGGGTCCCGACGACCCGGTCACCTTGTTATGCCGGGATTACCTCGGGATGGTGCTGGTCAAGGCGGCGCGCCCCGCGGAGGCGGAGGGCTTGCTCCGTCAGTCCTGGGAGCGGCGCCGGCAACTTTTTCCAGATGAATGGCGGACGGCCCAGAGCGGATGCCTTCTGGGTGAGGCGCTGGCGGGCGAAAAGCGCTTTGCCGAGGCGGAATCACTCCTGCTCGCCGGGTACATCCGGTTGAAGGACCTGCGCACCATGATCCCCGCCCCGGCGGATGTCAGTTTCCGCCACCCGGGGGAGTGCCTGGTCAAACTTTATCAAGACTGGGGAAAACCGGACGAGGCCGAGTCCTGGCGAGTGAAACTGGCCGGGCCTAACGCCTCACCGTAATCCACTCGGGAGTGTATTCCAAAGTCTGGAAATCACGGGGCCCGCCATAGCGGGCTGTGGCGATCCAGGTGGATTGCTTCGTTTCTCCGCCGACGGGATTCCTCACCATGACATATTAAAGACGTTCCCATGGGAGGGTATGGCCTTGGCGGCATGGGGTTGGATTGGTCGGTCCTGGCCTGGAAGTAACCAAAATGGGCGCAAAAGAAGAAAGTTTGATATTTTCGAAACTTTTCTGGTCGGAAACGCAGATTCTATAGGAGCAATCCCATCCCGCTTTAATCCAATCCGATGAAAACCAGAACGGCCACCTGCCTTGCAGCCTCCAGCCTGCTGGTTCGCGCACAGGCCTCCCGCGGCTTCCGGCAATGTTTCGGCTTCATCGCACTTGAGTGGCGAGTCCGCTATTTTTCACCCCAGGGGGCCGCGACGGACAATCGGCGGAACTGACCTCTGCGCACCTCCTTTGACCATCCCAACCCGATACCCGATCCAACTGATATCATGAAAACTTCCCCCAGTCATTGCTTCAACCAACGCATGCTGCCCCTCATCGCATTGGGCGTGATATTTGTTGGGGCCACCGCCTCCCGGGCCACTCCCGTTGACGGATCCATGTCGGTTGGAGTCGATACTTCGATTTTTGCTTCCGGTTTCGCTTTTAATTCCGGGGCAGACAGCGCCTCCTGGTCGGGCACGCCGGCATCTTTGAGTGTGGCGGCAACGGCACCGTCGGCCCTTCCCTCTGGTTCAGCCACAAATGCGTTTGCAAACGGCACTGCAGCTTGGGCCGCCGACGGCAATTCGGGCTCGGTGGCATTCAACTACGGCTGGTCATTCGTTGATGGGCTCGACTATGCCAATCCGGGCATGCAGACGAATGGAAATGGACCAAACTGGAGTTATACGTTTGTCGCCGACGCGACCGGAAACTTTGTCCTGAACTACAACCTCATTTCAATTGGTGACCCGCTTGGCCTCCATAAAGGCTTTTATATAGGCTCCGACGGCGGCAGCACCCTCAATCTTTTTGCGGCAGGGAGCGGCACGTTCATTCAGGCGGTCACGGCCGGTAGCACTTATAACGTATCATTCATGAATAACGGCAACAGCTTTGACCGGGACGGCGGGCTGGACGTTGCCATCGAGGGTACTTTCAATTGGACCCTGCCGGGGGGAGCAAGTACCCGCGTACCTGAAACCTCATCGACGTTCGCCCTGTTGGGCCTCGGTCTGGGTGGGCTGGGTTGCGCGGCCCGGCGTTGGCGCCGCGTCCAGGCAGCCTGACCCGACATCCCCTGTTGTAGTAGCCGCGCCTGAGTCCCGCGACTGCGGGACGAAAGTGTGGCCTGGGGAGGCCACGTTGTCGCTTCGCTCCAACGCGGCTACTCGAAACCGAAGAGCCGGCCCATTTCGCGGCGGTCCTTCTTGGTGGGGCGGCCCTCGCCACGCTGGCGGGCGAGCAGGTGCTCGATGCCGGCCTGCTTGGCGCGCTCGTATTCTGCGGGGGGCGTGAGGTCCTGGAGGAATTCCGGAAGCTGCTTCGCCGCGACCCGGGACCGGGGGAGGCCGACAACCTTCAGGGTGCGGGTGAGGGCGCCGATCCGGACGGTGACGACCTCCCCGACATGGATATCGCGGCCGGGCTTGGCCTCGAGTTCGCCAATCAGGACCTTGCCGGCGCGGCAGGCTTCCGTGGCGAGGGGGCGAGTCTTGAAGACGCGTACGCACCAGAGCCATTTGTCCAAGCGAGGATCGTCCATGGGATTTCCGGGAAACATAAACGCCAAAGTCGAAACGCCAAATCCCAAAGAAATATCACGTTCGAATTTCTTACTTTGGGTTTCATCCCTTTGTTTGGCGTTTGGCGGTCTGGCGTTTGGGATTTAGGGAGCGAAGCCCGCGGTTGCGCTGGAATAATATCGAGCTAGCCTCCTCCTACGCTCATGAAAATGCGCTCCCTGCTCTCCCTGCTTTTCCTCACCCTGACCATGACCCAATCGTCTTCCGCCACCGCTGCGTCGAAAACCGAGTCCGCCACCTTCGGCGGCGGCTGTTTCTGGTGCATGGAGGCGGTGTTCCAGCGCGTGCCCGGGGTCATCCACAGCGTCAGCGGCTACTCCGGCGGCAAGACCGAGAGCCCGACCTATGAGGACATCTGCGGCCACGGCACCGGCCATGCCGAGGTCATCCAGGTGGAGTTTGACCCGGCGGTGGTCAGCTACGCCAAGATCCTTGAGATTTTCTTCGAGTCGCACGACCCGACCACGCTCAACCGTCAGGGCGCGGACGAGGGCGACCAGTATCGTTCGGTCATCTTCTACCACGACGCGGAACAGCAGAAGGCGGCCGCCCAGGCCAAGCTGGCGGCGCAGAAGGATTACGAGGACCCGATCGTGACGGAGATCGTGCCGCTGAAGAAATTCTGGCGCGCCGAGGACTACCACCAGGACTATTTCAACCAGCACCCCAACCAGGGTTACTGTGCGTTCGTCATCAAGCCCAAGGTCAGCAAGCTCCAGCACAAGGGCGTGATCACGAAGTAAGGGGCTTCCCGGCCCGACGCGCCATTCGCGGCGCAACCGGGACAAGCGCTAAAGGATTGAGCCCGGGCCGGGCGAAACCAACCTCCGGGAATGCCGTTTCCTACGACCCGCTGGAGCCTGCTGGCCCAAGCCAGCATTCATGGCGATGCCGTCCAGACGGAGGCATGGGCGGAATTCTATCGGCGCTACCAAGGGCCGGTGATCGCATTCATTCGCCGGCAGGGGCGAACACAGGTGCAGGCGGAGGACCTGGCGCAAGAATTTTTCATCTACGTGATTGAAAACGCGACATTGCAGCGGGCGGATCCGTTGCGCGGGCGGTTTCGATCGTTCCTGCTCAAATTACTCGTGCGCTTTCTCTCGCGCGATCGGGTGAAGGGCGCAGCGGTCAAGCGGGGCGGCGGCATGGAACCGCTGCCGCTCGACGCCCAGCTGGAAGACGAGCTGGCCGTTCCGGCGGCGGTGGCGCACAGTTTCGACCGGACGTGGGCGTGGGAGCTGCTCGCCCTCACCAAACAGGAGCAGGCGTTGCGCTGGGTCGCCCGCGATCGCGCGGCCGACCTCGCCAAACTGGAGGGGTTTCTGCCCGGCTCATCCGTCGCACCGACATACGAGGAGGCCGCCCAAGCACTCGGCTGGACCCTAGCCCGGCTCAAAACGGAGGTTTTCCGTCTCCGGCAGGAGTTTCGCGAAATCCTGCGGGCTGAGGTCGCGCTTACAGTCGATGAGCCGGGCGAGGTCGACGCGGAACTGCGGCACCTGCATACCGTGCTGGCCGATCCGTCGGAATAATCGTCATGGTTTCGCCACCTGTCAGTTCGCTTTGTCCGGATTGTGGGGCGGTGATGAAAGCCGGTTGGTGTGGGCATTGTGCCCTTGGAGCTGCCTTGACCGCGGAGGGGGTCGGAGCGGCCAATGTCCCGGCGCCGCTCTTCATCGTGGCCGGCCATGCCGTGCTGGCCGAGTTGGGCCGTGGTGCCGCCGGCATCGTGTATCGAGCCAGACAGGAAAATCCGGCGCGGGAGGTGGCGGTGAAGATCCTGCGGCCGCACGAGGCGGGTTCCGCCGAGTCACGCGCCCGATTCCGGCTCGAGGCCGCGACGGTCGCGGCGCTCGATCATCCGGGCATCCTGCCGGTGTTTAGCGTGGGCGAGCACGACGGGCTGCCCTTTTACACGATGAAACTTTGCCGGGCCACGCTCGCGGAGCGGCTGGACCGCTACGCCGGACAATGGCGCACGAGCGCGCAGCTGGTCGCCACCCTCGCCGACGCGATGCATCACGCGCACCGGCGCGGCGTGCTGCATCGTGACCTGAAACCGGGCAATGTGCTGTTCGACGAGGCGGAGAGGCCTTTCGTGAGCGATTTTGGCCTGGCCAAGGTCGCGGTTGCGGCCGGCTCGGGTGGTCCGGTGACGCGCCCGTTGCTGGTGATGGGTACGCCGGGCTACCTCGCCCCCGAGGTGCTGCAAGGCGGAGCCAGCCAAGCGACGACCGCCGCCGACGTATATGCCCTCGGGGCGATCTTGCATGAATTGCTCACCGGCTCACCGCCGCCGGGAAATGAAGCGGCGAGTGCGGTGCGGCCGGGAGTCCCCCGCGATCTGGCCGTTATCACGGCGAAGTGTCTCCAGGCCGAACCGGCCGCGCGTTACGCCACGGCCGAAACCCTTGCGACCGACTTGCGGGCTTGGCTTGCGGGCCGACCGATTTCCGCGCGTCCCACCGGTTGGCCGGAAACGGCCGTGCGCTGGTGCCGCCGCCATCCCGGTGGGGCCGTTTCGGTCGGGCTGGCGACGCTGATCGTGCTCTTGTTCGCGGTGGGCGGCCCGATTTTTGCGCTCCGGTTGGACCGGGAACGCGCCCGCGCCACCACCGAGGCGGCCATCAGCAAAGCCATCGCGGATTTCCTGCAAAACGACCTGCTGGCGCAGGCCTCGCCCGACCAGCAACCGGACCGAAACATGACGCTGCGCACCGTGCTGGACCGGGCGGCCAAGAAGATTGAGGGCCGGTTCACCGACCAGCCGCTCGTGGAAGCTGCGCTGCGAGTCACGCTCGCTGAAACCTATCGCTCCCTCGGCGACTACGTGCTCATGCAGCATAACCTCGAGCGAACCGTGGAAATCCGCCGCAGTCTGCTGGGCGCGGAGAATCCCCAGACC
>Ga0302323_100004950_pt1 | contig 10873 bp, 13 predicted proteins | sample Fen_T0_3_FD_201950 | JGI IMG/M metagenome (GOLD analysis project Ga0302323, IMG submission 201950) | Peat permafrost microbial communities from Stordalen Mire near Abisko, Sweden - Fen_T0_3 | ecosystem: Environmental > Terrestrial > Soil > Wetlands > Permafrost | place: Sweden: Abisko... | reverse complement strand
CCGCGCCTTCGCGCACGTCGTCGGGCAGCTCGAGCGTGCGGTACAGCAGGACCGGCGCGAGCCCGGAGAGCCGCTGATCCGGCAGCACGTGGGCCACCAGCGCGCGCGCGTAGGCAGCGTGGCCGGCGGCGGCCGCGGCGCGCAGCGGCGCGAGGTCTGGTTCGCTCACCGCGCCGAGCGCCTCGACCAGCCGCGCGTGGATCTCGGCCTCGGGCAGCGGGCCCGGCGGCGGCGTGACCAGCCGGTGCCGCAGGTGAAAGTAGTTGTGCGGGTACTCGAAGTTGAAGAACGTGCCTTCGGCCTTCTCTAACTGGCTGGCCGCCGGCAACACGTAGTGCCCGAGCCGAGCGGTCTCCGACATCGCGACGTCGATCACCACCAAGGTGTCGAGCGCGCCGAGCGCCTCGCGCATCCGCTGCGAATCGGCCAGCGAGTGCGCCGGATTGGCCGACTCGACGATCATCGCGCGATAGCGCTCGGGGTGATCGGTCAAGATCTCGTCGGCGATGAGGTTGCACGGCACCAGGCCACCGACGATCCGGCCGCCGGCGACCGGGCTGGTGGTGGTCGACCGGCCGCTCGGAAAGTCGATCAGCGTGGTCGGCGCGAAGTGGCTGCCGCGCTTGCCGAGGTTCCCGGTCAGCAGCACGAGCAGGCGATGGAGATAGCTCACCAGCGTCGAGTCGCGATTCATCTGGACGCCGAGATCTTCGAAGCTCGCCAGCGCCTGCGCCGTGCCCAGCGCGCGCGCCGCGCGGCGCACCAGGGTCTCGTCCACGCCGGCGACCGCGCAGCACGCCGCGATCGGCACCGCGGCGAGCGCGGCGCGCACGCGCTCGACCTCGCCGGCCACCGCGTGCGCGGCGAGGAAGCCGCGGTCGATCAGGTCGTCCTCGATCAGGACGCCGAGGATCGCGGCCAGCAACCACGCGTCGGTGCCCGGCCGCACCGCGAGGTGAATGTCGGCCATCTCGGCGGTCTCGGTGCGCCGTGGATCGATGACGATCAGGGTCCGCGCCGGATCGGCTGCGATCGCCTTCAGCGTGACCCGCGCTCGCGCGATCGAGTGCGAGTGCCAGGGGTTCTTGCCGAGGAAGAGCGCGACGTCGCAGTGCTCGAAGTCGGCGCGGGTCGCCGTCCCCATCATCCGGTCCGAGATCCAGAACTCGCCGGTCTTCTCCTGGGCGATCGCGCTCGATTGATAGCGGACCCCGAGCGCGCGGCGCGTCGCACCCGCGTACGCGCCCGGGAAGTGATTCCCCTGCCCGCCTCCACCGTAATAGAAGATCGTCGCGCCGCCCGACGTATCGCGCACCGCGGCGAGCCGGGCCGCGACCTCGCGGATCGCGGTATCCCAGTCGATCGGCTCGAACGTCCCATCGGGCCTGCGGCGCAGCGGCGAGGTCAGCCGATCGCCGCCGTTCTGGTAGTGATCGAGCCGGTGCGGCTTCTCGCACGCGTACCCCTGCGAGGCAGGGTGTCGCTTGTCGCCGCGCAGCCGGATCAGGTGCCGGCCGGCATCGCCGCCGAGCTCGACCTCGAGCCCGCAGTTGCACTCGCACAGGATGCAGGCGGTCGGCTTCCAGTCGTTGGTCATCACCGGACAGCATTCACAAAATGGTCTCTTCGTGCAACCAGATCTTGCACCGCGTCGTGGCGCCGGCACGGCCTGCGCGGGCGTCGACACCTGCGGTCGCTTCGTGCCACAACATTCCCATGCGCCGGCGGTTCACCCACCAAAACTGCTCGATCGCGCAGTCGCTGGAAGTGCTCGGCGACTGGTGGACCCTGCTGCTGATCCGGGAGGCATTTCTCGGCACCCGGCGGTTCGCCGAGTTCGCCAGCGCGCTCGGGATCTCCAAGAACATCCTGACCCGCCGGCTCCGCCACCTGGTCGACCACGGCGTGATGGAGCGCGTCGATGCCGGCGTGCACGGGCGGCGCTACGAGTACGTCCTCACGCCGATGGGCAAGGATCTGGCCACGCTGGTCACGGCGCTTCGCCAGTGGGGCGACCGCTGGATCTTCGGCCGTGGCCGCGAGCCGCTCGTGATCCACGACCGCCGCACCGGTCGGCCGATCCCGCCGATGCGGATCCGCGGCGAGGATGGCGAACCGATCGCCGCCGATCAGATCGAGATCCGCGCGGGGCCCGGTGCATCGCGCACCACCCGCGCGCGGCTGGAGCGCCTCGCCCGCGCGGGGTAGTTGTCGAGCTCGATCGCGTCGTAGCTGTAGCCCGGGCTGAGAAAGCCGGTCCCGCTCGATCCGCTGATGACCTGGATCACCAGCGCGTTCGTCCCGGTCACGAAGGCGCTGGCCGGGACGTTGAACGTGTACAGCGTGTTGTTGCCGCGGTACGTCCCGATCGTGAGGCTGCGCGAGCTGGGCTGGCTCGACGCCGCAGGCCCCGCGGCGAATCAGTCGCCGGCGGCGGCGCGGTACTCGCGCGCGGTGCGGGTCATGCCGCGGCAGATCACGATCGCGAACACGGTGACGACCACGGCCAGGGCCACGCCGAACTCGTCGATGATCCACCTGGTGTACCCGGTGTCGCGGGTCATCGGCGTGAACACGCCCTGGATGAACAGGTTATGACTGCCGTGGAGGATCGCCGCGGGCCACACGCTGCCGGAGCGCAGCCGCGACGCCGCGAAGATGGCGCCGCCGGAGAACACGAGCACCGTGAAGCAGCTGAGCCCGAACCACCACGGCGTACCGCTGTTGTAGTTGGCGAACACCAGGACCGGAATGTGGTACGCGGTCCAGATCACGCCGGTGACCACGACCACCCCGCCGAACCCCATCACCTTCGACAGCTGCGGCACCAGGAAGCCGCGCCAGCCGAGCTCTTCGCCCAGGCCATGGGCCACCGCCCCGGGCATCGCGAACACGCCGGCGAGCATGCCTTGCACGATGAGGATCGCCGGCGCCGGCCAGCCGGTCATCCCGAAGCTCTTGGCGAGCTCATCGACATGGTGGAGGTCCGGAACGCCACCGAGGCCCGAGACCCACACGATCGTGTAGGCCACGACGGTGTATCCGAGCGGCACCAGCCACGCCGCGAGGATGTGTCGCCACGCCGGCCAGCGCAACCCGAGGCTGGCCAGCGGCACGCCGGTGATCTTGCACGTCGCGAGCGCGGCCAGCGCGGGACTCCACATCAGCCCGTAGACGTAGAGACCGTGACCGGCCCCCAGCTCGCCGAGGTGAATGATGACGGCATCGAAGATGCCGCTGAACGCGACGACCAGCACGAGGTAGACCGCGACGCGACGCCAGGCGAGCGATGGCTTCAGCACCCGCGCAGGATGACCTACGTCGCGCGCCGGTTGGACACTTCCCTGCAAGATCCGCCCGAAAGATCGCGCACGCACCGGTGCGTGCCGCGGAGTCGGAGCCCCCCGTGTCAGAAGTAGTGGCCCTGCTCCGAAGTGCGCCACCGCGTCCTCCGCCGGCTTGCCGACCACTGGCACCTCGAGGCGCGCGCCGATCGCGGCGGCGATGTCGCGGATCGCCACGCCCTGGTCGCCGACGCCGTGGTAGGTCGCGTGCGCGGCCGCGTTGTGGAGCGCGAGGACGAACAGCCGCGCCGCGTCGAGCCGGTGCACCGCGGGCCAGCAATTGCGGCCGTCACCGATGGAGGCCGACACGCCCTGGTCGCGCGCGACGCGGATCAGCTCGGGGATGAACGCCTCGTCGCCGTCGCCGTGCACGGACGGCGGTAGCCGGATCACCGACACGTGCGCGCCACGCGCCGCGATCGCCGCCGCGGCTTCTTCGGTCGCCGCGCGCGGTGCTACGGCCGATGGCAATCAGCGCGCCCTGCGCTTGGGCGCCGCCGGCTTCGCGCGTGATCTGGGCGGCGGCGCCTTCTTGGCACGCTTGGCGCGCGCAGCCGGCGTCTTGCCGGACGCGTTGAGCGCCACGGCCGCGCGGATCAGCGCCTTCAGCGCGGGCACATCCAGCTTCTCCCCCTCGTGGACGTCGATCGCGCGCCGGACGTTGCCGTCGAGGCTGGAGTTGAACAGGCCCGACGGGTCGTCCAGCGCGGCGCCCTTGGCGAACGTCATCTTGACGACGGCCTTGTAGGTCTCACCGGTGCAGACGATCCCGTTGTGCGACCACACCGGGGTGCCCCGCCACTTCCACTCCTCGAGGATCTCGGGCTCGACCTCCTTGATCAGCGCGCGGATCCGGCCGAGCGTCTCGCCGCGCCAGTCGCCCAGCTCCGCGATTCGCTTGGTGATCAGCTGCGCGGCAGATGCGCCGGGTTGCGGGGTGTCGCTACGGGCCTCGCTGCGTTTCATGGTCGCCTCGTCGGTGTGGTTCGCTTCGTTGACTTCGGGCTCCAGCCCGGCAGCGCGGCTGCCTGCTTGACCCACGCCGACAGCTGCGCTTCGTCGAGCTCGCCTTCACGAAGATCGACATAGCGTGTCTCGTCGCTCTTGCTGGTCCCCGGAGGGACCGGCCGCAACGCGGTACTCGGCCTCGCCGTCCCTGCCGATCTCGACGTCATCGGACACCTCGCATGCGACGAGCATCGCCGATGCAGAGATGGCCGCGTGATCGCGCGGAGGTCACGCCGGATCGGATCATGCAGTTCTCGCGAGCAGCTCGAACAGCTTCCCTCCCATCATGGTCCAGCCGTAGCGCGCGCCACCGAAGTTCTGCTTCTGGGTCGGCTTGAAGCCCGACTGCACGAGCGACAGCCGGGTGCCCGACGCGGTCGGCGTGAGCGTGAACGTCACGACCGTGTCGATCGCCATCTCGCCGACGGTCCACGTGTAGCTGAGCTTGCGCTGCGCGTCGACCTCGCGGGTCTGACAGCTCACGGTGCCATCCCACCCCGGGTACGCCTGGGTCTTGAACGTGAACGCAACCCCCGGCTCGGGCTTGAACCCGACGGTGGGCAGCAGCCACTCGGCGAGCAGCGCGGGGTCGGTGAGCGCGCGCCACACCTTCTCCGGCGCGTGCTGCAGATCGAAGTCAAAGGCAATGTTGTCGGTTTGCGACGGGTCCGTCTTGTCGATGGGCTTCATTTGTCCAGTTTCTCCAGCAGTGATTCAAGGCGATCGACCCGATCGATCCAGAACGCGCGGTAGTGCGCGATCCAGTCGATGAGCGGCTTCATTCCGCGCGGCTCCACCCGGTAGTAGACGCAGCGCCCTTCGCGGCGGCCATTCACCAGGCCGGCGTCTTTCAGCGTGGCGAGGTGCTGCGAGACGGCGGGCTGCGAGATCGCGAACCGCGCCGTGAGGTCCTTCACCGCGGCTTCGCCACGCGTGAGGGATTCGAAGATCGCCCGGCGGCTGGGATCGGCCAACGCCTGGAAGATCTTGTCCTCGACCACGGCAGCGTTCATGCCCAACTTATAAGCCGCAACTTATGGAACGTCAAGCGTCAAGATTGCGCGATCTCCGATCGAGGGCGCGAGGTCTTCGCAGCCCGACCGAGACATGTCGCGCCGCGCGGGAGACATGTGCCGGCTCGGCGCTGCGCAGCCGCATCGCCCCCGCGCTGGCGGGTGTCCTCGATGGCGCGGCGAGATCCGACCGGAGCGATCGAAACACGGCGAAACAGCCGATCACGGAGACAGCCACTTCGCACAATGCCAACATGGTGGACGGCAGCATCATTCACATACTGGCAAATCGATCGACCTGCCCGAGCTCGCTCGACGGGACAGCCACGCTCCACGGCTGGCTGATCGGCACCCTGCCGTTCGGCTCCAAGTACGGCCCGCTGTCGCCGGGCGAGCTGGTGGTACGCTTCGCGGGCAGCGAGGTCGCGGAGGTCTCTGGAAGTAACCCCGCGCTGTGCGCTGACTTCTATCGCGCGCTCGCCGCGTTCCCGGAGCTCCAGCACGTGAGCGAATCCGCCGTCGGGATGTCGCGCTCCGTCGCGGCCACCGCCCCCGGCCACCCCGCCGGTCACCTCTGGCACGAGCGTCACCTCGGCTTTCAAATCGGGCTCGGCGCCCGCCTCGCGCAGACGCCGCATCCCGACGTCCCGACCGTCGGCCACCACCTCGATCTCGTGTTCCGTCACGGCCAGCTGCGCGCGGCGGACGGCAGCGAGCTGCTCACCTGGTAGCCCGCGTCACCGGCTCGCGGCCTCCGTGCGCTCGTCACGCGGCGCCGCGATGACCGGCCACGGAGCGCGACGCGGCCCGGCGCTCCAGTTGTCGTGCCGGCCGTCCCAGTGGAAGATCTCGGTCTTGGATACGTCGAAGCCCTCGATGCAGTTGAGGTTGACCGACACGAAGTCGCCACCGAGCACCTCGAGATGCCCTCTGCTGAAGCAGTAGATGTGGCACCGAGCGCAGAACAACCAGTGACCGAGGTCGGCAGTGCGGGTGAACGACGCCAGCCCCGACTCCGGGCTCCGCAGGACGAGGGCGGCGGGCTTCACGATACTGCCGGTGGTGCCGAGCTTGGTGCAGATCGTGCAATTGCACTGCGACCCCTTGGAGATATCGAGCTCGACCTCGAACTGAACGTCGCCGCAGAGACAGCTTCCGTGATGCTTGCTGGTGCTCATGCGGTCATCTTCGGATGGCGGGACGACAGCGGTCTGTCAGGTATTCGCGCCGCCACCGCGCGATCGAGATCAGGGCTCGGGGTCGCTGGTCATCGCTCTTCGGGCTCGCCCGGCTTGACGAAGTGGATCCGGGTCCCCGACGCGCCCTCGCCGAGGCCGGGCTTCAGGACCTGCCGGCCGTCGTAGTGACCGCCGTTCTGGCGCCGAAACGGCAACGGTGCATCGGTGAACAGCCCGTCGAGCCGGGCCGCGTAGGCCGCCGCGACCGCGGGGAACTGATCGCTGCTCAGGTGATCGGCCTGGTAGGTCGCAAACGGCGGCAGCACCGACATCCCCGGATAGAACAGAATGCCGTGCTGGATCGGGAACAAGATGTCGTCGAGCGCCCCGTTGACGCCGCGGTCGGTGTAGTGCGGCTCGCGCCCGCCGATCGTGATCGCCAGCATCGCGCGGCGGCCGACCAGCGTGCCTTCGCCGTAGCGATCGCCCCAGCGCTCGCCGCCGTGCGCTCCGACGCCGTACCCGAACCCGTAGGCGAACACGCGGTCGACCCAGCCCTTCAGGATCGCCGGCATCGAGAACCACCACATCGGAAACTGCAGGATCACCGCGTCGGCGCGGAGCAGCTTCGCCTGCTCGGCGGCGATGTCCGGGGTCTGCGATCCGGCGGCGAACGCGTCCCTGGACGCGCGCTCGTAGAACAAGCGCTGGCCGCGATCGAGCGCCGCGAAGTCATCGCCGTCGGCGGAGGCCTTCCAGCCCATCGCGTAGAGGTCCGAGACCTCGACCTCGTGGCCGCGCGAGGTCAGCCGCTGGACCGCGAGGTCCTTGAGCGATCCGCTGAGCGATCGCGGTTCGGGGTGGGCGTACACGATCAAGACGCGCTTCGTTGCCATGGCGTCTGGGGGTACGCGCTTGCAGCGAAGCTCGCAAGTACGCACAAGTTTGACCAGTACGTACAAACAAGGAACCATGGTCCGCGAGCGCGACGCGGAGTCGAAGTCCCACGGCTCGCTGGAGAGCTCGCCCGGCGTCCTCGGTGGCGACGCCAGCCGCGCCATCGTCCCGTGGACCCGTGCGCCTCTCCCCCGTGGGGGCTGCCGCCACGCGAGCGGCCGCCCCCACGCCCGACCAACCCCCGACTCCCCACCCTCACCCCTCCCAGGTCCTCCCCTGCCCCTCAGCTAGATGCGCGAACCTGCCTCCCAGGTTCGCACGGACCACGCCGCTCGCCCGGTCATCGAACGTCGAAGTGATAGGTCAGCGGGCCGCGCACCTTGCCGGTGTTCGAGACCGTGCGCGTCGTGACGACGTGCTGCCCGGGGTCGAGCCGCTTGAACACGATGAAGAACGCGTCGACCGCGGCGGGCTGCGGCTTGCCGAGGATGCAGCTGTCGAGGACCTGCAGGCTGAGGTCGCCGGTGATCAGCATCAGGCGGTCCGAGGTCACCCGGTAGTCGAGCAAGTTGTTGAGCGGGACACCGTCGAGGCTGACCGCGATCTCGGTGAGCGCGTCCTGCGGCCCCTTGGCGCCCGCGACGAGGAAGTCGAACAGCGACTGGCCCGGCGCGGGCTGAAACGTCGGGTCCGGACACGGGAACTCGTTGACCACGGTCGACAGGCTCATCGCGATCGCCGGGTGGTGCCGGATCGTGCAGGTACGCTCGCTGATCGCCCCCGCCGGGAACGTCGGCACGAAGAACACCGGCCCGTGCTGGTGCTGATCGCAGTCCTCGGTCGCGTTGACGCTGGGATTGCTGTCCTTCGGGATCGAGAAGTCCCACCGCCACCACTCCTCGGCCCAGCTATCCATCGCGATGCCGAACGGCCGGGAGTCGGGCTCGAACAGCTGGGGATTGGGATTGTCAGGGTGGTGGTGCGTCAGGGGTGACTCCGAAGCGGCGGTATCGTCCGCGATCGCCGCGTCGCAGCCGGGGGCGGTGCAGAGTGCCAGTGCCAGCGCCAGCGCGCCGGCCATCCCCGTGCGGTGCCCCGTGGCACGCGCGAACCAGTTCATCTCGGTCATGCAGCCTCCTGGATTCAGAGGTACGCCAGATGGCTGTGGCGCGAATGACAGACATGGTCTAGTTTCTGCCAATGCGAAGACGCGTGGTGCTGGTCGGCTATGACGGCGCGGATGGCCTCGACGTGTTCGGCCCGGCGGAGGTGTTCGCCGTCGCGGCGCGGCGCGGCGCGAGCCATGCCTACGAGGTCGTCGTCGCCGCGGTCGGCGGCCGCACGATCGGCGTCACGTCCGGTCCGTCGGTGGTCGCGAGCGAGCTCGAGGCGATCCGGCCGCAGGCCAGCGACACCGTGCTGGTCGTCGGCGGCGCGGATCGCGCGATCGCGGTCGCGGCGGCGGACCCTGTGCTGCGGCGCTGGCTCGTCGGCGCGGCGCGCACGGTGCGCCGGATCGGCTCGGTGTGCGACGGCGCGTTCATCCTCGCGAGCGCGGGGCTACTCGACGGGCGCCGCGCCGCGACCCACTGGGAGTCCTGCGATCGGCTCGCGCGCCTGCACCCCGCGGTCGAGGTCGATCGCGAGGCGATCTTCGTGCGCGACGGCAGCGTGTGGACCTCGGCCGGCGTCAGCACCGGGATCGACATGGCGCTCGCCATGGTCGAGGAGGACCACGGCCGCCAGCTCGCCGATACCGTCGCCGCGCACCTGGTCCTGTACGCGCGGCGCCCCGGGTTTCAGTCGCAGTTCAGCGACGCGCTGGTGGCGCAGACCTCGGCGTCGGACCCGCTCGGCCCGGCGGTCGCCTGGCTGCGCGAGAACCTGCGCGGCGCGATCGACGTCACCGCGTTCGCGCGCAAGGCCGGCATGTCGGTGCGCTCGCTGCATCGCCACTGCCTGGGGACGCTCGACACCACGCCGGCCAAGCTGGTCGAGAAGCTGCGGGTCGAGCACGCGCGGACGCTGCTCGCGACCACCAAGCTCGGCACCAAGTCGGTCGCGGCGCGCTGCGGGTTCGCGTCCGCGCCGCAGATGGCGCGCGCGTTCGAGCGCACGCTCGGCGTCGCGCCGCGCGACTATCGCATGATGTGGAATCGCGCCTGACCGGCAGCGCCGTTGGCCCCGCCATGCAGCGCTCCGCGACGTGCGCTACCCTGGCCGCGATGACCGACTGGAAGCTGCCCTGGACCGCGGCCTGTCGTTGCGACCAGATCCGCATGCGCGTCACCGCTCCACCGATCGTGACCATGGCCTGTCACTGCCGCGGCTGTCAGCGCATGACGGCGAGCGCGTTCTCGTTGAGCGTGCTGGTGCCGGCGAGCGGCTTCGAGGTCGTCGCCGGCGAGCCGGTGATCGGTGGCCTCCACGGCGCCGCCCGCCACTTTCACTGCGAGCACTGCAAGAGCTGGCTGTTCACCCGGCCCGACGGCATGGCCGGGTTCGTCAACGTGCGCGCGACGATGCTCGACGACGCCGCCTGGTTCGTGCCGTTCGTCGAGACCAGCACCGCCGAGGCGCTGCCGTGGGCCAGGACGTCCGCGACGCACAGCTTCGCGAACATCCCGCCCGCGGAGGTGTTCGGGCCGATCGTCGAAGAATTCGCGCGCGTAGGCGCACGCCCCGGCGGTTCGTGACGAAATATTACAACCGCTAACGTTCCGCGCGCGACGTGGGTTGACGTCGCAAAGGAGAACACATGACCAAACAACTCAAGACCCTCGCGGTTGCTGCGCTCGGCGTGGCCGCGCTCGCCGCGCCGGCGTTCGCCGACGATGCCACCAGCACCAAGCGCGCCAAGCACGTCGACGACGTGCTCGCCCGGCTCGACACCAACAAGGACGGGAAGATCTCGAAGGACGAGGCCAGCAAGGGCCCGCGGCTGTCGAAGCACTTCGACGAGGTCGACACGGATCACGACGGCTTCGTGACCAAGGCCGAGCTGACCGCCGCGATGGCCCACCACGCCAAGGCCAAGCAGCCCCCTGCCGGCTCGAACGGCTAGCGAGGTTTCCCTATCGGCACCCGCCGAGATGTGACGGGCGCCGCAGCCAGGCGTCCAGCGGCCGTCCGGGGGGGCCCGCCGCGCATAGCTCGACACGCGGGTCGCGCTCGACAGCGAGGCGCGATACCGTCGCGGTCCAGGAGTCCACGATGAAGCTCGCGCTCGCTGCCACCCTCGTCCTCGCCGCTTGCGGCAACAACCACAATGGCGACGGATCCGGCAACGTCGACGGCGGTGGATCCGGGAGCGGCTCCGACGGCGGCGCGGGCGACGGCAGCGGCTCCGACGGCGGTGACCAGAACTGCGGCACGCTGCGCGGCGTGATCCGCGACTTCCACGATCACAACAAGGTCGCCGGCGCGAACCCGG
>Ga0302323_100004949_pt1 | contig 10873 bp, 11 predicted proteins | sample Fen_T0_3_FD_201950 | JGI IMG/M metagenome (GOLD analysis project Ga0302323, IMG submission 201950) | Peat permafrost microbial communities from Stordalen Mire near Abisko, Sweden - Fen_T0_3 | ecosystem: Environmental > Terrestrial > Soil > Wetlands > Permafrost | place: Sweden: Abisko... | reverse complement strand
CGCGAGTCCGAGCCGGCCCTGGTACCACGCGAGCGCCCGCTCGACGTCGGCCACCCTGAGGACGATGTGGTCGAGCCCGGTGACGCGCACCATCCGCCGAGCCTACGACCCGGGACGCACAGTCCATCGATGCGTCCCCCACCCCACGCCCAGCGTGGGTGTGGGACGCATCATGGGCATGATGCGTCCGAGGGGGATGCGACTCGGGGCGGTCAGCCGCGGGGGAGGCCGAGGATGCGCTCGGCGACGATGTTCTTCTGGACCTCGGACGTGCCGCCCGCGATGGACCCGGCCTTGCTCCAGAGCCACTGGCGCTGCCACTTGCCGTCGCCGGGGAGGTCGCGCGCGCCGCGCCACAGCGGGGCGGCGGGGCCGCACAGGTCGACCGCGGTGGTGGCCATGTTCTGGGTCATGTCGGTCCAGGCGAGCTTGATCCAGCTCGACTCCGGCCCCGGTTCGATGTGCTTCGCGAGCCGTGACAACGTGCGCCAGTTGTGCAGGCGGAGCACCCGCAGCTCCACGAACGACTGGGCGAGCGCGTCGGCCACCGCGGGCTCGTCGAGGATGCCCTCCTGGTCGGCCAGGCGGTAGAGGTCCTCGAGGTAGACCTCGTGGACGACCTGCTCCTTGAACGGGAACGTCGTGCCGCGCTCGTGGGCGAGGGTCGTGTTGGCGACGGCCCAGCCGTGGTTCAGCCCGCCGACCAGGTGCGCCTCGGGAACGAAGCAGTCGTCGAAGAACACCTCGTTGAACTCGTGGTCACCCGTGATCTGCTGGAGCGGCCGGATCTCGACACCGTCGGCCTCCATGTCGACCACGAGGTACGAGATCCCCTTGTGCTTGGGCAGCTCGGTGTCGGTGCGGGCGAGGCAGATGCCCCAGCGCGAGTACTGCGCGTAGCTCGTCCACACCTTCTGGCCGTTGAGGACCCAACCGCCCTCGACCGGCGTGGCGGTGGTACGAAGTCCGGCGAGGTCGGACCCGGCCTCGGGCTCGGAGAACAGCTGGCACCAGATCTCGTCGGCATTGAGGATCGACGGCAACCACTGCGCCTTCTGCTCCTCGGTGCCGTGCGCGAGCAGCGTGGGCCCCGCGAGGTTGATTCCGGTGCGGTTGACCAGCTGCAGCGCGCGCGATCGGCCGTACTCGAGGTTGTAGATCGCGACCTGCACGGGCGACGCGCTCCGGCCGCCGAACTCCGACGGCCAGTGGATGCCGACCCAGCGGTCGGCGGCGAGCTTCGCCTGCCACTTCCTGCCCCACGCGATCTCGTCGTCGAAGGAGTCGAAGCTGGGCGGGAGCTCCAGGTTCTCGTCGAGCCAGGCCCGGAACTCGGCGGCGAACGCGCGCTCTTCGTCGGTGAAGGAGAGGTCCATCGGGGCGCAGGCTATCGAGCAACCGGCTCGAGGAGCACGACCGGGATCACCCGGTCGGTGGCCTGCTCGTAGTCGGTGTAGTTGCCCAGGTAGCTCTTGAACTGGTCGTACAGGGCGTCGCGCTCGGCGCCCTCGGTGATCCGCGCCCGCACGACCACCTTCCGGCGCCCCTCCTCGACCGTGGCCCGCGGGTCGGCCTCGAGGTTGAGGTACCAGGCGGGGTGGTGGTCATGGCCGCCGTTGGACGCCGCGACCGCCCACCCGTCCCCCACCCGCAGGCCGGTGAGCGGCCAGGTGCGGGCCTGGCCCGACTTCCGGCCGGTGGTGGTCAGCAAGATCATGGGCTGGCCCTTGAACCCGGTCAGGAGTCGCCCGCCCGAGCCGCGGACCACGGTTCGGTGGAACGACGAGAACACGCGGACGAAGACGGGGTTGGGCTTGGTGCCGGCCATGTCCCGGACGCTAGTTGCGACATCGTCCTAGGATCCGCGGCGATGGAAGACCGCCTGACCCCAGTGCTGTACCTCGAGATGACCGAGGCCACCCCCGAGGCCTACGCCGCCGATCGGGTGCCCGAGATCCTCGCCCTCCCGGGGGTCACCCGGGCCACCTGGTGGCGCAACGTCTACCGCGACCGGCCCGACCTCCCCCGCGAGCTGCCCGAGTTCGACACCCTCGCCGTGTACGAGTGCGACCCGGCATTCGCCGTGCCCACCACACCGGCCGGCATCACCGGCCACCACTTCCTGCGCACCCCCCGCCCGGGCCAGGGTCGCCTGACCGGCAAGCCCACGGTCGGGCTTTCGCTCGTGCTGATCAGCCCGCCCGAGGACGCCCAGGCCCAGGACCTGCGCGACTGGGGCGACTTCGTGCACATCAACCACATCGTCGAAGCCGCCGTCCCCGGCTTCACGATGATCACGCCCTACGAGAACGCGACGAGGGGCGACCCGCGCTACATGCACTTCTACGAGTTCGACGACGCCGACGCCGAGGTCACGTTCAAGCGCATGCGCCCGCTCGTGGAGGCGCGCCTCGGCCCGTGGGGCTCGCCCGAGTGCGAGCGTTGGGCGGTGCACCCGGCACTGCGAATCATGTACGTCAACTCGTTCACGCTCGTCGGCGAGCAGGTGCGCTGACATGGGCGACGTGAACGGACCGCCGTTCTTCGACGTCGTCCTCAACCAGCGCGCCTGCCGCGAGTACGCCGACACCGCGGTCGACGACGCGCTGATCGAAATGGTGCTGCGGGCCGGCACCCACGCGCCGAGCGCGGAGAACAAGCAGCCGTGGGAGTTCGTCGTGGTGCGCGACCCCGCGATCCAGAAGGAGATCCACGACCTCACCGAGGCGGCGTGGGTCGGCGCGGGGCGCGCGTTCTCGGAGGCGCGCCTGCCTCCCGAGATGCTCAAGGAGGTCGACTTCGGCATCGCGGGCGGCGGGTACCGAACCGCCCCGGTGCTCGTGGTGGTGTGCGCCGACCTCGAGCGGGGCATGAAGGCCACCGCCGCGTCGTCGATCTTCCCGTGCGTGCAGAACATGCTCCTCGCGGCGAGCGCGCTCGGCCTCGGCTCTGCGCTCACGACGCTCGGCATCCAGGCCGGCGACCGGCTCGCCGAGCTGCTCGCGCTGCCGCCCCACGTGGTGCCCCAGGCCATCGTCCCGCTCGGGTTCCCGGCCCGCCGGCTGGGCCCGCCCCGGCGCGAGCCCGCGGCCCAACACACCCATCGCGACCACTACGGTCGGCGGTGGTGATCGCCCGACCCCTCGCACTCCTCGCCCTGGTCGCCACGCTGATGGTCGGCACCGTGACCCCGGCCTCCGCCACGGACGACAGCGCACTGAACGCCGCGTGCAAGCTCCTCACCCGCGAGCAGATCGAGTCGGTGTTCGGCGCGGCACCGTTGGACCCCGGCCCGACGAACCGGACGCTCCCGAACGCCCGGAAGAGCTTCACGAACTGCCAGTGGGACGACGAGGCCACCCCCACCACCACGCAGCTCGCGGCGTTCACGACCCTCGGCCGCAAGGTGAAGAAGGCCCAGCTCTCGGGGCTCGGGCGGGCGGCCCAGGGCACCGCGGCCCGTGACCTCACGCCCGCGGAGCTCCAGGGCCTGGGCGACCGCGGCGTCGTCGAGATCGTCCGCGACGGCACCTACGGCACCGTGACCGTGGTGAAGGGGCGCGACGCCATGCTGGTGAGCGTGGCCTACCAGGGACCAGATCCGCGGCCCCAGGTCACCGAGGCCGACATGCTCGCCATCGGCCGCCTCGCCGCCGCCCGGCTCTGACGCAACAAGCTCGGAACCCGTTCTGCGCCCGTCGGACAACCGGATTCGCCCTCTAGCCCACCGGGACCACGGCGCCGTCGGCCGCGGCGGAGGCACGGATGGCGTCGAGCACCTCCATGCACGCGACACCGTCGGCGAAGGTCGGCACGGGGACCGGCGCGCCGTGCGGGCGGCCCTCCACTCCCGCGAGCAGCACTTCGCACAGGCGGGTGTAGGGGCCGACCTCGAGGTGGGTGAACTTGTGCCGGGGGTCGTCACTCTCCTCGGGCGCGGGCGGGGGAACCAGGTCGTCGGGCACGGGCAGCACGCCGGTGCCGTCGCGGTCGGCGACCCACACGGCGTCGCCTTCGGTCCAGAGCGACCCGTCGGTGCCGGCGACTCTCGTGAGCCCGCCGTAGGGTCCCCACGCGGCCGCCGTCTGCTGCAGCACGCCGTCGACACCCGAGCGCGTCCGGAAGCGGACCGTGAACGAGTCCTCGGCCACACCCTGGCGGGCCGACACGACCGACAACGCCGCGCTCACCGATGCGAACTCGCCCAGCCAGGTGCGGATCTGGTCGACGATGTGCGAGCCGGACGCGCCGAGCCACCCACCGCCGGCGCCCGCGTCGAACCACCAACCCGGGACCAACGCCGCGGGGTCGGCCACGAGCGGCACGTACGACACGAAGGAGGCGAAGCGCGGCTCGCCGATCGCGCCGGCCGCCAGGGCCCGCGCCGCAACCGAACGCTCGGGCGCCCAGCGGAACTCGTGCCCGACGAGATGGGTGACTCCCGCGCCCTCGGCCGCGGCGAGCATCGTCCGCGCCTCCACCGCGTCGAGCGCGAACGGCTTCTCACAGATCACGTGCTTCCCCGCGTTCGCCGCCGCGACCGACACCGGCGCGTGCGTGTGGGGCGGCGTGGCGATCGTGACCGCGACCACACCGTCGAGTGCGAGCGCGGCGTCGAGATCGGTGAGCGCGTGAGGCACGCCGCTGCGGTCGGCCCGGCGCGCGGTGCGCTCCGGATCGGAACCCACGAGCGCGACGACATCGAACCCGGCCGCGCGGAGCGCGGGCACGTGCACCCGACAGCCGAACCCGGTCCCCACCACGACGACGCCGGGACGGGACACGGCTAGTACCCCTCGTCCGGGTTCACGACACCCACGAGCGGTTCACCTGCCACGTAGCGGGCCAGGTTGTCGGCGAACGCCTGCATCATCCGCGGGAACGCGTTCGGCGAGCCCCACGAAACGTGTGCGGTGACCCGCACCTTCGGGTGCGTGAACATCCAGTGTCCCGCCGGCAGCGGTTCGGGGGTGACGGTGTCGAGCGTGGCGAGCGCGACGCGGTCGTCGTCGAGCGCGCGCCGGAGCGCGTCCTGGTCGACGAGCGTGCCGCGGGCGATGTTGACGACGTGCACACCCGGCTTCACGAACGCGAAGGCGTCGTCGTCGAGGAGGTGCTGCGTGGCGCTGGTGGACGGCGCCGCGATCACCAGGTGGTCGGCCGAGGCGAGCAGGTCGGCCAGGTCGGTCGCGAGCTCTACGCCCGGCGGCGCGCCCTGCTCGGGTCGGCGCCGCAACGCCCGCACCCGGCAGTCGAACGCGAGTGCCCGCGTCGCCACCGCCTCGCCGATGCCGCCGAGGCCCACGATGGCGACGGTCTTGCCGGCGAGCTCACCGAGGGGATGGAAGTTCCAGTGCTCGGGCTTCTCCTCGAGGAAGATCTTCGGGATGTCCTTCTCCGCGGCGAGCATCATCGCGAGCACGTACTCGGCGATGGGGATCGCGCTGACGCCCCGGGAGCAGGTGACCGTGCGCGCGGCCAGGATCTCGCGCGGCCAGATGTCGACACCCGTCCCCGGGATGTGCATCCAGCGAACCCCGATCTCGTCGAGCCGGTCGTGGAGCGGCATCGGCGTGAACGGGCTGAACATCACCTCCGCACGGGCGTCGTCGGGCACGGCGTCCGCCGCGCAGGTGAGGATCTCGGCGTCGGGCACCGCGGCGAGGGCAGCCGCGGCGGCCGGATCGCCGAGCAGGTTGAGCACTCGGATTCCCATACGGGCGGACGTTACCGAAGCAAACGCAGCGCCGCCTCCGGCCCGGTCCCGGATGGGGCAGGATGGGCGCCCGCACAAGGAGGACGCCGTGACCGACGCGACCCCCCGGCTCGACTACGGGCTCTTCGACGCCGACAACCACTACTACGAGCCGCGCGACTGCTTCACCCGCTACATCGAGCCCGAGTTCCGCGACCGTGCGATCGTGTCGGTCACCGAGCGCGACGGCCGGGAGCGGGTCATGATCGGCGACCGGCCGTTCACGTTCCTCACCGAGCCGTTCCGCGACGAGTGGGCGAAGCCCGGATCGCTGCGGGAGATGCTGCGGGCCATGAGCGCCGGCAACTTCGTCGAGTCCGACGTCGTGGTTCCGGTGGACCCCGCGTACGTCGACCGCGACGCCCGCCTTGCGCTGATGGACGCGCAGGGCGTGGAGGCCGCGCTCATCTTCCCGACCCTCGCCGTGTGCGTCGAGCACTTCATGAAGGACGACCCCGACCAGCTCTACGCGAACTTCCACGCGTTCAACCGCTGGCTCGACGAGGACTGGGGCTTCACCCACCAGGGCCGCATCTTCGCCACCCCGCTGCTGTCGCTGCGCGACGTCGACCGTGCGGTGAGCGAGCTCGACTGGGCACTCGACCGGGGCGCAAAGTGCATCGCGCTCCGGCCCGGACCCGCGTTCGGCCGCTCCCCCGCCGACCCCCACTTCGACCCGTTCTGGGCCCGGGTCGACGAGGCCGCCCTGCTCGTCGCGTTCCACATCGGCGAGTCGGGCTACAACGAGATGATGAGCGTCTACTGGGGCGAGGAGGCCAACCCCTCGTCGCACCGTCAGTCGGCGTTCCAGTGGTGCAACTTCTACGGCGACCGCCCGATCATGGACACCTTCTCCGCGCTCGTGCTGCACAACCTCTTCGGCCGGTTCCCGAACGTGCGCTGCCTCAGCGTGGAGAACGGCTCGCTGTACGTGCCGTACCTGCTGAAGCAGATGAACAAGATGAACGGCATGGGCCGCAACGGCCCCTGGCTCGGCGGGCGCATCACCGAGAAGCCGAGCGAGATCTTCAAGCGCCACGTGTGGGTCTCGCCGTTCCACGAGGAAGACGTGCCCGCGCTCGCCGGCGTGATCGGCGCCGACCACGTCCTCTTCGGCTCCGACTTCCCCCACGCGGAGGGTCTCGCCGAGCCGCGCGACTTCGTCGAGTCGCTCGCGGGCCTGCCCGACGACGACGTGCGCCTCATCATGCGCGACAACCTTCGCGACCTCCTCGGCGGCGTGCGCGTCCCGGTGACCTCGTGAGCGCTGACGCACCCGTTCAGCGCTACGGCTTCGCCGGACGGGTCGCGCTCGTGACGGGCGCCGCCGGTTCCGGCATCGGCAAGGCCACCGCACGACGGCTCGCCGCGGAAGGCGCACACGTCGTGGTGACCGACGTGCATCCCGGACGCACCGCGGCGACGGCCGAGGAGATCCAGGCCGAGTTCCCCGGCGTGCGCGTCGTCGGCCACCTCATGGACGCCGGCGACCGCGCCGCGATCGACGACGTCGTCGGCGCGGTGACCGCCGACCTCGGGCCGATCGACCTGTTGGTCAACAACGCGGCGGTGAACGTGCTCGGGCTCGTGGTCGACTACGACCCGGCCGACTGGGACCGGGTCATCGAGGTCGACCTCAGCGGCTGCTGGTACCTCACGAGGGCCGTGATGCCCGCGATGATCGAGCACGGGCACGGCAGCGTGGTGAACATCTCGTCGGTGGCGAGCTCGCTCGGCGGCGGCGGGACCGAGGGCCCCTATGCCGCGGCGAAGGCCGGTCTGCAGTCGCTCACTCGGACGGTGGCAGCCGAGGGCGGGCCCTACGGCATCCGGGCCAACGCGATCGCGGTGGGCGTCGTGTGGACGAAGTTCGTGGAGAAGCACGCCGACCGCCTCGCCCCCGAGGCCGAGCGCACGCCGCTGCGCCGGCTCGGGGAGCCAGAGGAGATCGCGGCGGTGGTGGCCTGGCTCGCGTCCGACGAGTCGAGCTTCGTCACCGGCGCCACCATCAACGCCAGCGGCGGCTGGTACATGGGGATGTAGGCGCATGAAAGCTCCGGTCCGTGCGCCTGCGCACCGTCGCGAGCGCGGAATGCGCCCAATGGTGCGGATCGCATGAACGCGGGGTTGGTGCCGTCGGCGACCCGGCCGGTCATCCCGGGTGGAGGGCCCCAGACGGTGGCGTCCGTGCTCGATCCGGGCCTCGCCGCGCACCCGGGTCACGAGGCGCTCGTGGGCCGGCACACCCGGTTCACCTACGCGCAGCTCGACGCGGAGGTCGACCGCGCCGCGGCGGTGCTCCACGAGCTCGGCGTGCGACCGGGCGACCGCGTCGCGATCTCGACCGGCAACCATCCCGAGATCGTCGTCGGGTTCCTCGCCTGCATGCGGCTCGGCGCGATCTGGCTCGGCATCAACCTGGCGCTCGCCCCGCCCGAGAAGACGTACTTGCTGCGCGACGCCGAGGTTGGCGTGCTGATCGCGGAGCCCACCGTGGTCGACGAGCTGCGTGCACTGCGGTCCGGCCTCCCGACGCTCGACCACGTCGTGATCTGTGACCCCTCCTGCGGCGAGCGCGACGAGTGGCGACCCCGACTCGACGCAGCCGACACCGGCGCCCGGCCCCACCCGGACGTCGACCCGTTCGCCCCGGCCGCGATCGCGTACACGAGCGGCACCACCGGGTTCCCCAAGGGCGCGGTGCACAGCCAGCACAACCTGCTCCTGCCCGGCGCGGTCGCGCGCGAACGCGCCCACCCCACCGACGACACCCGCCTCGGCGTCCTCCTGCCGCTGACGATCCTCAACCTGATCGCACTCGGGCCGCTGGTCGCCTTCCAGGGAGGCAGCACCTGCGTCGCGATCGACCGCGTCGACCCGGTCGGCCTCGCGGCGTGGATCCGCGACGAGCGCGTCACCACCTGCTCGACCGTCCCCGCGATCCTCCACGGGCTGCTCACCCACCCCGAGGTCACCGAGGCCGACCTCGCGACGCTCAGCGTCCCCGGGGTGGGTGGCGCCGACTGCCCCGACGCGTTCAAGGACCTCTACCGGGCCCGCTACGGGGCCGAGGTCACGGTGGGCTACGGACTCACGGAGGCACCGACCGCGGTGACCATGACCGACCCGAGCACGTCGCCCGTGCCCGGCAGTGCCGGCCGGGCGCTGCCCCACGTGCGGGTGCGGGTGCTCGACGAGGGCGGGTGGGAGGTCGCGCCGGGCGAGGTGGGCGAGCTCTGCGTGGCCCCGCGGCTCGACGGGCCCTGGGCCGGGGTCTACACGCCGATGCTCGGGTACTGGAACCGGCCCGAGGCCACCGCCGAGGCGCTGCGGGGCGGCGTGCTCCACACGGGCGATCTCGGGTGCATCGACGAGGTCGGTGAGGTGTTCGTGAAGGACCGACGCCACGACCTGATCATCCGGGGCGGGTCGAACGTGTACCCGGCGGAGGTGGAGCGGGTGCTGCACGACGATCCCCGGGTCGCCGCGTGCGCGGTGGTCGGGACACCCGACGAGCGGCTCGGCGAGCGGGTGGTCGCGTTCGTGGAGCCCGCGCCGGGCGCGTCGGTGACCGGCGACGAGCTCGCGTCGCACTGCCGCGCCCAGCTCGCGGCATACAAGGTCCCCGAGGAATGGCATCTCGTCGACGAGATGCCCCGCAACGCCATGGGCAAGATCCTCAAGCCCGACCTGCGCGCCCGCCTCTGAGCCATCCCCGCGCCTCGACCCGCGCCTCGAACCCGACGTGCGTCTCCCACCGTCGTTCATGGTGAGCGACGCTCAGGGACGCACGTCCTGTCGGGTCAGCCCATCAGGGCGCGGACGTGGGCCAAGAGGTCGGTGGCGTAGGCCACGGGGTCGTCGAGCGGCCAGCCGAACTCCGGCAGGTTGAAGTGCTCGATCGACAGCTTGCCCTGGTAGCCGAGGTCGTCGAGGCGCCGCAGCACGGCGGCGAAGTCCACCACGCCACTGGGGTCGTCGACGTGCAGCTGCGTGTGGCCCGGCTTCCCCTGGCGCAGCTGGATGTGGTCGGCGAACTCGAGCAGGTCGAGCGGGTCCTCGCCCCAGTCGGCCACGTGCCCGGTGTCGATCAGGAAGCGCAGACCCGGCACCTCCTCGGCCATGGCCCGCACCGTCTCGCGCGAGTTCACCACCGCGGACGCGTACGGCTCGAGCAGGCAGCCCGGGGCCTCGCGGAACTTGCGCACCGTCCACTCCCAGCGTCCCTCACCCGGGCCCGGGGCGGGGGTGGTGCACCAGCCCGGCTGCGGCTTCGGGAACGAGGTGGGGCAGCCCACCGGCAGCACGAGCGTGGCGGGGTCGACGTCGGTCCCGCAGTCGATGTGCTCGAAGCCGAGGTCTCGGGCGCGGACCGACGCGGCGGCGCCGCGGTCGGGCCAGAACGTGACGTCGACGACGCCGAGGGAGTAGCGACCCATCAGCGTGCGCGCTCGGCCCTGATCCCGGTGACCGTCAGCTGCGTTCCATGCCGCCGGGCATGACCATGCCGACCTGCTGGAGGTGCTGACCGAGGATCGTGTCGAAGTTGTCGGCCACCTGCTCCGCGGTCCAGCCGCCGTCGCGCCACATGAACGCGACCTGCTTCGGGTGCTGGAACAGGGTGAACGCGTAGTCGGAGCGGCCGAGGATCTGGCCGTTCACGTGCGATGCCCGCTCGGACGCGAGGAACGCGACGAGCGGCGCGTTCAGCGCGGGGTTCTGCTCGGGCGGCGGCTCGGTGCCCGACCGCTCGAACAGCGCTGCGGTCATCCGGGTGGCCCCCGCCGGCGCAACGGCGTTGACCGTCACCCCGTAGCGGCCCAGCTCCATCGCCCAGATGAACGTCATGCCCATCAGGCCGGCCTTCGCCGCGCCGTAGTTGGTCTGGCCGAAGTTGCCGCGCAGGCCGGCCGACGACGTGATGTTGATGATGCGGCCGTAGCCCTGGTCTTTCATCAGCGGCGCGGCGTGCCGCGCGCAGTTGAACGAGCCCTTCAGGTGCACCGCGATCACGGCGTCGAAGTCGGACTCGTCCATCTTCACGAGCGTGCGGTCGCGCACGATGCCCGCGTTGTTGACGACGATGTCGATCTTCCCGAACGACTCGACCGCGGTGTT
>Ga0302323_100004948_pt1 | contig 10873 bp, 7 predicted proteins | sample Fen_T0_3_FD_201950 | JGI IMG/M metagenome (GOLD analysis project Ga0302323, IMG submission 201950) | Peat permafrost microbial communities from Stordalen Mire near Abisko, Sweden - Fen_T0_3 | ecosystem: Environmental > Terrestrial > Soil > Wetlands > Permafrost | place: Sweden: Abisko... | reverse complement strand
GCCATGCCGCAGGTGATGGGGCCGATGACCTCGGCGCCCGCCAGCCGCTGCACCAGCTTGTAGCCGATGTTGCCGCTGGTGAGGTCGGGGAAGATCAGCACGTTCGGGCCGCCCGGCAGGTCCACCCAGGGGTAGTTCTCCGCCAGGACGCCATCGGCCAGCGCAGTGTCAGCCTGCATCTCGCCGTCGCACTTCAGGTCGGGACGGGTGGCCTTCACGATCTCGACGGCCTTCTGGACCTTGCGGACCAGGGGGTGCTCGACGCTGCCGAAGCTGGAGAAGGACAGCATCGCGACCTTCGGTTCCATCTTGAAGGTGTCCTTCACCAGGTCCGCCGTGAGGAGGGCGATCTCAGCCAGTTCCTCGCCGGTGGGCTCGATGTTCATGGTGGTGTCGGAGAAGAACAGCACGCGGTTCTTCAGGACCATGGTGTAGACGCCGCAGACCTTCTTGACGCCCTTGCGGGTGCCGATGACTTCCAGGCATGGGCGGATGGTCTCGGGGTAGTACATCGTCAGGCCGGCGATCATCCCGTCGGCCTTGCCCATGCGGCACATCATGGCGCCGAAGTAGATGCGGCGGCGGATCTGGCGCTTGGCTTCCGTGCGGGTGACGCCGCGACGCTTCCGCAGGTCGAAGAAAGCTTCTTCGGCCTCCTGACGCCAGGCGACCGTGCCAGGATCGAGGATCTCGATGCCTTCCAGGCCAATGCCGTGATCAGCTGCCACAGCCTGGATCTTGGCGGGTTCGCCCAGCAGGATCGGGATGCAGATGCCCTCGTCCACCATCTGGGAGACGGCCTGGAGGATCAGCGGGTGGTCGCCTTCGGGGAAGACGACCCGCTTGGGGTTTTCCTTGGCGCGATGGACCACGCTGCGGATGACGTCCTTGCTGCGGCCCTGGAGGCCTTCAAGGCGCTCGATGTAGGCCTTCATGTCAGCGATGGGCTTCCTCGCGACGCCTGAATCCATGGCGGCCTTGGCGACGGCCGGAGCGACCCACAGCAGGACGCGGGGATCGAAGGGCTTGGGGATGATGTACTCGGGGCCGAAGGTGAACTTCTGGCCCGAGTAGGCCTTCACCACGGAATCCGGCACTTCTTCCTTGGCCAGGGCGGCCAGGGCCTGGGCGGCCGCCAGCTTCATGGGCTCGTTGATCTCGCTGGCACGGACATCAAGGGCGCCCCGGAAGATGAAGGGGAAGCCCAGGACGTTGTTCACCTGGTTGGGATAGTCGCTGCGGCCCGTGGCCAGGATGATGTCATCGCGGGTGGCCTTGGCGGTGGGATAGTCGATTTCGGGGTCAGGGTTCGCCAGGGCGAAGACGATGGGATTCTTCGCCATGCTCAGCAGCATTTCAGGCGTCAGAGCGCCCTTGCTGGAACAGCCCACGAACACATCCGCATCCTTGATCGTGTCGGCCAGGGTGCGCCAGGCGCTGGGCTTGGCAAACTTATCCTTGTACTTGTTGTTGCCTTCCATGCGCCCCGTGTAGACCAGACCCTTGGTGTCGCAGAGCCAGAGATTCTCCAGCTTCACACCCGCAGCGATCATCATGTTCGCGCAGGCGATGGCAGAGGCGCCGGCGCCGGAGAACACCACCTTCATGTCGCCGAGCTTCTTCTTCACGATCTCGGAGGCGTTCATGAGGGCGGCCGTGCTGATGATGGCCGTGCCGTGCTGATCGTCGTGGAAGACGGGAATGTTCATTTCCTTCTTCAGCCTGGTCTCGATCTCGAAGCACTCGGGGGCCTTGATGTCCTCGAGGTTCACGCCGCCGAAGGTGGGCTCTAGCGCCTTCACCACCTGGCAGAACTTGTCGATGTCCAGTTCGTTCACTTCGATGTCGAACACGTCGATGTCGGCGAAGCGCTTGAAGAGCACACCCTTGCCTTCCATCACGGGCTTGCCGGCCAGGGCGCCGATGTTGCCGAGACCCAGCACCGCGGTGCCATTGGAGATCACGGCCACCAGGTTGCCCTTGGCGGTGTATTCATAGGCCAGTTCGGGATCCTTCTCAATGGCAAGGCAGGGTTCCGCCACACCCGGGGAGTAGGCATTGGCCAAGTCGCGGGCCGTGGAACAGGGCTTGGTGGCGACGACTTCGATCTTTCCTTTTCGCCCCTGCGAATGGTAATCGAGGGCTTCCTGCTTGCGTTTCATGGCCACACTCCTTGGATTGAGTGCCCTGTTTTTGGGCTGAATGCCCCCAGCTTACACCTCGTATGACGCGATCTTCCCTAGAAGGTCATCAATCCTCGCCTTTGTTGCACCGATCACATGGAATGCTTTCAAAACTTCCAGAAGTCACTGGGCGGGCGTAGGCTCCTTCTGGAGGTCTCCATGCGTGCCGTGATCCTTCTACTGCCCTGCTTCCTGGCCTTTCCGGCACTCGCCCAGAAGACCAAGCCTGCCGCCAAAACCGTCGAACCCGTGAAGGAAGCCAAGATCGATTGGGACGGGGAGTGGACCCTGCATGCTTCGCAGAGCGACAAAATCGATGAGCAGATCGACGCCCACGTCAAGGATCTGAACTTCGCCATGAAGCTGTTCTGGAAGAAGAAGCTCCAGTCTGCCTGCCGCAGCTTCAACAAGCTGGACATCCTGGCCGGCGACAGCTTTTCCGTGACCATGGGAAAAGAGCGACCCATCGATACCCCTACCGACGGCACCGAGTCGGACTGGAAGCGCAGCGATGATGTGGTGTTCAAGGCCACCCTCACCAGGAATGGCGCGACCATGACCCAGACCCTCACCGGCGATGGCTACACCCTAAAGCATGTCTACTCCATGCGAAAGGATGGCGCCTCCCTGGCCATCCAGGTGACCTACGCCCATCCCAAACTGGATAATCCATTCAGCTACAAGCTGGTCTTCAAACGCAACGACTGATCGCGTTTCCAAGGCACTGAGGCACACTGGGCGGATGCGAAAGCTGGCTCCACCGCCCCTGCCGTGTCGTGCCCCCTGGTGGGCATCATCCGGACACCTGCAGACCATTCTCGGCAACTATTTGCCGGGGGAATGCCCGGACCATCCGTCCAGCCCCTTCCACATTCCCCTGCCAGACGGAGATCAGCTCGCCGCCAGGCACTATCCCGGTGAAACGGATGTCCTGACGCTGGTCTTCCATGGCCTGGGCGGAGACGATCAGGCCCACTACGTGCGCCGCACGGTCGCCCTGGCGCGGAAGCTGGGTCACCATGTCTGGACCGTCAATCACCGGGGCTGCGGGGATGGTCGCGGACTCGCCAAGAAGCCCTACCACAGCGGCTCCGGTGATGATCTGGGGGCCGCCTTCGCGGCGGCTCGGACACGCCACCCCGACTTGCGGCAGCTGGCCGTGGCCTATTCCCTCTCCGCCAACGCCCTCCTCCTCAATCTGGGCGGTGGTCTGCGCGAACCCGCAGCGCAGCCTGACTTCGCCATCGCCGTGAATCCGCCCGTGGATTTGGGCGCCTGCGCCCAGACCATCCATCGGGGGCTCAGCCGCCTCTACGAATTGCGGTTCATCAGACGCTGCCGCCGGGCCATCCACCAGCGCATCTCGGACGGGCTCATTCCGGACATCTATCCGACCTGGCCGCTCATGAGCCTGCGTGAGTTCGACGACGCCTACACCACCAAGGCTGGCGGATTCCACAACGCCGACGACTATTACGCCCAGTGCTCAGCCCGGCCGCATCTGTCGAAGATCACGGTGCCCACAGTGATTCTCATGGCCAAGGATGACCCCTTCATTCCCTGGCACCATGCCGCGGAAGCCCATCCCTCGCCTGCGGTACACCTGCACCTGGAGGCCCAAGGTGGCCACATGGGCTACCTCAGTCGCGACCTGCCGGGGCACCGGTGGCTGCCCTATGCGGTGGAACACTATGCCCGGCAGCTGCTGGTACCGGGATCGGCAGCTTCCTGAGCTTGGCCTCATCCGCGGGAATCTGCTACCAGGTCTCGGCCAGGAACAGGGACCTCTGCTTCCCCGCGCCCTGGATCCACATGGCGGAGGCCCCCTGGGGGCAAAGGCGGAGCCGGGGCGATGAGCAGGGCATTTTGGAGGCGGGCAGCAGGGGGAAAGAGGCGGACCAATCCCGCTGACGCAATCGGGCGGAAACCCAATCGCCATCAGGCCCCTCGTGCACCGCGAGGAGCCCAGCCTCACCTTCCTGTCCCAGGTCGATGGCAAACTCACGAACGGGCCCGTGACCCAGTTCGAGACACTCCATCCCAGCCTCCCACCGGCCGCTCCTGAAGGCCTTGGTCATCAGGCGGGAGGCGCCATGTCCCTCAGCCTGGCACCACCCGGCCAGGGCATTGCCGTTCCCGGCCATGACCAATTTCACAGACAAGAAGTTCTGGGCATTGCTGAGGATTTCCGGAGTTCCCCACTCGCTGCGCTGCCCATCGTAATAGCTGGCTTCAAGCGTGCTTCGTTGCCCATAGGGCGCATGGATCCAGAGCGCCAGGGCGTTGCCCAGGTCATCCATCACCACCCGGTGGTGGCGCGTGGGATAGGCCACCACGGGCATGGGCCGGTCGGACCAGATGCGGTCCGCAGGCCAGTAGTGGCTTGCCACGAGCCCCTGGAACGGCCCATCCTCGACCTCCCAGAGCACCATGGCGTGTTCCCGATGGTTGACCGCGACGCGGGGTACCACGGACGCGGAGGAAGGCGTGCCCAGCGTGGTGGGCGACTGCTCCCAGGATTGACTGCGCGTATCGAAGGCTTGCGCCATCACCTCAATCCGCCCCTGCTGCTCCAGGAGCCAGACCACCAGGGCATTGCCCCGCCGGTCCACCGCACCCTGAAGGTGGTGGATCTTCCCTTCCGTCCTGAAAATCATCGTGCTGATGTGATCCGTTTCGTCGAGGATCCTTCCATGGATCTGTCGTTCTCCGGCACCTTCCACTTGCCACACGGCCACACCATGGCCATTCGCGTTCACAACCACCCGGGGCGTGATCCCCTCCCCCATGGGAAGGCGGACCAGGGCGGGTGACGTGTGCGGACCAATGGGCACCGTCCAGAGCCTGCCGCCGTTTTCCCACAGGGCCGAGCCATGACCATGTCCATCCAGGGTCATGCTTGCTTCTCCGAGGGTCCCCCGGTCCAGGGTCACAGGGGTGCGCCAAGGCGAATGCTGGTCGGATTTCCCAGACCGAATCCGCTCTGCAAATTGTTTCAGGCGTTCAAGGGCCATCAACTCCCCTTTCCGCAAGGTTCGAACAGGACGGCATCTCTCGAGAGCAGATCAGCGACCATGATACTCCAATAGCCAGGCCAAAAGACACCACAGGACTTGAGGAGTTATGGGTAATTATCGCCAATGTCTCTAAATTTTGCGACTTTGCCTAAGCTCTGTCACCAGCCCAGGCAGGAGCTCCTGTACTCTCCCCAGTTCCTCAGGGGTCGTCTTCCATCCAAGGCTGAACCGGACGGTGCCCTGCGCATAGGCTCCGGGAACCGCCATGGCACGCAGCACATGGCTGGGTTCCCGCATGCCGGTAGTGCAGGCACTGCCTGTCGAAACGCAGATGCCGTGCTCGGCCAATCTCAGTTGGAGCGCCTCGCCTTCGAGGCCCGCGAAGCCCACCAGGCTCGTATTGGGCAGGCGGGGGGCAGCGGCCCCATGAATTCGCACGTCGGGGATGGCGGCAAGGATGTGGGATTCCAGCGCATCACGCAGGTCCCGGAGGCGGTCCATGTCGGCGAGTCTCGCTTGCGCCAATGACGCCGCTTTGCCTAGCCCCACAAGGCCCGGAACATTCTCGGTGCCGCCCCGGCGACCGCGCTCCTGGGAACCACCCAGCAGCAGCGGCTTCAAGCGCACCCCCCGCCGGATCATGAGCAAGCCCGTGCCTTTCGGCCCATGGAACTTGTGGCCACTGAGACAGAGCAGGTCCACCCCCCACGCTGCGGCGTCCACAGGGATCTTGCCCATGGCCTGGGTGGCATCCACCAGGAAGAGAGTGCCTTTGGCTTTGGCGAGCCGCGCAGCTTCGGCCACCGGGAACAGCACACCCGATTCATTGTTGGCCGCCATGACGGCCAGCAGGGCCGTGTCCGGGCGAAGGGCTGCTTCCAGGGCGGCGAGATCCAGTCGGCCCTCACCATCCACGCCCACATCTGTGACCGTGCCCCCCTGCCCCTTCCACCACCCCACCAGCGCCCGCACGGCGGGGTGCTCCACGGCGGTGGTGACCAGGTGTCGCTTGGCTGGAAAAGCTTCCCAGGTGCCCCTGAAGGCATGGTTCAGGCTTTCGGTCCCCCCGGAAGTGAAGACGATCTCCGCGGGCGTGCAGCCCACCAGGGCCGCCGCCTGCTCCCGCGCCGCGACGATCGCGCCATCCGATAGGTGCCCCAGCGCGTAGGCCGCGCTGGCATTGCCGAAACGCTCCGTGAACCAGGGCCGCATGGCCTCGAAGGCCTCGGGATCCAGGGGCGTCGTGGCGTTGTGGTCGAGGTAGATGAGGTCCATGGCGGAGCTATTGTCCCATCGCAAGAATGGCTGCCACCGCCTGTTCCCGCGCCACCAGGCTCGGTGTCTTGCCTTGGAACGACTTCCCCGCGCCACCCCCCTTGGCGCTCAGGATGGCTGCCACAGCCTTCCCGGCTGCGGGCACATCCAGGACCGAACCTTCGCCCGCACTCAACAGGAAGAGCCCCTGCCCGCCCCAATCAGCCGTGAGGAATACAGCCTTGGCGGGATCGACCGCGAGGACGCCTCGAGCCAATTTCTGGAGGAAGGCCATATCCCGACTCTCTAGGTGGGCTTCGACAAAGCTTCCGGGCCGCCCCGCCAGGGCCGCCGCCTGGTACTCGGCCAGTTCGTCTTCCAGCTTGCGGCTGCGGCGCTCCAAGGTCAGGAGCTGATCCAGCTTGATCTGAAGCGCCGGGACCAGGTCCTCGTCCGGCGCGCCCAGCAGCGCGCGCAGAGCCGCATTGCGGTATTCATGGGTGCCCAGGCGCTTGCGAACCCGACCTCCGGCCACGTAGAAGAGCCGTGTGCCGCCTCGGATGCCCTCGGTGCCCAGCAGCTTGAGGGCCTCGATCTCACCCGTATGGCGCAGGTGCGTGCCGCCGCAGGTATTCAGGTCCACGCCCGCGATCTGCACCAGGCGGATGTCGCCCCGGTGTCCCTCCGGAAGGCCCCGGGAGCGCACGGCTTCCTGACCATAGGCCTCGACACTCACCCAGCGGGCCGTAACCTCATGCCGGGCACGGATCTCTGCGGCCACCGCCGCTTCGAGGCGCTCCAGCTCCGCCGGTGACAGGGAAGGCGCAGTCACTTCGATGTCACAAACCTGGGCACCGAGGTGGAAGGCGGTCGTTTCCCACTTGAAACCATCCTGGGCCACGGCCGTGAGCAGGTGCTGGCCCGTGTGCTGCTGCATGTGGTCGAAGCGGCGGGCCCAGTCAAGCTTCAGCAAGGCGGGGCCTTCGGGCACAGCCTTGCTGAGGTAGTGCCGGATCTCTCCCGCGCGTTTTTGGACGTCCACCACCGCGACATCGTTCACCAGGCCCAGGTCGCAGGGCTGGCCCCCGCCCTCCGGGTAGAAGACAGTGTCTTCCAGAATCGCGAAGGGTTGTCCCCGCTCTTCGCCGACGCCCAGGACGCGGGTTTCCAGCGACGTGGCAAAGGGGTCTCGTTCATAGGCAGGAAGGAGGCTCATGCGGGGAGCCTAGCATGGCCGGGCTGATAGGCTGGAGGGGTCGCCATGTCCCACATCCCCCTGCCCGAACGCCACCGTCCCACCACCCTCGACGAGGTGGTCGGCCAAGCGCATCTGCTGGGCCCGAAAGGTGCGCTGACCCGGCTCACGGCGGGTGGGCGCCTGCCCTCCATGGTGATGTGGGGGCCGCCGGGCACCGGCAAGACGACCTTGGCCCGCATCCTGGCGGAGGCCACGGGCCACGGCTTCATGGAGTTCTCGGGGGCCAGCGGCAGTGCCGCAGAGCTGAAGAAGTTCCTGGCCGACAGCCGCGAGATGCCCCTGTTCCGCACGGTGCCGCCCGTGGTCTTCCTGGATGAGATCCACCGTTTCAACCGGGCCCAGCAGGACATCCTGCTGCCCTTTCTCGAGCGCGGCGAGGCCATCCTCATCGGCGCCACCACCGAGAACCCGGCTTTCTACCTGAACCCGGCGCTGCGCAGCCGCTGCCAGCTCATCGCCCTCAAGGCCCTGGAGCCAGCCCATATTCTCAAAGTGCTGAAGCGGGCCTGGGCAAAAGAGCGAGGAGCCGAGCCGGAACCCGCAGACGTCTTCGAGTGGATTTCGAACTGGGCCGGTGGCGACCTCCGCTCCGCGCTGTCCGGCCTGGAAACATGGCTGGAGATGCCGGATCCGGATCTGGAATCGCTGCAGAGCGCCCTGGGCGGCCGCATGATGTTCGACCGCGCCGACGGGCACTACGACCTGGCCAGCGCCTTCCAGAAGAGCCTGCGGGGCTCGGATGCGGACGCGGCCCTCTACTACCTGAGCCGCATGATCCGCGGTGGCGAGGATCCCCGCTTCATCGCCCGGCGCCTCATGGTCTGCGCCGCCGAGGATGTGGGCAACGCGGATCCCCAGGCCTTCCTGCTCGCGGAAGCGGCCAGCCGCGCCGTCGAACAGATCGGCTGGCCCGAAGCCCGTATTCCCCTGGCCCAGGCCATCATCTACCTGGCCAACGCCCCGAAGAGCAACGCCACCGTCCTCGCCGTGGATGCGGCCCTGGCTGCGGATGACGCGCCCATTCCCGAGGCCATCCGGGATGCCCACACGTCCACCGCCCGCAAGGCCGGTCGGGGTGTCGGCTACCACTATTCGCACGACGACTACGACCGTGAGCAGACCTTCCTGCCGGACAAGCTGCGCGGCACGACCTTCTATGCACCGAAGCGCCCCCAGGAACGCAGCTGGCGGGATCGTCGGGAGCCAGATGCGGCGGCTCTTTCGGCCCTGTGGCAGGCTTGGGTCGAGGCCCATCCCGAGGGTGGCGAACTGCCCCTGGACACCTGGAGTGTGGAACTCGCCTGCAGCCGCGAGGCCCTGGCCCGAACCCTGGGCAAGCTGGCCTCGGGGCGGTTCACGTTGCTGCGCAAGCTGGAGGTCAAACCCATCTGAGCGGGCTCAATCGTCGCTGGACCAACCCAGCAGGCTGGCGCCGTAACGCTGACCACAAACATGCAGTGGCACCGTGATCACGGTGATGATGGCCCCCGTGTCCCGAGCATAGGTTTGCACCAAGAAGTCCAGACGGCCGCTGGGGTTTTCACCGAGATCTGCCACACGTTGGAAGTCGGGTCGGCGCGCCCGGTCCGAAAGGGCTTCGGCCGCCTCGCCCAGCCCATGGCGCGCACCCCGCACCAGCACCAGATTGTCCGTAAAGAACCGCTTCACTCGGTTGCCAGCCAGATCCTTGTCGGGTTGTCCCGCCCAGTCCTGGGAGAAACGCCGGTTGTGGGACGGCGCGTAGCTGTTGAGGTCTATGACCAGGGCAAAGGTGAGGCGCGGTTCCACGTCCAGGATGCGGTCGAAGGCTTCCTGCAGGGGTTGCTCCACCAAGGCATCGTAGGCCGTGCGGTATTTGGGCGGCGTGAAACCTTCTGGCGGCACGTGCAGCACGTTGAAGAACCGCGACAGACCATGGATCTCCGAGCCCCGGATTTCGCGGTAATCCAGAGCCAACAGGTCGGCCTCACGGAGCCGCCCCTCTGCTACCGGGGCTTCAAGAATGCCTGCGCTGGTGGTGGCCAACTCACGTGCCAGGCCCAGCGCACGGTGGAACAGGCTCCCTGTGTCGTACGGGGCAAGGTGCCGGTGGCCTTCTTCGGAGAGGTGGGAGAGGCTGAACGCATCCTGAGCGAGGGCATCCGCCCCGGTTTTCAGCATTCCGGTGGACTCGATCAGCCGCCCGGAGGCATCCACCAAGGTCTGCGCAGCCTCGCGCTCCGCCATGGACGTCAGGGCGATGCTGGACACGTTGCCCGCCGTGGATTCAGCCAGATTCGCGATGCCGGAGAACCGCTGCTCCACCGCCTCGACCTGGGATCGGGTTTCCGAGGCCAGGTTCAGGCTCCGATCCATGGCCTCCCGGGCCGGATCCAGATCTTTACGGATGGCCTCAAGCAGATCGGCGATTTCCTGCGTCTGCCTGGAGGTCCGATCCGCGAGTTTCCGAACCTCATCAGCCACCACGGCGAACCCACGCCCAGCGGCGCCGGCGTGGGCCGCTTCGATGGCGGCGTTGAGGCTGAGCATGCCCGTCCGGTCCGCAATCTCGCCGATCACCGTGGAGACTTCGTTCACCTTGAGGATGTGGCCCATCAAGGATTCCAACCGCTCCGAGGTGATCTGGGTCTGTTGCTGAAGCTCTCGAACCGTAGACACGGCCTGATCACTTTCCTGGCGACCCTGAAGCGTCAGGTCCGCCATGCGGCGGGTGGATTCAGCACCCTCTTCCGCGGCCGAAGCCGACTGGGAGATATTGGCCCCCAGGCCTTCCAGGGTTTCCTGGATGGCTCGAGTGCTGGTGAGGATCTGATCAATCTCCCGGGCCAATCCCTGCACTCGTACCGAAGTCCGGGCCGCGCCGGCGGCGGAACGGTTGATCACCTTCTCCAGGACCACGAGGTCCTGATTCAGCTGGGCTGAACCGCCTTCGGTGGAGCCATCCATGGAAAAACCGGTGGCGGGTTGGGCCATGTGAACCGTCCGGGGAATACCTCCCCATCGGCGGCCTGGCTCAAGTCTGAAGTTTAGAGGTCGCAACAAAACCCGACAACACCGCGATGAAGCCAGGCGGATGCACCGCAGATATCAGTTCGTCTCGCGTATCGCCAGAGGCGATACAGAGAAGGAAGGGCCCGCAGGGCAACGTGGTTCGTTGTTCA
>Ga0302323_100004946_pt1 | contig 10879 bp, 6 predicted proteins | sample Fen_T0_3_FD_201950 | JGI IMG/M metagenome (GOLD analysis project Ga0302323, IMG submission 201950) | Peat permafrost microbial communities from Stordalen Mire near Abisko, Sweden - Fen_T0_3 | ecosystem: Environmental > Terrestrial > Soil > Wetlands > Permafrost | place: Sweden: Abisko... | reverse complement strand
ACTCTGCCGCCGGAACCCCAGCAGCTCATGGAGGCCTTCGCGGCCTTCACCTCCGCCTCCGAGCAGCTCCAGCGCAGGTATGAAGCCCTCCAAGCCCAGCTGGCGAGGCTCCAGAATGAATTGCAGACGGTCATCGAGGCCGTGCCCTTCGCCATCTGGGTGGTGGGTGAGGATGGCGTGCCGCGCTTTTCCAATCGCCCCGAGGGTCTCGGCGGTGCCTTCCAGGAGGGGCCGGAACCCTGGGCCGAAGGCGCTCCGGGCGGGTTGCGGCGGTTCCTGGACAACCAGGGCCGCGAACACTTTCTTGAGCAGGAGAACCGGCCCACCGCGTCGGGTCGCATCGTGACGCTCCGGGATGTGACCGAGGCGCACCTGCGGGCCCAGCAGGCCAGCCGCGAGGATCGCCTCCAGGCCATGGGGCTCATGGCCGCCGAACTGGCCCACGAGATCCGCAACCCACTGGGAAGCGTGGCCCTGTTCGCGGGAATGCTGGTGGAAGACCTGCAGGAGCAGATCCCCCAGCTCGAACTGGCCCAGCGCATCCAGGAGAGTGTCCAGCGGCTCAACACCCTGGTCACCAACACCCTCACCTTCAGTCGCGATATCTCGCCCAGGCCCGCGCCCATCGCCTTGCGCGAGTTCTGGGAGGAAGCCAGACAAGCCTGCGGCCTGCCCGAGGGCGTCGCCTGGGATAACCGGATTCCCCCGGAGGCCACCTGGTCCGCGGATCCAGGTCTGCTGCGCCAGGTGGCCGTGAACCTGCTCCAGAATGCGCTACGAGCCATGGAGGACAGCGCCGCCCCCCGCCTCCAACTCAGCGCCACGCTGGAGTCCCTGGAGGAGAATTCCCATTGGCGACTCATCCTCGAGGACAACGGTTGCGGGATCCCCCCGGAGGCCCAGTCCCGGATATTCGATCCCTTCTTCAGCACCTTCGGCGGTGGAACGGGATTGGGACTCGCCGTGAGTCACCGGATTCTGGTCGCCCATGGTGGCCTGCTCTACCTGGAAAGCCGCGTGGACAATGGCACCAAGGTCCATCTCCGGCTTCCCGCCGCCGGATAACACGTTCAATGTCTCTAGAATCTGCAATAGGAGAGCCCGTCTAAGCAGTAGTTGGGCTATCCAATACCTGGACGGGCTCCTAGGATAGTAGTGCGATGGATATCTACAAATCACTAACATCTCTTGCGGAAATGCTGCATCGGGCTCTCAAAGCCCAGGCGCATTATGCCCAGGATCACCCGCAGTCGATCCAATCTATGGAGACCTCGCTCTCCCTGCTCCAGGATCTCCTGAAGCAGCGCAGTCCATTGATTCTTACCAATTCCAAGGGCCGCCTCTGGCACCAGGGCAAGGCCATCGAAGGAGCCCCGAACGCCACCCAGGCCATCGCCAAGGATATGGAGATCCGCGGTATAGCCGGCGTCGCTTTCTATTCGGGGCTGGATCACGACGAACTGCAATTGTTGTTCTTCGCCCTGCAGCTCCAGCCCCAGCGGCTCCAGGAGATGGGCGGTGCCAAGTCACTGCTGCCGGAAGGCACCAACGTGCAGATCCTGGAGATGGACGCTCCCCTGAGCATTCCCATCGAGCAGCTGTCGTTCGAGGACGAGCTTCCCGCCCGGCCGCCGCAGCCCCCGCCCCCACCGCCCCGCTTTGCGGTCCGTCCCCTGCCCAGCTCGCCCCAGCCCATCGTGCCCTACCAGCCCGCTCCAATCGCCAGGCCGGTCCCCAAGATCAACCAGAACGTGCCTAGGGGCTTCGTCGACAAGATCGAGGACTTCCTGCCACCCCTGGAGGTGGCGCCATCTCCCGCGGCCCTGACGGTGGATCTGCGGACCCTGTTCAGCGCCGTGGTGCAGATGACCGGCGCGCCGCCCAAGCCCTCCATCGATCAACCCTGGTCCTCCGAGCAGCGGGAGATCTTCCACACCATGGGCCTGCAGTCCCCCGATTTCAGCTCGCTGGCGGGCACCGGCAACCAGCTGGGGCTGGGGCGCATCGACCCCACCACCCTGCGGGCGATCCTGCGCACAGCCCTCGCCCCCCTGGACCCCCTGACCCAGGGCAATATCCTGCTGGGTCTGCCCACCTTCCCCGCCCAGGAGCAGGCCCTGCGCCGGGCCCTGGACTACCTGGCCCCCGAGTTCCTGGCCCAGGCCGTGGCCGAAGTTCACATCAAACGCAAACCCTCCCGCTTTGAACTCGCCCTGCTGGTGGCGGGCCTGCTGCAGTGCGTGAAGGACCGGGAGCTGGCCCTGGAGGCCATCCGCGGACGACTGCAGTTCGAAGGCTGGGATATCCAGGACCTGGATGCCCTGAAGGACGCCATCCTCTGGGAATGCCACGGCACCGACACCAAGCTGCGCATGAGCGTCATGGATCGCGGGGTGTTCGAGCTGGACGCCCACCAGGTCATGATCCTCAACCGCCAGCTGGTGCACGGCAAGCGCACCGAAGGCCTGAAGGATCTGCTCAGCCAGCTGGAGACCGGCTTCGCCAGCCCTGAGATCACTCGCCGGCGGCACGCGGCGGAGATCGTGGCCGACCTGGCGGAATGCCTGGAAGAGCCAGGCCTGCCCACCGAGGTCGAGCAGAGCCTGCTCACCACCTTGCACAACCACATCGGCGCCGAGAACGATCAGCAGGCCCTGCTCTGGAGCTGCCAGGCGATGGAGGCTCTGCTCGGCTTCTGGATCCGCAAGCAGCACTTCGAGGGGGTCTACAAGGAGATGCTCGCCCTGGCCGAGTACGTGCTGGCCGGCGCCCGCACCCCCGGCTGGAAAGCCCAGGCGGTCCGCGATCTGCTTGGCCGCCTCGCCAGCCCCCTCAATATGGCCAGCATCGTGGTGCTGCTGCACCAGCGAGATCCCGAGATTCCGCCCTCGCAGATCTACTCCCTGCTGGCCCTCATGGGCCGGGCGGCGGCGCAGTATCTGGTGGGCTGCCTGGAGGTGGAAGAGGATCGCACCCGGCGCCAGCACCTGCTCTCGGCCATCCGCGCCATCGGTCGCAACGCCGTGCCCCCCCTGCGCGAGGCCCTGGCCTCCCCGCACTGGTTCATGGTGCGCAACGCCGTGGTGCTGCTGGGCGAGATCGATCACAAGGGGGCCTTCGACGATGTGGCCCTGGCCCTGGAACACCGGGATCTGCGGGTGCGCAAGTCGGCGATCCAGGCGGTGAAGACCCTGGGGGACCCGGATGAAGCCGCCACGGTGCTGGCGGAGAACCTGTCCGGCATGGAACCCCTCTGCCAGCTGGATTGCCTCTCGGCCCTGGGCGAACTGAAGTCCAGTCGGGCCGTTTCCGCGGTGGTGGATCTGCTGCAGACCACCAAGGGCACCACCGAGGAAACCCCGCGAATCCGGCTGCGCGCCGTGGAGATCCTGGGCCTCATCGGCTCGGCCGACGCCGTGATGCCCCTCATGGAGCTCTTCAAGAAGAAGGGCTTCATCGGCGGCCGCGAGAGCACGCCCATGCGTCTGGCTGCGGCCAAATCCCTGGCCACCATCAATACCCGGGAATCGCGCGAGGCCCTGGCCCTGGTCATGGATCAGGAATCCCAGGAAGATGTCCGCTCGGTGATCCGCCAGTACCTGGTGGGCAGCGGCGTCTGATTCCGGCGAGTCATCCGGAATATTCGGAACCCTGGACCCAGAACCCGACCGGCGTATCATCCAGGATCGCTTCGGAGTCCCCATGTCCCGTTCTGGAAACCTGGACCGTCGCAGCTTTCTGGGTGTCACCCTCGCGAGTGGCGCGGCCCTGGCATTCGGCCGAGGACCTGAGGTGAATCAGACAGTCGCTGTCGAAGAGGCCACCCTCTCCCGCCTGCAGGCATGGATGCAAGCCGGAACCCTCTCCTCGCGAGGCTTGACGGAACGGTATCTGGCCCGCATCCGCGCCCTGGACCAGGCCGGCCCCCACCTGAACGCCGTGATCGAGGTGAATCCCGAGGCGCTGGCCATGGCCCGGGAGTTGGATTCAGAAAGGCGTCTCAAAGGGCCCCGGGGACCACTCCACGGCATCCCCGTGCTGCTCAAGGACAACATCGAGACCGCCGGTCCCATGGCCAGCACCGCGGGTTCCCTGGCCCTGCGGGGAGCCCCGGCGCCCAGGGACGCCTTCGTAGCCCAGCGCCTGCGCGAAGCCGGGGCGGTCCTGCTGGGCAAGACCAATCTCAGCGAATGGGCCAACTTCCGTTCTACGCACTCGGTCAGCGGCTGGAGCGGGCGGGGTGGCCAGACCCGCAATCCCTACGTGCTGGATCGCAATCCCTCGGGTTCCAGTTCCGGCTCCGCGGTGGCGGTGGCGGCCAATCTCTGCGCCGTCGCGGTGGGCACCGAGACCGATGGCTCGATCGTCAGCCCGGCCAGCAGCTGCGGCATCGTCGGTTTGAAGCCCAGCCTGGGGCTCATCAGCCGCGCCGGCATCATCCCCTTGGCCCATAGCCAGGACAGCGCCGGCCCCATGGCGCGCAGTGTGCGTGACGCCGCGATCCTGCTGGGCTTGCTGGCCGGCCCGGAGCCCCGGGATCCTGCCACGGACGCAGCCCGCGGACACGTCCTGACCGACTATACGCTTGGCTTGAATTCGGACGCTCTGAAGGGCGCCCGCCTGGGCGTGGTGCGTGCGTGGTCAGCCCAGAATGCCGGCACCGATGACCTGTTCGAACAGGCGCTGGGCGTGCTGAGGAGCCAGGGCGCAATCCTCGTGGACCCGGCGCAGCTGGGCCCGACCAAGGCCTACGAGGAGGCCGAGCAGACGGTTCTGCTCTACGAATTCAAGGCCGATCTGAATGCCTACCTGGCAGCCCGCGGGGGCCCGGCCGATCTGGCGGCCATCATCGCCTTCAACGAGGCTCACCGAGCCCAGGAGATGCCCTTCTTCGGACAGGAGCTGCTGCTCCAGGCCCAGGCCAAGGGACCCCTCACGGACGCGGCCTACCTCAAGGCCCTGGCGCAATGCCGCAGCGCCCGGGAGGATATCGATTCACTCCTGGACAAACATGGCCTGGACGCCCTGGTGGCGCCCACGGGCGGGCCCGCATGCCTGATCGACGTCGTGCTCGGGGACGCGGGGTTGTGGTGTTGCTCGACGCCGGCGGCCGTGGCCGGCTATCCGCACCTCACCGTCCCCGCCGGGCAAGTGGCGGGACTGCCGGTGGGGCTCTCCTTTTTTGGCCGTGCCTGGAGTGAATCCTTGCTATTGAACCTGGGTTATGCCTTCGAGCAGGCCAGCGGTCACCGCCGGCCCCCAACCTACCTCGCCACGGCCCCGCTCAATCCCGTTCATGGAAGGCGGGGCTAGGTTGAAAGCTTGAAAAAAACCGGCGATTCCACCCGTGACTGCGCTCCATGAATGTTTTGGTTGCCAGAAGCCGCCCAGGAGCGGAAAACTGTGGTTCCAATCTTTGCTAAATCCGCTTCCCAAGGAGATTGATCGTGCAGAAGCCACAATCCGCCCCGCGTGTAGCCGCCATCGTGGGCCCTTACACATCCGGCAAGACGTCTCTGTTAGAAAGCTTGCTGTTCGCCACCAAAGCCATCCCGCGCAAAGGCAGCGTGAAGGAAGGCAGCACCGTGGGTGATGCCTCGCCCGAGGCGCGGGCCCGGCAGATGAGCGTGGAATGTAGCGCCGCGAGCACCACCTTCCTCGGCGAATCCTGGAGCTTCATCGATTGCCCTGGCTCCGTGGAATTCATCCAGGACACCATGAACGCCCTGGCCGTGGTCGATGCTGCCGTGGTGGTCTGCGAGGCGGATGCGGGTCGCGCCCTCATGGCCAGCCCCATCCTGAAATTCCTGGATGACTACAAGATCCCCCACGTGGTCTTCCTCAACAAGGTGGACCTGGTGGTGGAGCCCGGCAAGATCCGGGAGACCGTCCAGGCCATCCAGGCCGTGTCCCAGCGCCCATTGCTGCTGCGCGAGTACCCCATCACCGATGGCAAGACCATCACCGGCTTCGTGGATCTCGCCAGCGAGCGGGCCTTCGAGTATCAGCCGGGCCAGGATTCCAAGCGCATCGAGATCCCCGCCAGTCTGAAGGCCGAAGTGGCCGTCGCCCGCCAGGAGATGCTGGAGGCCTTGGGCAATCTGGACGACGCCCTGCTGGAAAAGCTGCTGGAAGAACAAATCCCGGCCGTGGAGGAGATCTTCCCCGTGCTCACCCGCGGCGATCAGCGCGACGAGATCGTGCAGGTGCTGTTCGGCAGCGCCGACAAGGACCTGGGCATCGAGCGATTACTCAAGCTGCTCCGCCACGAGGCCCCCGAACCCACCGCCACCGCGGCCCGACTCAATATCCCGGAGGGCACCGAGCCCCTGGCCCAGGTGTTCAAGACCGTCCATGCCCAGCACATCGGCAAGCAGTCCTGGATCCGCGTCTGGCGCGGCGAAGTGGCCGAGGGCCACGCCTTCAACGGCATCCGACCGGCGGCCCTCACCCGCATCTTCGGCACCAAGCAGGACAAACTGGCCAAGGCCGTGGTGGGTGAGATTGCCGCCCTGGGCCGCATGGACACCATCAAGACCGGGGACGTGCTCACGGCCAACGGTGAGGCCCCTTCCCTGCCCTGGGTGGAGACCCTGCAGCCGATGACCGCCCTGGCCCTCCACACCCTCAAGTCCGGCGACGAGGTCAAGCTCTCCAGCGCCCTAGCCAGGCTCGTGGAAGAGGATCAGTCCTTCCGCCTCGAGCAGAACCAGGAAACCCAAGAGCGCATCCTCTGGGGCCGCGGCGAGATCCATCTGAAGAACGCCGTGGAGCGCCTGAAGACCAAGTACAACGTCGAGGTGAGGGCCGAGCGCCCCCACGTGCCCTACCGCGAAACCATCAAGAAGGGCTGCGAGGTCCACGGCCGCCATAAGCGCCAGACCGGTGGCCACGGCCAGTTCGGCGATGTCCACTTCCGCATCAAACCCCTGGCTCGGGGCGAGGGCGTGCACTTCACCGAGGAGATCGTGGGCGGGGTGGTGCCCCGGAACTTCATTCCCGCGGTGGAGGACGGCGTCATCGACTATTGCAAGCAGGGCCCCCTGGGCTTCCCGGTGGTGGACCTGTCCGTGTGCCTCTACTTCGGCAGCTACCATGACGTGGATTCCTCGGAAATGGCCTTCAAGACCGCGGCCCGCATCGGCATGCAGGAGGGCCTGCCCATGTGCAGTCCCGTGCTGCTGGAGCCGATCCTGAACATCCACATCTCCGTGCCCAGTGAGCACACCGCCAAGGCCCAGCGCATGGTCACCGGCCATCGCGGCGGCCAGATCCTGGGCTTCGACGCCAAGCCCGGCTGGCCCGGCTGGGACGTGGTCGAGGCCTACCTGCCCCAGAGCGAGATGCAGGACGTGATCGTGGAACTGCGCAGCCAGACCATGGGCGTGGGCAGCTTCACCTGGGCCTTCCATCACCTGCAGGAACTCGAAGGCCGCGACGCGGACAAGGTCGTCGAGGCCCGCAAGAAGGCCCTGGAACACAACTAGACAAAGATTCATGAAGCCAAAAGGGGAGCCCGTTTGGCTCCCCTTTTTTGTGCCCTGAAGTGGGGCGGAGCCTTGGATGCCCGCAGAATGTATGCTTGGGCATCACCAGGGGCGCCTCCCCGGTTCCAGGAATCTACATGCGCATCGAATGCATCGCCATCGGCACCGAACTGCTCACCACTTCCCGCATGGATACCAACTCCGTGTGGCTCTCCCAGCGGCTCGCGGACCTGGGCCTGGCCCTGGATCGCAAGACCGCCGTGGGCGATAGCCGGGAACAACTGCGCAGCCTCTTCCTGGAAGCCCTGCACCGCTCGGATCTGATTCTCTGCACCGGCGGGCTGGGCCCCACCTTTGACGACTTCACCAAGGAAGTCCTGGCGGAGGTCCTCGGGGCTCCCCTGCAGGAAGACCTGGAGGTGCGCCGGGAGATCGAGGGCTTCTTCACCGCCCTGAACCGTCCCATGCCCCTCACCAACCTCAAGCAGGCCCTGGTACCCGAGGGTGCCGAGGCCATGCACAACCCCCTGGGCACCGCCCCCGGCATCTATTGGGAGAACCCGGAGGGTCACCCGGGACGCCGCATCGTGCTGTTGCCGGGGGTTCCGCGGGAAATGAAGCATCTCTGGGAATATCAGGTCGAACCCAGACTCCAGGCCCTGGCGGGGCGCAAGATCCACACCCTACGGATGCTGGTGGGCTCCGTGGGCGAGAGTGCGCTGGAGGTGCGCACCACTCCCCTGAGAAAGAAACATGGGCACCTGGACTGGACCATCCTGGCCAGCCTGGGGCAGGTGGAATTGGTGGCCCGGAGCACGGAGCCCCAGGAGCTGGAAGCCGCACGCCTGGATTTGGCGACCGAGCTAGGCCCGGATCTGGTCTGCGTGGGCACCGCCACTCTGGAAGAGACGCTGCTGTCCCTGCTGAAGGCCCGCCACGAGACCCTGGCTCTGGCCGAGAGCATGACCGGTGGTCTCATCGCCTCACGGCTCACCGCCGTTCCTGGGGCCAGCGAGGCCTTCCTGGGGGGCGCCGTGGTCTATTCGCCCAGGGCCAAGGAAGTCCTTTCCCGGGTCGACCCCCAACTCATCCAGGCCCACGGCACCGTGTCGGAAGCCTGTACCCGCGCCCTGGCCGAGGGCATCCGGGCGCAGCTGCAGAGCACCTGGTCCCTGGCCGTCACCGGCAACGCCGGGCCTGGCCAGGACCCCGGCGCCAGCGCGCCCCTGGGTACCTGTTTCATGGCCGTCTCCGGCCCCCGCGGCACCCACGCCATCTCCCAGCATTTCCCCGGTGAGCGCACCGCGGTCCAGGCCCGGACAACCTCATGGGCCCTGGATTTCCTGCGCCGGACGATGCTCGCCTGAGCCATCAGGCGGCGGCCCGGGCCCTTCGCGCCTGGGCCCGGCTTGCGTTAAAGTGGCTGAATGCTCACTCCCTCCGCCTCCGTCTTCGGTCTCTGGTGCCTCGTGGCGTACCTCGCGGGCAGCATTCCCTTCGGCCTGGTGCTGATGAAGCTGGCGGGCAAGGGCGATGTCCGAAAATCCGGCTCGGGCAACATCGGCGCCACCAATGTGCTGCGCACCGGTGGCAAGGCCCTGGGCATCCTCACCATGGTCCTGGATATCACCAAGGGCTTCGTGCCGGTCTACCTGGCCCGGCGCTGGGGATTGCCTCCGCAGATGCTCTCCTTCGTGGCCTTGGCCGGCGTCGTGGGCCACATCTTCACGCCCTGGCTGCGCTTCAAGGGCGGCAAGGGCGTGGCCACCGCCATGGGCGTGGCCCTGGCCTACCACCCGATGATGGTCGTACCCAGCCTCCTCCTGTTCCTGGCCCTGGTGCTCAGCTTGCGCTACATCAGCCTGGGCAGCGTGATGGGCGCCCTGCTATTACCTTTCGCGGCCACGGGCCTTCTGGGGCCCCGCTTCTGTATTTCTTTGCCGCCGCTATCGGGCGATACGCCCACGGATCCGCGCTGGCTGGTGCTGGCCTGGTCGGTGCTTGCGCTCTTGGTGATCCGCGCCCACAGCGCCAACATCCAGCGCCTGTTGCAGGGCACGGAATCCAAGCTGTGGGGCGGTGCCAAGCCTGCCCAGGACGGCCCCAATGACTAAGCATCCGGATCTCGCCGTTTTTGGATCCGGCGCCTGGGGCACCGCCCTCGCCATGGCCTGGGCCCGGGAGGGTGCCAACGTCGCCCTCTGGGGGCATCCCCCCGAATCCGTGGCGGAGCTGGCCCGCACCGGTCGTCATCCCCGCCTGCCGGGCGCCGAACTGCCCCCCACGGTCCGTCCCGTTGTCTCTCCCGCGGAAGCCTTCAAGGCGCCCATCTGGATCAGCGCCATCCCCACCCAGTTCAGTCCCCAGGCCTGGACCACTCTCAAGGGGCAGGCCAAGGGGACCAAGCCGGAGCTCCTGATTCACGCCTCCAAGGGCATCCTCCAGGAAGGTCACCAGCGCCTCTCCCAGGTCCTCGCGCCGCTGCTAGAGCTGCCCATCGGCGTGCTTTCAGGCCCCACCTTCGCCGACGAGGTGGCCCGCAATCTGCCCACGACCATCGTGTTGGCCTTGCCCGAGGCCATCGTCGACGAGCGTGCCCTCGAGCTCCAGGCCCTCCTGGCCACCCAGCGCCTGCGGGTCTACCTGAGCCGGGATGTCATCGGCGTCGAGCTGTGCGGCGCCCTCAAGAATGTTCTGGCCATCGCCGCGGGCCTTGTGGAGTCCCTGGAATTGGGCCACAACGCCAAGGCCGCACTGATGACCCGCGGCCTGTCGGAAATGGCCCGCCTGGTGGAAAAACTCGGAGGCCGGGCGGAGACGGTCACGGGCCTGGCCGGTATGGGCGATCTGTTCCTCACCGCCACCGGCCCCCAGAGCCGCAACCGCCGCTTCGGCGCCATGGTGGGCGCAGGCCACAGTCCCAAGGCCGCCACCACCTCCATGGGCGAGCAAGTGGTGGAGGGGGTCTTCACCACCGATGCGGCCCTGGCCTTGGCCCGGAGTGTGGGGGTTGAACTGCCCATCACCGAGGAAGTCTCCCGTCTCATCCAAGGTGCCGATCCCCTGGAAGCCGTATCCCGGCTCATGAAACGCTCCCTGAAATCGGAGTGAGCGCTGATCGCTTTAGTTGCAGCGGTACCTACATCACTCCGCGCGATGCAGGTCAGGGCCTTCGAGCGCTCCCTGGCCCTGCGAAACAGGAATGTCGCGGTGGAGGCACGGGTGATCGCGCTGTTTGCGGCCTCGCATCGGCCGAAGTCGAGCTGGGTGCGAGAGCCGGAACGCATGCGGCTTCGGGATCTCCTGAAGGAACGTTCAACCCGGATTTTACGTATGGAGTCGGCCGCTCCGCCCAAGGCAGCTGTGCATTACGGCAGCTGGAGCCGCCGCGG
>Ga0302323_100004944_pt1 | contig 10880 bp, 6 predicted proteins | sample Fen_T0_3_FD_201950 | JGI IMG/M metagenome (GOLD analysis project Ga0302323, IMG submission 201950) | Peat permafrost microbial communities from Stordalen Mire near Abisko, Sweden - Fen_T0_3 | ecosystem: Environmental > Terrestrial > Soil > Wetlands > Permafrost | place: Sweden: Abisko... | reverse complement strand
CCCGGCGCGCTGATGCCTTCCGAGGCCGAGCTGGTGGCCCGCTTCGGCGTCAGCCGCATGACGGTCAACCGTGCGCTGCGCGAGCTCCAGGCCGAGGGTCTGGTGCAGCGCAGCCAGGGTGTCGGCACCTTTGCCGCGCCGCTGCACCGCGTGTCGAGCCAGCTCACGCTGCGCGACCTGCACGAGGAGATCGAGTCGCGGGGGGCCCCCCCCCCCGCCCGCGGCCCCCACCCGCCCCCCCCCCCCGCCCCCCCCGCCCGGGCGGCCGGCCGCCGGGGGGGGCCCCCCCCCGCCCCCCGGGCGGGGGCGCCCCCCCCCCCCCCCCCCGGGGCAGGGGGTGGGCGTCGTCAGTCACGATGGTCAGCCTACCGACCGATCCGCCGCCTCGACGTCACCCTCATTGCTTCCCGCCAACGAAACATTTCATTGTCACAGGATCTGGTACTCCGAAGCGTGAAGACTTACCGTGTGCCCATGTTCGTCAACGCGGTGAGGATGGCTCCGCGATTCGTGGTGAATCTCACCTTCGCAGTTGTGCTCTGCCTGGCCGTCGTGCTCGTGGCCGCGGTGTCAGTTCTGAGTGTCACCGTTGCCCTCGAGGGCTGGGTCACCAACCCCGCGACGACGGTACATGCCCCCGCCCAGCGGTAGGCACCGATATCGGTGCCGAGGGCGGGACTCGAACCCGCACGCCCTTTCGAGCAAAGCATTTTGAGTGCTCCGTGTCTGCCATTCCACCACCCCGGCAAAGGTTGCGGCGATCAGCATACCGGGCCGCCGGTCGCAACCAGAACGAGTCGCAGCCTGAGGTCGCCGACGGTCAGCCGAGAAACTCGTAAGCCGGTACCAGCTTGTTCTTGGCGTCCCCGACACGGTGTACGCGCAGATCATTGGTCGAACCCGGGATGCCGGGAGGTGAACCCGCGACGATGACCACCGTGTCACCCTCAACACAGCTCCCGCTGGCAAGCAGCGCCTCATCGACCTGAGCGGTCATCTCGTCGGTGTGTCGAACCGCCGACACGAGGTGGGGCTCGATGCCCCAGCTGAGCGTGAGCTGGGCGCGGGTGGACTCCAGGGGGGTGAACGCCACCATCGGGAGCTTGGAGCGGATCCGGGAGAGCCGCCTGGCTGAGTCCCCCAGCTGGGTGAACGTCACGAGATACTTGGCCGACAGGAGCTCGCCGATCTCCGCCGATGCGGCAGTCACCGCCCCACCGATCGTGTGCGGTTTGGTGCCGAGCTTCGGGACGCGCTCGAGACCGTGCTCCTCGGTGCTCTTGATGATCCGGGCCATGGCCGTCACGGCTTCGGTCGGCCACTTGCCGATACTGGTCTCACCGGAGAGCATGATGGCGTCGGCGCCGTCCAGAACGGCGTTGGCGCAGTCGCTGACCTCGGCTCGGGTCGGTCGGGAGCTCTCGATCATCGACTCGAGCACCTGAGTGGCCACGATCACGGGTTTGGCGTTGCGCCGGGCCATCTCGATGGCAAGCTTCTGAACGAGCGGGACCTCCTCGAACGGGAGCTCCACGCCGAGGTCACCACGGGCGACCATCACGGCGTCGAACGCGGTGATGATCTGCCTGAGGTTCTTGACGGCCTGAGGCTTCTCGATCTTGGCGATCACGGGCAGGTGTACACCCTCCTCGTCCATGATCTCGTGGACCCGTTCGATGTCCTTGGCATCACGCACGAAGGACAGTGCCACCATGTCTGCGGGCAGCTTCAGCGCCCAGCGCAGGTCGGCCTCGTCCTTCTCTGACAGGGCGGGCACGCTGACCGCCACACCTGGCAGGTTGATGCCCTTGTTGTTGGACACGACCCCACCCTCGACCACCTCGGTGATGACGTCGGTGGCGGTGACCTCCACGGCCATGAGCGTGACCTTGCCGTCGTCGATCAGCAGCAGGTCACCGGCGCTCACATCGCCGGGAAGCCCTTTGTAGGTCGTCGACACGCGTTCGGAGTCCCCGAGGATGTCGTCGACCGTGATGGTGAACCGCTCGCCGTTGACCAGCGTGACGGGTCCGACGGCAAAACGGCCGGTACGAATCTTGGGACCCTGCAGGTCGACGAGCACGCCCACCGCCCTGCCCGACTCCAGACTGGCCTTGCGGACCTCGGCATAGGCCGCCTCATGCTCTTCGAAGCTCCCGTGCGAACGGTTGATCCGGGCAACGTCCATACCCGCGTCGACCAGGGCCCGAACACCCCCCGGTACCGATGTCGCAGGGCCAAGGGTGCAGACGATCTTCGCGCGGCGCATGATCTCAATTCTAAGGGCGGATTGGTTGATGACGTGAATCGTGCGATGGCCGTTCTCAGACGCTCAGTGACCGGTCCGTCGGATTCAGGGGGCGGGGAAGCGCGGAGGCGTGGTTCATCAGATAGGCGTCCACCCCGGCGGCCGCCGAGCGACCCTCAGCGATGGCCCAGACGATCAGCGACTGGCCGCGGCCGGCATCTCCGGCGACGAAGACACCGGACTCCGATGTCATGAAAGCCTTGTCCCGCTTGATGTTCGAGCGTTCGTCCAGCTCGACGCCGAGCTGTTCGACCACACCACTGACCTGAGGTCCGAGGAAGCCCATGGCCAGCAGGACCAGCTGCGCCGGGATCTCCCGTTCGGTTCCCTCGACCGCGACGAAACCCTTGTCGCCGAGCACCACCTCGACCAGAGCCAGTGCCCGGACCCTCCCCCGATCGTCGCCGAGGATCTGTGTGGTGTTCACCGCGAAGACCCGCTCTCCACCCTCTTCGTGAGCGCCGGCGACGCGGAAGAGCGTGGGGTATGTCGGCCACGGCTGGGTCGCGGGACGATCTTCACCCGGACGAGGCATGATCTCCAACGAGGTCACCGACCTCGCTCCCTGGCGGTTCGCGGTGCCGATGCAGTCCGCCCCCGTGTCGCCGCCGCCGATGACTATGACGTCCTTGCCCGTGGCAACTACCTGGTTCTCCACCTCCTCGCCGAGCGCGACTCGGTTGGCCGGAGGCAGGAAGTCCATGGCCTGCATGACTCCGTCCAGCTCGCGGCCGGGGACGGGCAGATCGCGTGGGACCGTGGCGCCGATCGCCAGGACGACAGCGTCATACCGGTCACGCAGGGCCTTGCCGGTCACCTGACCGCCGATGTCGACACCGGTACGGAACCGGGTGCCCTCGGCCTCCATCTGGGCCAGCCGGCGGTCAAGGACGGACTTCTCCATCTTGAACTCAGGGATGCCGTACCGCAGCAGGCCGCCGGGCTTGTCGGCTCGCTCGTAGACAGCGACGGTGTGCCCGGCCCGGGTCAGCTGCTGGGCAACGGCCAAACCGGCGGGTCCGGACCCGACAACCGCAACGGTCTTGCCGCTGAGACGATCCGGGGCCTTGGGGGTGACGGCTCCGGCATCGAAGGCGCGGTCGATCGTCGTAACCTCGATCTGCTTGATGGTGATGGCGGGCTGGTTGATGCCCAGCACGCAGGCAGTCTCGCAGGGTGCCGGGCACAACCGGCCGGTGAACTCCGGGAAGTTGTTCGTGGCGTGCAGCTGTTCGACCGCCTCGCCCCAGTCGCCCTTCCAGGCAAGGTCGTTCCACTCGGGGATCCGGTTCCCCAACGGGCAACCGTTGTGACAGAACGGGATTCCGCAGTCCATGCAACGTCCGGCCTGCCTCTGCACCTGGGCGACGTCCTGCTGCTCGTAGACCTCATGCCAGTCCATCAGCCTGACCGGGACCGGACGGCGCCTGGGCAGCTCGCGCTCGCGGGTGGACAGGAATCCCCGGGGGTCAGCCACGAGAAGCCTCCATGATTCGCTCCCACACGTCGGGGCCGTTGAGGTCGAGTCCCTCGGACTCGGCCGTCGTCCGGACGTCAAGGACTCGCTGGTAGTCCCGTGGCAGGACGAGGGTGAACTGGCTCTTGACGTTGTCCCAGTCCGCGAGCAGCCGCCCGGCAACGGCGGACTCGGTCCACCGGCGGTGCCTGGCCAGAAGCTCATGCACGACCTCTTCGTCGCGCTCACGCAACGGCATGAGGTCCACCAGCTCACGGTTGACCCGGCCCTCACGCAGGTTCAGGACATAGGCCACGCCACCGGACATGCCTGCGCCGAAGTTTCGACCTGTCGGCCCCAGGACGAGCACCGTCCCACCGGTCATGTACTCGCATCCGTGGTCGCCCAGTCCTTCGACAACAGCGGTGGCACCGGAGTTGCGGACACAGAACCGCTCACCCACCAGGCCTCGCAGGAAGACCTCGCCACTGGTGGCTCCGTAGGCGATCACGTTGCCGGCGATGACATTGTGCTCCGCCGGCAGCGAGGCGGACCGGTCCGGCCGGACCACGATCCGACCACCCGAAAGACCTTTGCCCACGTAGTCGTTGGCATCGCCATACAGACAGAGCGTGATACCAGCGGGCAGGAAGGCGCCCAGCGACTGACCAGCCGACCCGGTCAGTGATATCTGGATCGTGTCGTCGGGCAGACCCGACGGGTAGGCCTTCGTGACTTCGTGACCGAGCATGGTGCCGATCGTCCGGTTGACGTTGCGGACCGGGAGGTCGATACGCACCGGCGTCTTGTCACGCAACGCCTCCTGGCTCAGCTCGATCAGGGTGTGGTCCAGGGCCTTGCCCAGTCCGTGGTCCTGGCCGACGGTGTTGCGGCGCGGCCCGCCGTCCGGGGAGGCGACCTCGGTCAGGATCGGCGTGAGGTCGAGCCCGCTGGTCTTCCAGTGCTCGACCGCCGCGGCGGTGTTCAGCATCGAGACCTCGCCGATGGCTTCCTCCAGCGACCTGAACCCCAGGGCGGCCAGATGCTCACGCACCTCCTGGGCGATGTACTCGAAGAACGTCTCGACGAACTCGGGCTTGCCGGAGAACCGCGAACGCAGCTCCGGGTTCTGGGTTGCGATGCCCACCGGACAGGTATCGAGGTGGCAGACGCGCATCATGACGCAGCCACTGACCACCAGCGGAGCCGTGGCGAAGCCGAACTCCTCGGCGCCGAGCAGCGCCGCGACCACCACGTCCCGCCCGGTCTTGAGCTGGCCGTCGACCTGGACCACGATCCGCTCACGCAGACCGTTGAGCACCAGCGTCTGCTGGGTCTCGGCAAGGCCCAGCTCCCAGGGCGCGCCGGCGTGCTTGAGCGAGGTGAGCGGCGCAGCGCCGGTGCCACCGTCATGACCCGAGATGAGCACCACGTCGGCGTGCGCCTTGCTCACGCCGGCGGCGACCGTCCCGACACCGACCTCGGCCACGAGCTTGACGTGCACCCGCGCCGACGGGTTGGCGTTCTTGAGGTCGTGGATCAGCTGGGCCAGGTCCTCGATGGAGTAGATGTCGTGGTGCGGCGGCGGCGAGATGAGCCCCACCCCTGGAGTGGAGTGTCGGGTCAGGGCCACCCATGGGTAGACCTTGTGGCCGGGCAGCTGACCGCCCTCGCCCGGCTTGGCCCCCTGGGCCATCTTGATCTGGATGTCGTCGGCCTGGGTGAGGTAGAGCGAGGTCACCCCGAAGCGGCCGGAGGCGACCTGCTTGACTGCCGACCGCCGCACCGGGTCGAGCAGGCGATCCTCGTCCTCGCCGCCCTCACCGGTGTTCGACCGGCCACCCAGACGGTTCATCGCCACGGCCAGCGTCTCGTGGGCCTCCTGGCTGATGGAGCCGTAGCTCATCGCCCCGGTGCTGAACCGGGCCACGATCGCGCTCACCGGCTCGACCTCGTCGATGGGCACCGGCGTGCGCCCGGTGGCGAACCCGAACAGCCCGCGCAGCGTCATCAGCCGTTCGGACTGCTCGTCGACTCGCGCTGTGTACTGCTTGAAGATGTCGTAGCGCCGGGTCCGGGTGGAGTGCTGCAACCGGAAGACGGTGTCGGGATCGAACAGGTGCGGCTCGCCCTCACGCCGCCATTGGTACTCCCCGCCAACCGCCAGCTTGCGATGCGGCAGCCGCACGCTGTCCAGCGGGTATGCCGTGGCGTGACGCGCGGCGACCTCCTGGGCAACAACCTCCAGGCCGATCCCGCCGAGCTGGGAGGTGGTCCCGGTGAAGTAGGTATCGACCAGCTCCTGGGAGAGCCCGATGGCCTCGAAGGCCTGCGCACCGCGATAGGAGGCCACAGTGGAGATGCCCATCTTGGACATGACCTTGAGCACACCCTTGCCCAGGGCCTTGATGAGGTTCTTGACCGCCACGACCGAGTCGTCCGAGGGCAGCGCACCCGAACGAACCAGGTCCTCCACCGTCTCCATCGCCAGGTAGGGGTTTACCGCCGCGGCGCCGAAGCCGATAAGGAGGGCCACGTGGTGAACCTCACGGACGTCCCCGGCCTCGACAAGCAACCCGACCAGGGTGCGGGTCTTCTCCCGGATGAGGTGGTGATGGACAGCCGAGGTGAGCAGCAGCGACGGAATCGGCGCGCAGCGTCGACTGGAGTCACGGTCGGAGAGCACGACGAAACGGGCGCCGGAGGCGATCGCCACCGACACCTCGGAGAGGATCTCCTCGATGCGGGCCTTCAGTGCCGCGGAACCTCCGGCCACGTCGTAGAGACCCTTGACCAGGTGGGTGGCATAGCCGGGCAGGTCGCCGTCGGCGTTGATATGAACGATCTTGGCCAGCTCGTCATTGTCGATCACCGGGAACGGCAGGACGAGCTGGCGGGCGTAGGCAGGTCCGACCGAGAGCGCGTTGCCCTCAGGACCGATCACGGTGCCCAGGGAGGTGACGAGCTCCTCTCGGATGGCGTCAAGGGGCGGGTTGGTCACCTGGGCAAAGAGCTGGGTGAAGTAGTCGAACAGGAGGCGAGGACGATCGGACAACACCGCGATGGGGCTGTCGGTGCCCATCGAGCCCAGCGCCTCTCCCCCGGTCCTTGCCATGGGGGACAGCAGGATCCGCAGCTCTTCCTGGGTGTAGCCGAAGGTCTGCTGGCGACGGGCGACCGATGCTGCGGTATGCACGACGTGCTCCCGCTCCGGCAGCTCACCCAGGCGGATCAGGCCGGCGTGCAACCAGTCCTCGTAGGGGTTCTCGGCCGCAAGCGACGACTTGACCTCGTCGTCGCTGACGATACGGCCGTGCTCGGTATCGACCAGGAACATCCGACCTGGCTGCAACCGGCCCTTGCGGACCACCCGACCCGGCTCGAGGTCCAGGACACCGGTCTCGGAGGCGAGGACCACGAGGCCGTCAGCGGTGACCCAGTAGCGCCCCGGGCGCAGACCATTCCTGTCCAGGACCGCGCCGATGACGGTTCCGTCGGTGAACGTGACGCAGGCCGGGCCGTCCCAGGGCTCCATAAACGTGGCGTGGAACTCGTAGAACGCCTTCCGGGCCGGGTCCATCTCCTCGTGGTTCTCCCACGCCTCGGGGATCATCATCAGGACTGCGTGTGGCAGCGATCGGCCGCCCAGGTGCAGCAGCTCCAGAACCTCGTCGAAGGTCGCCGAGTCCGAGCCCCCCGCGGTACAGATGGGGAAGAGTCGTTCGAGGTCCCCCGGGATCACCCCGCTGGCGAGCTGGCTCTCGCGCGCCCGCATCCAGTTCCGGTTGCCCTTGACCGTGTTGATCTCGCCGTTGTGGGCGATCATCCGGTACGGGTGCGCCAACGGCCATGACGGGAAGGTGTTGGTGGAGAAGCGCGAGTGCACCAGTGCCAGCTCGGTGGCGAACCTGTCGTCGGACAGATCGGGGAAGAAGAGCTCCAGCTGATCCGTGGTGAGCATGCCCTTGTAGACCATCGTGCGTCCCGACAGCGACGGGAAGTAGACCGAGACCTCGTGCTCAGCGCGTTTACGCAGGCAGAAGGCCAGACGCTCCAGGCCCAGACCCACCACGCGACGAGGCGACGAGGTGACGAAAAGCTGACGGAAGAAGGGCATGCACGCGCGGGCTGAGTCACCGACGAGGTCGGCGTCGATCGGCACGTCCCGCCACCCCAGGATCTTCAGGCCCTCCTGCTCGGCGATGGCCGAGATCATGGCAACGGCGTCGGCGCGCTCTTTCTCGTCGGTCGGCAGGAAGGCGATACCTGCGGCATAAGCGCCCCGCGAGGGCAGCTCGAAGTCCACCACCTCACGCAGGAAGGCGTCCGGGATCTGGGTGAGGATGCCGGCCCCGTCGCCGACAAGAGGGTCCGCGCCGGTCGCGCCGCGGTGCTCGAGGTTCCGCAGAGCCGTCAGACCGTGGTCGATGATGTCGTGCCCAGCGCTGCCACGCATGGTGGCCACGAGTGCGACGCCACAGGCGTCGTGCTCGAAGTCGGAGTTATACAACCCCTGGTTCATCGGCTGAGCCGAGAACAGCGAAGAAGTCACGATCTGACACCGTCCTTGACGTCTCGACTAGCATCCCGGGCACCTGCTTGGACGGCATTGGCCAGCGAGGAGTTGTCAGAATACCGGAAAGCCCCTCGATCCCGACAGGCGGGACGGCTCAATCCGGATGTTGAGATGACGGTGGTAAGTCAGTAGCGGGTTCGTCCGTCTCAGGTTCGTCCGTCTCGGGTTCGTCCGTCTCGGGTTCGTCCGTCTCGGGTTCGTCCGTCTCAGGTTCGTCCGTCTCAGGTTCGTCCGTCTCAGGTTCGTCCATCTCAGGTTCGTCCGTCTCGGGTTCTCCGGCGGGCCTGACGCCCAGGCGCCAGAATGCGAACGCGGCGCCGATGAAGACGACAACCGACGTCCAGACGTTGAGGCGAAGCCCCAGGACGTAGTTGGCCTCGTCGGTGCGCAACATCTCGATGAACCCGCGACCGATCGTGTAAAGCATCGCGTACAGGGCGAAGATCTGCCCCTTGGCGAGACTGAACCTGCGGTCAACCAGCACCAGTGCCAGCGCAATGAGCAGACACCACAGCGACTCGTAGAGAAATGTCGGCTGGAAGGTACCAAGAACATTCGTCGTCCCGCCCTGGCAGGTGACCGCTTTCCCCGCGCCCTGGTCCCAGCAGTGGATCTCAAGGCCCCACGGCACATCGGTCCTGGCGCCGAAGAGCTCGTTGTTGAAGTAGTTGCCCCAACGGCCGATCGCCTGGGCAACGGCCACGCCGGGCGCTGCAGCATCGCCGTAGTCCAGCAGACGGACTCCATGGCGACGGCAGCCGATCCACGCACCCACAGCGCCCAGTGCCACCCCTCCCCAGATACCGAGACCGCCATTCCAGATCTTGAGCGCGTCAAGGGGGTGGCCACCCTCCCCGAAGTAGGCCTGCGGGCTGGAGATCACATGGTAGAGACGGCCTCCGACGATCCCGAACGGAACAGCCCACACCGCCACGTCCAGTGCCTGACCCGGCTGACCTCCCCGTTCGGCGAGGCGTCGCTGGGTGATCCAGATCGCCACGACTATGCCGGCGAGAATGCACATCGCGTACGCCCGAATCGGGAACGGGCCGATGAACCAGACCGCCTGCTGCGGACTCGGAATGGAAGCGATCAACTCGTGGCGGCCTTGACTGTGGCGACCAGGGCGTCAGCGGTCGTCAGGGTCTTGCTGATGTCCTTGCCGTTGAGCTTCACGGTGGGCGTGCTGAATACTCCGGCCTTCTCGGCACCGGTCTGCACGGCGGTCACGTACTCGGCATGCTGACCCGAGGAGGTGCACTTCTGCCAGGTCGTCAGGGCCGGCCCGGTGATCCCGGCGGTCTTCGCGAACTCGGTGAGCTGTGCGTCGGTGTAGCCGGCACCCTCCTGGGCAGGTTGTGCTGCGAAGACGGCACCGTGGTACTCCAGGAACTTGCCCGCGTCCGACGCGCACGCTGCCGCGTTGGCCGCCCGGCTCGAGGAGTCGTTCTTGAGGTTGCCGTCAAGGAAGGACAGGGTGTGCACGACTAGCTTGATCTGACCGGCCTTGGCCATCGCGGTGATGGCAGGACCCAACGTCTTCTCGAGCTCGCCACATTGCGGGCACTGGAAGTCCTCGTAGGTGTCCAGCGTGGGCGCCTTGCCCTTGGCCGCCCCCGGGTTGGCCAGGATGCCCCCAGCGTCGCCCCCGACGACCCCCGCCGGGGTGGAGCTTCCCGAGGCCCCGGCGTCTGACCCCGACTTGCTGTTGTTGCCGACCAGGATGGCTACCACCACCGCCACGACCACAAGGACGGCAATGACCGCACCGATGACGATCGGGTTGGGACCGCCCTTCGGCGTGACTGTCGCGATCTTCTTGGAGGCGTCTGGGCGCATCTGGGTGGTCTCCTTATCCGAACAAACGGTCATCGAGGCTGTATGCCGTGCGAGGGCGAACGACAAGCCACGCAGCGCAGGCGGTCAGCCCGACGTCGCGCAGCACGTCCGAAAGGTATTGCGTCTGGGAGGCCGCGATGGTTCCCCCGCCGCCAAAGCAGCCGCAGTCGATGCTCAGTCCCCGCGTCCAGGCCGAGATGATGCCGATGACGAAGGCCAGCATCAGCAGACCGCCCACCACCGCGGCCGCCCGGGTGAACAACCCTGCGACCAGGAGCAGCCCGACCGCGACCTCGAGCACGGGCAGGGCGTAGCCCACATAGCCGGCCAGATCGTAGGGAAGGATCTGGAAGGCACGCACCGCCATCGCCGAGACCTTCGGCGAGGTCACCTTCAGTCCCCCGGCCACCATGAGGACGACCCCGAGAGTCAGCCGGGCCAGGAGTCCGATGAGATCCGCAAGCCGGGCGCGGCCGGGCGGACCCACCGGCTCAGCGCCCGGCTCGGACACCGGCGGCCAGCTCGGCTGACAGCTTGCGGATCGCGATGATGCCGTCCTCTCGCGATCCGGCGTCGGCCAGAGTGCTCACCAGAGCCGAACCGACGATCACGCCGTCGGCAAAGGTCGCAACCTGCGCGGCCTGGGCACCGGTGGAGACACCGAGCCCGACACAGATCGGCGTGTGCGTCATTTGGCGAGT
>Ga0302323_100004943_pt1 | contig 10881 bp, 11 predicted proteins | sample Fen_T0_3_FD_201950 | JGI IMG/M metagenome (GOLD analysis project Ga0302323, IMG submission 201950) | Peat permafrost microbial communities from Stordalen Mire near Abisko, Sweden - Fen_T0_3 | ecosystem: Environmental > Terrestrial > Soil > Wetlands > Permafrost | place: Sweden: Abisko... | reverse complement strand
CGCGGCGCTCGACATCATCCTGGCCGGGAAGTCGGAACGCGCGGCGAAGGCGCACAAGCTTGGCCTCGCCGACGAGCTGGTGCATCCGGCGATCCTGCGTGATGTGGCACAGCGCGCCGCGATACGACTGGCGAAGGACGGCGTACCGTCGCGGTCACCGAAGAGTGGCGTGGCGAACTGGCTGATCGACGGCACGTCGCCGGGGCGCGCCCTGGTGTATCGCATGGCGCGGAAACAACTGCTGTCGAAGACCGGCGGGCATTACCCCGCGCCGCTGGCCGCACTCGACACCGTTCGCGTAGGCCTGTCGCGCGGCATGGAAGCAGGTCTGGCGTATGAGGCGCTGCGCTTTGGCGAGCTTGCCGTCACCGATGTCTCGCGCAACCTGGTGGGCATCTTCTTCGCCACGACGGCGCTCAAGAAGGACGACGGGGTTCCGCCTGGCACCGCGGGACGACTCGGCCCGGTGGGCCGTATCGGTGTGGTGGGCGCCGGGTTCATGGGAGCCGGCATTGCAGGCACGGCGGCGCTCAATGCCGAGGTCGAGGTGCGGATGCGCGACGCCGACCTGCCGCGCGTGGGTAAGGGCCTCAAGGCCGCCACCGCAATCCTGGACCAGCGCCTGAAGCGGAAGCGGCTGAGCCGTGCGGACTACCAGCGATTGGCGGCGCTCATCTCCGGCTCGGCCGATGACAGCGGCTTCCGTGGAGCGGACCTCGTCATCGAGGCGGTGTTCGAGGACCTCGAGGTCAAGCGAGGGGTGGTGGCCGCGCTGGAACATGCCGTCGCAGCCGAGGCGGTGATTGCCACGAACACGTCGACGATTCCCATCGCCGACATCGCCGCCGGGACGGAGCATCCGGATCGGGTCCTCGGCATGCACTTCTTCTCGCCGGTCGAGAAGATGCCGCTGCTGGAGGTCATTCCGCACGAGGGCACCTCCGCGCGGTCGATTGCCACCGCCGTTCGCTTCGGCCGGCGCATGGGCAAGACCGTCATCGTTGTCGGTGACCTGCCTGGGTTCTGGGTCAACCGCATCCTGACGCCCTACCTCAATGAAGCGGGTATCCTGCTGATGGAAGGTGCCCCAATGGACGTCATTGATCGCGTGATGACACGATTCGGGTTCCCGGTGGGTCCGGTCACGCTGCTCGACGAGGTGGGACTCGATGTGGCACAGAAGGCCGCCGGCGTCATGCACGGGGCGTTTGGCGCGCGGATGGCACCGTCCGACTTCGTTCGCACCATGACGGCAGACGGTCGCCTGGGGCGCAAGAACGGCCGGGGCTTCTATCGCTATGAGGACGGGAAGCGGCGAGGCCCCGACGACTCTGTCTATGCGCTGGCGGGGGTCACCAAGTTGCCGAACATCGATGAGCCGTGGGTGGAGCGCCGGCTGCTGTACGCAATGCTCAACGAGGCAGCCTTGGCGTCAGCCGATGGCGTCATCCGCTCGCCGCGCGATGGTGACATCGGGGCGATTTTCGGCATCGGTTTCCCGCCCTTCCGGGGCGGTCCGCTGCGCATGATTGATTCGGTGGGTGCCGCGCAGGTGGTCAGGACGCTGCGCGAGTTGGGCGACGCCCATGGTGGGCGGTTTGATCCGGCGCCCAGCCTGGTGGAGATGGCTGGGCGCGGAGGGCGATACTACCCGGAGGCCTGACCCGGGTCAGGAAAGCTGGTCGCCGTTGGGCGGGGGCGGTGGGTCTGTGGTCGGACGCGAGGCAGCCCACGTTTCCCAGGTGAGGTGGCAGCGGTCCTGAAAATATTCTGCCGGATGTCCCGCCCGATTCAACAGGGCATGCAGCATTTCATGGCGCACGACCATCTCGTGCTCCACATAGTTGCCGGCAATCACGATACGGATGTCGTCGCCCGTCTTGATCCGAATGCCGACCTTTTCTCCCTCAGCGGTGGGGAAGGTGGACACGCCCGGCACGACGTACCACTTGATGCGCCCGAGGTTGCCCTGGATAGCGGAGCATCCCTCAGTGCTTGCCCACCAAGCCTGATACTCGGCTGGCGGCACGAATGCCTGAGCGCCATCCGGCAATGCGCTGGTGGGTTCCGTGGTGCATCCCAGCAACGGGATGAGCAACGCGGGAAGGAAGGCTCGGCTGAGTGGCCGACGCCGGACTGGCATTTCCGGCTCCGGAGAGAACCGGTTTCGAACTGGCGTGGAACGCATTGCGTCTCCCACGCCCGATAATTTCCACCTTCGGCACCGAGCTATCTCTTGCGCAGGGGGCGCTCGAGACCTCTAGTTTTGCGGCCCCGGATCACTCCGGGTGTGCTCTTATCGGGCGGTCAGTGGGTTGACCCTATCACCGTCAAGTTTGGCGGCACCTCGAACGTACGGACTGCGAGAGAGGCGGTCAACGACCCCAAACTTGACGATCATAAATATTTGTGATAAAAGCACTTAAGTACATTTACCGACAAGTTTTTTGACACCACTTTTGGCGCCTAGCAGTATTACATGTCGAACCAGCGCAACAGAATCTCAGTATTTCTGCTCTCGTTGGTGGACACTACACCGTTTTTGGAGTTTTTCCGTGACTCGTTCCGCGCTCTGGCTGCTCGCCATCACCTCGTTTTCTGGCGCCCAGCTTCACGCCCAGTCGCTCCCTGTGGAGGATCCGGTGCTTCGGCGCCTTTGGTCGCTCGGCATCGACAGCAGCAAGACCTACGAGCTGGCGCAGCCCCTCCTCGACTCGATCGGGCCTCGTCTCACCGGGTCGCCGGCCATCCGGTCGGGGAACGACTGGCTCATCGCGCGCTACCGGGAGTTGGGGATCACCGCGAAGAACGAACAGTACGGCACCTGGCGAAGCTGGCGCCGGGGGATCACGCATTTCGACCTCCTCTCGCCGCGCGTCCGGACGCTCGAGGCGATGATGCTCGCCTGGAGCGCGCCGACCAAGGGCAAGGTCGAGGGCAAGGTGATCATCCTGCCCGACGTCACCGACAGCGTCGCCTTCCTCACGTGGCTGCCGCAGGCGAAGGGGAATTTCGTGCTCGTGTCGTATCCGCAGCCGACCTGCCGGCCCGATTCGAGTTTCAAGCAGAACGCACTTCCCGCCACGTGGGACAGCCTGCAGGCGAGCCGCAAGCGTGGGCGCGATGAGTGGGCCGCGCGCGTGCAGCGCACTGGCCTGCAGGGCGACGCGCTGGTCGTGGCGCTCGCTGATGCCGGTGCCGCCGGCGTCGTCACCTCGCTCTGGTCGGGTGGATGGGGCGTGGACCGGATCTTCGGCACCCGTGCTACCAAGGCACCGGTGGTGGATGTGAGCTGCGAGGACTACGGGCTCCTCTTCCGGCTCACCGAGCGGAACCAGTCGCCGGTCGTGCGGCTCGAGGCCCAGTCGGAGGCGCTCGGCGAGCAGCCGGTGTTCAACACCATCGCCGAGATTCGCGGTGTGGAGAAGCCCGACGAGTACGTCATGCTCTCGGCGCACTTCGACAGCTGGGACGGTGCGTCGGGTGCCACCGACAACGGCACCGGTACGATCACGATGCTCGAGGCGGCGCGGCTGCTGAGCATCGCATACCCGCGGCCGAAGCGCACGATCATCATCGGGCACTGGAGCGGTGAAGAACAAGGGCTGAATGGGTCGCGCGCGTGGGCCGCCGATCACCCGGAAGTGGTGCAGCACCTGCAGGCCCTGTTCAACCAGGACAACGGCACCGGGCGCATCCAGACCATCTCGACGCAGGGGCTCACGGGGGCCGGTGCCCTGTTCGCCAACTGGTTTGCCCGACTGCCCACCGAGCTGACGGCCGACATCAAGCTGCAGATTCCCGGCACCCCGGGAAGCGGTGGCACCGACAACGCCAGCTTCGTCTGCTATGGCGCGCCGGCGTTCGGGCTTGGCTCCCTCCCCTGGGAGTACTTCACCTACACCTGGCACACGAACCGCGACACCTTCGACAAGATCGTCTTTGACGAGTTGAAGCAGAACGCGACGCTGGCCGCGATGCTGGTGTACCTGGCGTCCGAGGACCCGCAGACGATGCCGCGCGATCGTCGTGTCATGCCGGTCGACCCCGCGACCGGGAAGGTCCGGCCGTGGCCGGAGTGCGCCACGCCGTCGCGTACGAGCGCCGAGAGCCAGCGCTAGGGCGCGTGCGGCGTCGAGGATAGGCAACCCGGCGACCGCCCCTTAGCTTGGGGGCGGTCGCCGGATCCCCCAGCAAGGATGCTGATCGCATGATGCGCAACGCGCTGCTCTGGCTGTCGGAACAGCAGCAGATCTTCAACTTCGTGCGCCGCAATGGGCTCGCGAAGCAGTTCGCGTCACGCTTCGTGGCAGGCGAGACGATCCCCGAGGCGGTAGCGGCCGCCACGGCGCTCGAGGCCAAGGGCATTACCGCGTCCCTCGACCTGCTGGGTGAGAGTGTCACCCAGGCCTCGGAGGCCGAGGCGGCGTGCGCGCAGTACGTGCAGATGGTCGACGAGATGGCCGCGGCGCACGACCAGGTGAACGTGTCGGTGAAGCTGACGCAGATGGGCCTCGACATCGACGAGGACCTCTGCCTGCGCAACATGACGAAGATCCTCGAGCGCGCCGAGCAGCACGACGGCTTCGTGCGGCTCGACATGGAAAGCTCGGCGTATACACAACGGACCCTGGATTTCTTCACCCAGCGCCTCTTCCCGCGATTCGGCAAGCACTGCGGGGTGGTGATCCAGTCGTGCCTGAGGCGCTCGGATGCGGACATCCAGCGCCTCATCGACATGAAGGCGCGCGTGCGGCTCTGCAAGGGTGCGTATCTCGAGCCGGCGGACGTGGCGTACCCCGCCAAGTCGGATGTGGACAAGGCCTACGTGCGCCTGGTGGAAAAGCTGCTGGAGTATGGCAACTATCCGGGTGTCGCCACGCACGACGAGGCGATCCTTGGCCACGTGCGGAAGTTCGTCCAGCGGAACGGCATCGCACCGGAGCGCTTCGAGTTCCAGATGCTTTACGGCGTGCGGCGCGACCTGCAGGAGCAGCTGGTGCAGAGCGGGTGTCGCATGCGGGTGTACATCCCGTTCGGCACCCAGTGGTATCCCTACCTCATGCGCCGGCTGGCCGAGCGGCCGGCCAACATCGCATTCATCCTCGGCAACATCGTGAAGGAATCCGTTCCCGGCCTGTGAGCGAGTTCACGTTGGGTGGCTACATGGCGAAGCACGAGCGGGCCGCGGCATTCGAGGGCGCCGACGGCCAGCCATACTCGGTGGCCATCTACGTGGATGACGAGCCGGACGCGAAAGGTCGCTTTGGCGCCGCCCTGCTCTTCGTGCGATGGGCCCCGTCGGGTGACCGGCCGGTGGGCCACGTGGAGACGCCGGTCCTGACGACCGGGGCCACGCCGGGCGAGGCCAATGACCGGCTCGAGGCCTGGTCACTGTTCGACGTGAAGGCCGCACTCGACGAAGCGATCGCTGCCGCGCCCAAGGCCTGGTGAGCAGCCGCCGCGGCACGGTGCTCGGGCGTGACGGCGCGGCGATCCGGGTGCTGGCAGGCAGCGACGAGCTTCGGGCGGTGCTGCGCGGGCGCATGAAGCAGCAGGGACTGAAGGTGGTGGCCGGCGACGTCGTGACGCTCGAGCCCGAGGCGGGTGGCGAACTCTGGGGCATCATCGAGGTCGAGCCGCGCCGCTCGGTGCTGGAGCGGCGCATTCCCGGCGGGCGCGGCACCCGCGCCATTGCGGCCAACATCGACCGGATCTTCGTCGTCACCGCGACGCGTGAACCGGCGCCGGTGCCCTCGGTCATCGACCGGCTGCTGGTCCTGGCGGAAGCCAACGACGTCACGCCAGCCGTCGTCGTGAACAAGATCGACCTCGACCCCGGCACCGACCTCGTCACGCGTTATCGGGCGGCAGGCTACGACGTGTTTCCGATCAGCACGAAGCTCGGTCTCGGGCTTGAGGCAGTCCGGGGCTGGCTGCCGAATCACGCGTCAGTGTTCACCGGTCCGAGCGGAGCGGGCAAGTCGAGCCTGCTGAACGCACTCGAGCCGGGTGTTGCCCTGCGCACCGCCGCCGTGAGTGAGAAGATCGGGCGCGGCATGCACACCACGGTGAGCGCGCTCATGGTGCCGCTGTCAGGCGGAGGGTGGCTCGTGGATACGCCGGGATTCAGCGAGGTGGGCCTCTGGGGACTCGAGGCGCGCGGGCTCGCCGAGTGTTTCCCTGAAATGCGCTCCCGCCTTGGCCACTGCCGCTTTCAGGACTGCCGGCACGTCAGCGAACCGGGATGTGCCGTGCGCGCTGCGGTCACGGAGGGCGCGATCCATCCCGACCGGTACGCCAGCTACCTGCTCCTCCTGCAGGAAACAGAGGAAGAGCCCCGCGAGTGGGAGTAGCACCTCGGGGTACTGCCGGGCCTAGCCTTTCCTGGTCCAGCGGGTCGCGTCCCGGGTTTCCACCTTGGCCATCATGCGATCGAAGGCTTCCTGCAGGTCGATCCCCTCGCGGTTGGCCATGCAGATGAGCACGAACATGATGTCGGCCATCTCCATGGCCATCTCTCCCTCGTGCTCATCGCGCTTCTTCGTCTTTTGCCCGAAGCGGTGGTTGACCTCGCGTGCCAGTTCACCCACCTCTTCCGCCAGGCGGGCCATGTTCGTGAGCGGGTCGAAGTAGCCCTCCTCGAACTGCGCGATCCAGGCGTCGACACGCGCCTGGGCTTCAGCTATGGACACGGAGGTTCCTCACGTCTTCAAGTCCTCACGCCTTCACGTCCTAATTCTCCGGCCAGCTGTCGGTCCACGCATTGGCGATGAGCGTCAGGTGGCCGAAGCGCGCCAGTGCGGCGTTGACGTTGCAGGAGTCGTAGCGGAGGTCGATGTCGCCCCCCGGCGCCGATGGCCCGCCGCTGCGGCTGTCATTCACGGTCATGCCGAGCTTGACGTTGAGCCCTGACACCATCGCGCCCCGTACCCGCGGCCCGGTCCCACTCACTGTCAGCATCTCGCCCACCAGGATCACGCCGTCCCACACGAAACCTGGGGTGACGGTCAGGTTGCCGGTCACCACAATGAGCCCCTGGCCCGATTCGCCACCGTCCAGCGTCGCGTCGCCGTCCACCCGGATCACCGGCCAATTGGCTGGAACGAACATCGGCCAGCCGCTCTCGCTGGTCAGGGTGTAGTCAGGCTGGAGCACGGAGCCGGTGACGATCGAGTTCCAGTCGATGTGCACCGAGTCCTTCGCATTCGCCGGCAACGGGCCGAGCCATCGGATAGGCGGTGTCGGAGTGGGCGGGGCGCTGAACCCGCCCTGACCGCTCTGCGCCGTGACCGGGACGGCGACGCCGGCAACGGCGGGGGCCGATGCGATGCAGGCATCGTTTCCATTCAACGTGCCGGTCCCGCTCTCCGAGCGCAGGCCCGCGATTGCGGTCCACGCCGCCTTCACGTCCATCGACACCGCCTGCCAGGTGGCGTACTGCGCCACGGTGCGCTGGGCCGGTGGAGTGTTCGCGCTGAACCGGGGGGCTCCATGGCTGACACCGCGCGAGCGAATGACGTACAGGCCGGAGGTGGTGCCATTGTCCGGCCGGATCTCTATCAGCACCACGTGGGCGGTATCGCGTGGCCCGATCGGGATCGCCACGCTGTCGTTTGGCACGGGCGCGCTGTCCCTCAGCGCGACGTACCGCTCGAGGCCCGACTGTGCCACGGCGAGTGCATCGAGCTGGGCCTGCTGGTCGCCAACGATGCGTCGCTCCTCGGATACCCGGCCGAAGCCGGCCGTGACGGCCAGGGCCAGCAGTGCCATCATGAGGATCACGAGTGGCAGGGAAACACCGCGACGATCGCGGATCAACGGCGGCCTAATCACGGCGGTTCTTGAAGAAGATCGACGTGGTGAGTTGCATGCGCTTGTTCGTGGTGCTGCCCTGTGGCACCGTTTCGCTCATCCCGTCCAGGTGCAGCTCGATGCCGCGCGTCATGGTGATGGGCGATGGCACGGCGTCCTGGGGAACGTCCGAGCCGGTGACGTAGAAGCGGAACCTGGCGGTGGTGTCGAAGGGCGCGGCCAGCTCCTCGCTCGTGCCCCCGATGACATCGCGCCACAGGGCGATGGAACCCGGCAGCGCCACCGCGAGGGCCACGGATGGTGCGAAGCGGTAGCGCACGCGCTGCAGGAGCATCACGCTCATGCCGACGCTCGGCACCAATCCCGAGTACCCACCCGATGTCCCCATGGATCCCGGCGACGTTAGCTGGATCACGCGGCCCGCGGTGCCGCCGCCCTCCGCGGCGGTCAAGGTTCGAATCGACGCGCCCGGATCGCACACCGTCGGGGTGCCGGCCCCCAGGCCAATGGTCGTCATGCGGTACCGGTACTTGCCGGTGGACGCGTCGCGCCAGGCCCACCCGGCAAACCGCGCCGCGGCCCACACGCTGTTATCAACGGGGAGCACCGACGCCACCAGCGGTATGCTGGTGTTGCACGCGACGCCGAAGGCATACGGCACGCGAAAGGTGATGCTCTGCGACGTCGCACCAGCTTCCAGGGCGCTGTCGGCATTGACCACCTCGAGATCGGCGAGCAGTCGGTTGAGCGACCCGCGCGATACCGACCGCGCCGTGCGCCAGGCCTCATTGTTCCCGGACGAGCGATTCTGCGCCAGGATGACCTGGATCAGTGCCGCGCCCACGATCGACGTCACGGTCATGGCCACCAGCAACTCGACCAGGGTGAGGCCAGCGCGCCTGGACCGGCATGCCCGCGTCATGGAGTATTGAACGGATTGGTGAACTGCTCGTTGACTCGGTAGAGCGTAACCGTGTCGGGTCCCGAGAGGAGACTGTCAGCCGGCATCACGATGAGGCGCACGCGGCGCAGACCCGGCAGGGTGTCCACGACGCCGGTGCAGAGCGAGTGCTGGTAGGCCGGTGTTGGGTCAGAGGTGCAGCCGGCGAGCACCTCGTCGGGGGGAACGGCCATGGCATGGGACGCGGCGCCCACCAGGGCGGCAGTACGGTACTGCGTGGCGGTGACGCCGGTGGACTGGCGGGAGACACGCACCAGCATCGGACCAAGCACCACCACGATGAAGCAGAGCAGGGCCAGGGTGGCGAGTGTCTCGACCAGGGTGAAGCCACCGCGCCTTGCATCGCGAAGCTGCATCGATCCGGTCATCGCACCACCCTCACCAGGCCGGCGCTCGACATGGTGATCTGGCGATTGGAGGCTCCGGCGGCGATGGTGACGATCAGCGGAAGCGTCGCCACACCTGTTGGAGACACGGTAACACTGGCCTCCGAGAGCGAGAGGGAGTCGATCTGGTATTCGGTGTCCGGTCCGAACGCCCGGCGCTGGTACAACACGTCGGTGGCAAGGTCGCGGATCTCGATGGCCTGGTTCACGCAGTCGCACGACACAGTCACCGGACGGCGCTGGCGGCTCGCCAGCGTGAAGCTGCGCTCGAGGGTGAGGGCCACCAGGCCTGCGGCGCGATCCACCCGCGAACTCCGGAATGCCTGGCCTATCCGCGGGATGGTGGCGAGCATGAGGATGCTCAAGATGACCAGTACGACGAACACTTCCACCATGGTCATGCCGCGGGTGTTCCGCACCGTCATCAAGCCCTCCTCGCAGGCCCGTACAACCCCGAATCAAACTAACCTCAAACCGGTGCCGCCGCCCGTAGGTCAAATGGCCTATTTGACCGATCGGTGTCACCGGCCTTAACCTCATCGCCACCTCCACTCTGAACTGGAAACCCATGCGCACCCGTGACCGGATTCTCGAGAATCTGGAATCGATCTACCGCGAATCGTACGAGCGGTCCAAGGCGGAGGGTCTCTCCGCCCGGATGGTCGAGCTCGACAATGCCTATATGCGCGACCAGCTCATGCTCGAGATCCTGCTCGACATTCGCGACCTCTTCTCGGTGGCTCCCGCCGCGAAGGGGGGCAGCAGCGCCCTCGAGACGCTGGAGCGCCTGCGCCAGCTCGGAGGACGCTGAGCGGCTGGCGTCGCCAGCTGGTTGGTCAATTGAGCTAAGCCAATAAGTGGCAAGAGGTTGGCGTTTCTGTTTCGCGGACTCCTGACTCGGGCTATCTTCCCGGGTCCCTGGCCTGTCGCGGGCTCGCATCCGCTCTTCCAAAGATCACGATGGCCACTCGCACTCCCAGTCGCTCCAAGGGTCTCGCGTCCGCCAAGCTCGACAAGGCGGACCTCGTCGAGTTTTACCGGGTCATGCTCCTGTCCCGGCGCATCGACGACCGCGAGATCCAGCTGAAGCGCCAGAACAAGATCTTCTTCCAGATCTCGGGCGCGGGTCACGAGGCCGTGCTGGTGGCGGCCGCGAAGGTGCTCCGCCCGACCTACGACTGGTTCTACACGTACTATCGCGACCGCGCCCTCTGTCTCGGGCTCGGCATGACCCCGACGGAGCAGTTCCTCTCCGCCGTCGGCGCCGCCGACGATCCCAACTCCGGCGGACGCCAGATGCCGTCGCATTGGGGGCACAAGGACCTCAACATCGTCAGCGCCTCGAGCCCCACCGGCACCCAGTTCCTGCAGGCCGTCGGGTGTGCGGAAGCGTGGCTGCGCCTGAGCCAGATGCCGGAAGCGACCCGTCCCGACGTGACGTTTCATGGCGACGAGGTCGTGCTCGTCACCACTGGCGACGGCACCACCAGCGAGGGTGAGTTCTGGGAGGCGCTCAGCAGCGCCACCAACCTGAAGCTGCCCGTGATCTTCCTCGTGGAGGACAACGGCTACGCCATCTCGGTGCCGGTCGAGGTCAACACGCCTGGCGGCTCGATCTCGAAGCTCGTGACCGGCTTCCCCGGCCTGTACATCCAGGAAGTGGATGGCTGCGACCCGATAGCCTCGTACGACACGATGGTGCGCGCGGCGGAGTACTGC
>Ga0302323_100004942_pt1 | contig 10881 bp, 9 predicted proteins | sample Fen_T0_3_FD_201950 | JGI IMG/M metagenome (GOLD analysis project Ga0302323, IMG submission 201950) | Peat permafrost microbial communities from Stordalen Mire near Abisko, Sweden - Fen_T0_3 | ecosystem: Environmental > Terrestrial > Soil > Wetlands > Permafrost | place: Sweden: Abisko... | reverse complement strand
CCGACCGCGGCCGGGTACATCACCGTGTGGCCCTCCGGCACACCCCAGCAGCAAACCTCGAACCTGAACTTCCAGGCCGGGCAGAACATCCCGAACCTGGTCATCGTGCCGGTCGGCGCGGACGGAAAGATCCAGCTGTACAACGGATCGGGCGGCACCGTCCACCTCCTCACCGACGTCGCCGGCTACATCCTCGGCGGCTGACTCGCGAAAGCGGACGGTGACCACTGCGCTGGACGTGGCCGCCCCGGTTCGTCGACGCCTGTTACGCCGGTGACTCCCCCAACGCCTGGCTCGGCGCCGATACCCCATGGGCTGACCCCACACTCGCCGACCGGCTCCCCGGCGACCTCGGCAGCCACCCGGGCGGCCGGCGGATCCGGGACCCGGCGATGCGCCGGTTCCAACCCGGCCCGGCGTTCGTCGGTGTTGCCACCGACGCGGGGTGGCGGGTCCTGACCCGCACCCCCGGCGGATGGCAAATCGCCACCCAAAACCCCGACCCGGGGTGCCGGAACCCCCGCCCCGCGGCTCCGCCATCCCACAACGGCCAGCAAGACCCCAACCAGGACCCTGACGACTTCCCCCAAACACCTTCCCCCGGTGGCCACCCGGACCATCACGGTCCAGGCGCACCCCACAACCGCGATAGTTCAGGGCTTCCTAAAGCCGCCGGAGGCTGGCCTGGCCATGAGATGAGCCCAGCGTTTCCGCAGGTGATGGCGGTAGCGGTGGGATTTGAACCCACGGAGTAGTTGCCCCCTCACACGCTTTCGAGGCGTGCTCCTTAGGCCGCTCGGACACGCTACCGACGAGCACTATACCGGCGGTTCGGCGCGGTTCTGACCCATCGGACGGGCCGGCAGCGTCATTTAGCCGGGGCCTGACGCTTCTCGCGAGCGGACCAACTCGTCAACGAGTTCCAGCACCTCGCCGACGTCCGGCGCGGCAGCGGACGGGCCGGACTCGGCACCGGACAGCGTCGCGCCGTAGTACATCCCGTCCCCGATCAGCATGATCAGTCGGGCCACCGCCGGGTCGCCGACCGCCGAGCGCAGCACCTCGTACCACCGGTCGTGGACACCGGCGAGCACCTCGCGGGTCCTGGGGTGCGATCGCTGGAGCAGCCGCGTCGCCGCCAACAGCGACAGATCCAGCGGCGTCTGCGCGCTGGCCGAGGTCCGGATGTAGTACGCGGCGGGCCCCTCGGTCGCTGACTTCATGCTCACCAGGTCCGCGTCTGCCTGGGTCTTCAGTCGTACCAGGAGCCCTTCGATCAGGGCCTCGCGGGAACCGAAGTGGTAGAGCAGCCCACCCTTGGACACCCCCGCGGCCTTGGCCACGGCATCCAGCGTGGTCTCCCGCGCTCCGCGTTCGATCAGCAGGCGCTGGAATGCGTCGAGCACCTTCTCGCGGGCTGCTGGCGGGGGCGGCACGAGCCCACCGTAACGATCGGAAGTGCCGCGGCGCCCACCGGCGCACACAGCGGCGGTGGCGACGGAGATCACCACCCCGGTGCGGGAAGCGGAGTTGTTACTGTACCAGCTGGTCGGTATAGTAATGAGAAACGAACCTCGAACAGGAGCTGCGCACCATGTCGACCACCCTCGCGCCGAGAGCGGTCACCAGTTCGTCGACCGCCGCCGCGGCCGACCGTGCCCACAGGGCCGGAGCCCGCGAATGGACGGCGCTTGCCGTCCTGATGCTGCCCGTGCTGCTGGTCGCCGTGGACGCGACCGTGCTGAGCTTCGCACTGCCGTCGATCTCCGCCTCGCTGAATCCGACCGGCACCCAGCTGCTGTGGATGATCGACATCTACTCGCTGGTGCTGGCCGCGTTGCTCGTCTCCATGGGCAGCATCGCGGACCGGATCGGCCGTCGCCAACTGCTGATGATCGGCTCGTTCGGCTTCGCCGCGGTCTCCGCGGTGGCCGCCTACGCACCGACGGCCGAGGCTCTCATCGCCTCCCGCGCGCTGCTCGGGATCTTCGGCGCCATGCTGATGCCCTCGACGTTGTCGTTGCTGCGCAACATCTTTGCCGACCGCAGCCAGCGCCGGCTCGCCATCGCCATCTGGGCGGCGGCCTTCTCCGGCGGCGCCGCGCTCGGCCCGATCGTCGGCGGCTTCCTGCTGGAGCACTTCTGGTGGGGCTCGGTGTTCCTGATGGCCGTGCCCGTCCTCGGGGTGTTCCTGGTGCTCGCGCCGATCGTCGTGCCGGAATCGAAGGACGCCTCGCCCGGTCCGTTCGACATGGTCAGCATCGCGCTGTCGCTGGCCGTGATGGTGCCGGTCGTCTACGCCATCAAGAGCATCGCCAAGGAGGGCCTGACGCTGACCGCCGCCGCTCTGGTGACCGTCGGGCTGGCCGCCGGTGCGCTGTTCGTCCGCCGCCAGCTGCGCCGGCCACAGCCGATGCTGGATGTCCGGTTGTTCCGGCAGAGCACCTTCACCGGGTCGGTGCTGGCCAACCTGCTGAGCATCTTCTCGCTGGTCGGGTTCCTGTTCTTCATCTCGCAGTACCTGCAGCTGGTCGCCGGTCAGGGGCCGATGCAGGCCGGCTTCAGCCTGCTGCCGGGTCTGGTCGTCACCATGGTTGCCGGGCTCGCGATGGTGCCGCTGGTCCGCAGGGTCGGTCCCCGGGTGATCATCACCGGCGGCCTGCTGATCAGCGCGGCCGGGTACGGCGCGGTGGTGTTCGGTGCGCAGCAGGGTTCGACGACGGCGCTGCTGCTGGCGTTCGTGCTGCTGTCGCTGGGCATCGGCGCCGCGGAGACGATCTCCAACGACGTGATCCTGTCCAGCGTGAATGCCGACAAGGCCGGCGCCGCGTCCGCGATCTCGGAAACGGCGTACGAGCTGGGCGCCGTGTTGGGCACCGCCGTCCTCGGCGGGATCCTCACTGCGACGTACAGCGCCCTCGTGGTGCTGCCGGCGGGATTAACTGTCACCGCTGCCGCTTCTGCCACCGAAACCCTCGGCGGGGCAACCGCTGTCGCGTCGTCGTTGCCCGCGCCGCAGGCCGCCGAACTGCTCGCCTCCGCGCAGCAGGCGTTCGGCAGCGGTGTCGGTATCACCTCGGTGATTGCCGCCGCGGTCATGCTCGGTGCCGCGGCGATGGTCTGGTTCGCCCTGCGCACGACGAGAGCCGAGGTCTGATGTGGGTCAGCGCTGCCCGGCGATCTCCCGCAGCGCGGGGATGACCTCCTCGGCGAATTGCTCCAGCGTCCGCGGATCATCCGAGAACCGCACGAACGTGTCGATGCCGTCCTGGACGGCGAGTTGGCCCGGCACCTCCACCCAGTGCGCGCTCGGTCCGTGCAACGTGGAGGTGGTGTCAGTGGTGTCAGCGGCGTCAGCGGCGTCAGCGGCGTCAGCGGCGAACTCTCCCGACACGTTGAGGATTCTGCGGGTCTCCCGTGGGTCCCGCCCGGCCGCGACGGCAGCCTCGTCGATGGCCCGGTTCCCGGCGGTCAGCGCACCCGGCTCCAGTCGGCCGAGCGAGGGCAACCAGCCGTCGGCCTTGCGGCCGACCAGGCGTTGCATCCGCGGCCGGTGGGCGCCGATCCAGATCGGGATGCGATGCGCGGGTGCCGGCCCCCGCTTGCCCGCCCACACGGATCCGCTGCGTGCGGGAAGCAACCCAGGTCAGCAGGGTCCAGGTGTCCAGGAACCTGGGTTGGTAGGGGTGATCCTGGAACGTCACCAGGTCGTACCCGAGCCGTTCGCTCCGCTGAGCCAGCGCCACGACGGCGTCCGCCGAATCGTGACGGGGCGTGAGGGAGACGCCGAACTGGAGGGAGTGGCCGTAGCGGAGCGAGGTCATCCCCGGTCATCTCCCGACAGGGGCGCCGCGGGTTGCTGCCCGGAGGCGGTGGGGGCGGACGTGCCGAGAGCCTGGCGAACCAGCGGCGCCACCCTGGTACCGAGCAACTCGATGGCCTTCAGCGACGCAGCCTGCGGCACGCTGGACAGATCCATCTGGAAACCCTGACGGTCGTGCTGCAGGTGCCCGTGCAGGTCCACGATCCGTTCCGCGATCTCTTCCGGCCCACCGATGAAATACGCGCCGCCCGGCGCTGCCTGCGCCTCGAAGGAGGCCCGATCGGGCATCGGGAACCCGCGCTCCCTCGAGATCCGCCGCATGGAATCCAGCCAGTGCGGGAAGAACGTGTTCAGCGCCTTGCCGTCGTCGGAAACGAACCCCATCCCGGACACCGCCACCTCCGGGGCGGTCGCGCGGGGGCTGTCGGACTGCTCGAACGCCCGCCGGTACAGGTCCACCAGCGGCGCGAACCGCGCGGGCTGGCCGCCGATGATGGCGTAGTTGATCGGCAACCCCAACAGACCCGCCCGCACGGACGACTCCGGGTTGCCACCGGTCGCCACCGAGATCCGCAGATGCTCGCCAAGGCCGGGCTTCGGGTACGGACGGGGCAGGATCACCGCGTCCTTCAGCGCGGGCCGGAACCGGCCCGACCAGGTCACCGGGTTCCCGTCGTCGATCAGCAGCAGCAGTTGGATCTTCTCGTCGTACAGCGCGTCGTAGTCGCTCAGCTCGGCGCCGAATAACGGGTACGACTCGATGAACGACCCGCGGCCGGCCATCAGCTCGACCCTGCCGTTGGAGATCAGGTCGATCGTCGCGAACTGTTGGTACACCCGCACCGGATCCTCGGTGCTCAGCACGGTGACGGCGCTGCTCAGCCCGATCCGTGAGGTCTGCGCCGCTGCGGCCGCGAGCACGATGCTCGGGGACGACACCGCGTAGTCCGGCCGGTGGTGCTCGCCGATCCCGAAGAAGTCAAGGCCGATCTGTTCGGCCAACCGGATCCGTTCCAGCAGGTCGAGCAGCCGCCGGCCGGGTGACACCTTCTCCCGGGTGACCGGGTTCGGGTGGATGTCACCGAAGCTGTAGACGCCGAGTTCCATGGCAGCGCAATCCCCTCTCTGGGCATTTCCCATCTTCTCGGCCGGTGTGTCCCCGTTGGCGTCCGCTCGGCCTGACGACCGGTGAGCGTTGGGTCCGTGATGGTCAATCCCGACGGCCCGCGAAAAAATCCCGCACCAGCGCGGCGCAGTCGGCCTCGAGAACTCCGCCGCGCACCTCGACCCGGTGGGTCAGCCGCCGGTCCCGCAGCACATCCCACAGCGACCCGGCGGCGCCGGTCCTGGGCTCCCAGCAGCCGAAGACCACCCGGTCCACCCGGGCGGCGCCGATGGCGCCGGCACACATGGTGCACGGTTCGACGGTGACGGCCAGCGTGCAGCCCGCGAGGTTCCAGCCGTCCAGTGCCACGGCGGCGGCACGCAGGGCGACGATCTCGGCGTGCGCGGTGGGGTCCCCAGTGGCCTCGCGGGCGTTGCAACCCTCACCGACGATCTCCCCCGACGGCCCGAGCACCAGCGCGCCGACCGGGACGTCACCGGTGTCGAGAGCCGGCGCGGCCAGGGCGAGCGCGATCCGGATCAGATCCTCGTCCGAGTAGGTGCGATCGGTGAGCGGGGCACCGACGCCGGTGCGGCCGCCGAGCCGCCGACCGGACGGATCGCGAGAGCCGGTCATGTGGTGTTGCCGGTGGGCCCGGTCAGGCCTTTTCCAGCACCGCGGCGAACTGGTCGCCGAAGCCGCACCGCTGCGCGATCATCGCCAGCTGTTCGTCGGGGTACAGGTCGACCTCGTCGACGATCAGTTGCATCTCCTGCTCGCCGACGCCCAGATCGGCCAGCAGGGTCAGGTCGCCCTCCGGCCAGGGGTCGTCGTCGACGTCGTCGTCCTCCGGAGTCGGCACCTGCAGGAGATCGAGCACGTCGGCGGCGATGTCGTAGTCGAGGCCGGCGGTCGCGTCGGAGAGCAACAGCGCTGCACCGCCGGGAATCGGCCGGACGATGACGAAGAATTCGTCGTCCACCGCCACCATGCCGAAGACCGGGCCGGCCGTCGCCACCTGGCGCAGCGCGGTGATCACGCCGTCCAGGTCGTCCAGGAGTTCTGGGGCCAGCAACGAGCACCGCCAGGAGGTTTCTTCTCGCGTGACAGCGACACCGAACCCCTCGGTCGTGGCAGTGCTCCCAGCGCTCACGAGTGGCAACGTTACGGCCTCCGCGTTGCCTCGGCTACGCAGCACCCGCCTTCCGGCCCTGCGGATCCGAACGTGGATATCCACGCATCGCGAACAGATGGCGCCGGACACATCCGCGGTGGGTGGTGGTCGGGGGGCACCACGCCCGCAGATGTGTCCGACGATGATGAGCGTATGCACCCCACCGCGCCGCCGCCATCACCTCTTTCGGCCGAAATCGCGCTGCCGTCCGCGCTCTGTGTACTCGGACTGGGCCTGATCGGCGGTTCGCTGGTCCGAGCGGCGGGGCCGCACCTTCCGGTATTCGGCTGGTCGCGGAGCGAGGACACCCGCCATGCGGCGGCCGGCGACGGCTGTGACGTGTCCGACACGGTCTCGGCCGCCCTCACCCGGGCGACCGAGACTGACGCCCTGGTGGTGCTGGCCTCACCCGTGACGGCCTTTCCCGGGCTGCTGCGGGCCATCGACGAGACCGCACCGACGGTCCGGTTGACCGACGTGGCGGGAGTGAAGGCCGGCGTCGAGGACGAGGTGGCTGCGCTGGCACCGCGCACGCGGTTCATCGGCTCCCACCCGATGGCGGGCACCACCGCCTCGGGCTGGCATGCCGGGTCCGCCGACCTGTTCGCCGGTGCCGCCTGGGTGACGTGCCTCACCGACGACAGCGCGGTCGATGACTGGGCGCTGGTGGCCGCGCTCGCGCTCACCGTGGGCAGCCGGGTGATTCCGGCCGATCCCTCGGCGCACGACGCCGCCGTGGCCCGGATCTCCCACCTGCCGCACCTGCTGGCGCTGGCGCTGGCGCAAGTCGGGCAGGCCGGCGGGTCGCTGGCGCTGGCCCTGGCGGCGTCGTCGTTCGCCGACGGCACCCGGGTGGCCGGCACCCGGCCGGAGCTGATCCGGGCGATGTGCGAGACCAACCGGGAGGAGCTGATCGGCGCGCTGGACGACGCCCTGGGTCTGCTCGGTGTCGCCCGCGGATCGCTGGCCTCCACCGGGTCACTGGCGAAGATCGCCGAGGGCGGCCACCTGGCGCGTCATGCCTTCGACGTCCGCGGCGCGGATCTGCAGCCCACGACCCTTCGCGGGGACGACCTGATCGAGCAGCTGCTGGCCGTCGGCGCCGCCGGCGGTCATGTGTCGGGGCTCGGGCGGGATTCGGCGGGGCTCGCCGTTCAGGCGTGGTACCCCGACGAGCTCTGAACTGTCGCTCAGGACCGTTGGCTGCCGGCGGGTCCCCGCAGGGACCAGGACCACGCGTAGGCGCCGTCGTCGACCACGCGCCCGCCTTCACCCATTTCCAGCGGCCGGAAGGTGTCCACCATGACGGCCAGTTCGTCGAAGTAGTGCTTGCCCAACGCCGCCTCCACCGCGCCCGCCTGCGGGCCGTGGGAGTGCCCACCGGGGTGCACACTGATCGAGCCCGGTCCGATGCCGGAGCCCTTGCGGGCCTCGTAGTCGCCGGCCACGTAGAACATGATCTCGTCGCTGTCCACGTTGGAGTGGTAGTACGGGACCGGGATCGCCAGCGGGTGGTAATCCACCTTACGCGGCACGAAATTGCAAACGACGAAGTTGGTGCCCTCGAAGACCTGGTGCACCGGGGGCGGCTGGTGCACCCGCCCGGTGATCGGCTCGAAATCGGCGACGTTGAACGTGTACGGGTACAGGCAGCCGTCCCAGCCGACCACGTCGAACGGGTGGTGCGGGCTGACCACGATCGACCCGACGATGCCGGACGGACCATTCCCGCGATGCTTGGTGTAGACCTCGACGTCGGCGCCATCCAGCAGCAGCGGCCGAGCCGGGCCGTGCAGATCCCTTTCGCAGTAAGGGGATTGCTCGAGCAGCTGACCGAAGCGCGACAGGTAGCCCTTGGGTGGCCCGATATGGCTGTTCCCCTCGATCGCGTAGACCCGCAGCGGACCCTGCTCGGTGACCGGCAGCCAGCGGTGCACCGTCGCGCGGGGAATGAGCACGAAGTCACCCTGCCGGGCGGTGAGCTCGCCGAAAACCGTTTGCACCAACGCCGCCCCGGCTTCGACGAACACGCACTCGTCACCGATCGCGTTGCGGTACAGCGGGCTGGGTTCCAGGGCCACCGCGTAGCAGATGCGGACGTCCGCGTTGCCCAGCACGAGCCGGCGACCGGTGACGACATCGACTCCCGCACCGGCGTTCTCACCGGGGAACAGGTCGTGCAGCCGCAGATGCCGGGGCATCAGCGGATGGTTGGGGGTGGTGGAGAGGTCGGGCAGATCCCAGACCCTGGCGTCGACCATCGCCGAGGGAATGTGCCGGTGGTAGAGCAGGGAGGAATCCGAGGAGAATCCCTCCTCGCCCATCAGTTCCTCGGAATACAGCCTGCCGGCCTCGTCCCGGAACTGGGTGTGCCGCTTGGCCGGAATGCTGCCGACGGTCCGGTAGAAGGCCATGGTCACTCCCTTGCGACTGGTGATCTTGCGACTGGTGATCTTCCAACGATCATCGATGGTGCCGACATTGTTTCCCGCCCATCGTTGCCGACCCGCACTGCGGCCTGAACGCGGTGATCTTCTCCCGATCCGCGCTCCGCTAGGGTCGGCAAGGTGTCAAGTCTCACCGACGAGATCCGGCGCCCACGATGACCAGTTGGCTGCTGTCCGCTGCCGGATCCGGCTTCGATGTCGACCACATGCCGTACGGGGTGTTCGTCACCGGTGACGCCGCGCCGCGGGTCGGTGTTCGCATCGGTGACCAGGTTCTGGACGTCGCCGGGATCGCTCGAGCCGAAAAGCATCAGTGGACAAGCATTGTCGATGCCGGCTCGCTGAATCCGCTGCTGGCGGCCGGGCCCGCGATCTGGTCGGCGGTCCGCGGATTTCTGACGGTCGCGCTGGCCGACGTGTCCTGGCAGGGCAGGGTCTCGCCCTATCTGCACGAGCTGTCCGACGTCCGGCTCCGGCTGCCGTTCCAGGTCGCCGACTATGTGGACTTCTATGCCAGCGAACATCACGCCATTGCCCTCGGCCGGCTGTTCCGGCCCGGCTCGGAACCGTTGCCGCCCAACTGGAAACACCTCCCCGTCGGGTACCACGGGCGGGCCGGCACCATCGTCCCGTCCGGCACCCCGATCGTGCGCCCCTGCGGCCAGCACAAGGAAGCGACCGAGCAATGGCCGGTCTTCGGCCCGTCCCGCCGGTTGGACGTGGAGGCCGAGATCGGGTTCGTCGTCGGGGCCGGATCGCAGCCAGCGCAACGCTTGTCCGTCAACGACTTCGCCGACCATGTGTTCGGCGTCTGCCTGGTGAACGACTGGAGCGCACGCGACATCCAGTCCTGGGAATACGTTCCGCTCGGCCCGTTCCTGGGAAAGTCCTTCGCCACCTCGATCTCGCACTGGATCACCCCGCTCACCGCGCTGGAGTCCGCCCGGGTTCCGCCGCCTGCCCGGTCCGTTCCGCTGCTGCCCTACCTGGCCGATGATCCGTCCGAGCCGTGGGGCCTTGACCTGTCGCTGACCATCGAGTGGAACGGCACCGTGGTCTCCCATCCACCCTTCGCGTCCACCTATTACACCGGCGCCCAGATGCTCGCCCATCTGACCGCAAACGGGGCGAGCGTGCGCACCGGCGATCTGTACGCCTCCGGCACCGTCTCCGGTCCCGCTGACCGGCAGGCCGGATCGTTCGTCGAGCTGTCCGACGCCGGTCGGCTGCCGATCGTGCTGGAAGACGGCGCGCTGCGATCCTTTCTGGAGGACGGCGACACCGTCACCATCCGAGCCAGCGCGCCCGGCGGCGGCGGGGGGCGGCTCGAACTCGGCGAGGTCACCGGAACCGTTGTGCCGGCTACTGAACCGGCCACCGAATCGGCCATCGAACCGACGACCGAACCAGCGGCCGGGTCGGCTCGTCGACACCAGACCCGGTGAGGTGTTCACGGCTGCACCCGGGGCCCGGCTACAGGTTGCCGCGGGCCGCTTGCTCCCGCTCGATCGACTCGAACAGCGCCTTGAAGTTGCCCTTGCCGAAGCCGAGCGAGCCGTGCCGTTCGATGAGCTCGAAGAAGATCGTCGGCCGGTCGCCGAGCGGCTTGGTGAAGATCTGCAGCAGGTACCCGTCCTCGTCCCGGTCGACCAGGATGCGGCGCTTCTTCAGTTCGTCGACGGGCACCCGGACGTGCCCGATCCGCTCTCGTAGCGCCGGGTCGTCGTAGTAGGCGTCAGGGGTGTCCAGGAACTCGACCCCCTCCGATCGCAGCACGTCGACGGTACGCAGGATGTCGTTGGTGGCCAGCGCCAGATGCTGGCAGCCGGGCTCGGTGTAGAACTCCAGGTATTCGTCGATCTGCGACTTCCGCTTGCCGGCGGCCGGCTCGTTGAGCGGGAATTTCACCCGGTGGTTGCCGTTGGCCACCACCTTGCTCATCAGCGCGGAATATTCGGTGGCGATGTCGTCACCGACGAATTCGGCCATGTTCACAAAGCCCATGACCTTGTTGTAGAACTCCACCCACTCGTTCATCCGGCCGAGTTCGACGTTCCCGACCGCGTGGTCCAACGCCTGGAACAATCGCCTCGGTGTGCCGTCGCGCTTGACGAAGCCCGATCGCCTGGCCACATAGCCGGGCAGGTAGGGGCCGGCGTATCGGCTGCGGTCGATGAGGGTGTGCCGGGTGTGCCCGTAGGTGGCGATCGCCGCGATCCGGACGGTGCCGTGCTCGTCGGACTCGTCGTGCGGTTCGTGAAGGATGGTGGCGCCCTGTGCGCGGGCGTGCCGGATGCACCGATCGACGTCGACGACCTCCATGGCCAGGTCG
>Ga0302323_100004941_pt1 | contig 10882 bp, 12 predicted proteins | sample Fen_T0_3_FD_201950 | JGI IMG/M metagenome (GOLD analysis project Ga0302323, IMG submission 201950) | Peat permafrost microbial communities from Stordalen Mire near Abisko, Sweden - Fen_T0_3 | ecosystem: Environmental > Terrestrial > Soil > Wetlands > Permafrost | place: Sweden: Abisko... | reverse complement strand
CTGATCACCGCAGGCCGCAAAGCCAAGGCCGAGATCATCTACACGGTGATTGCCAGTCTCACCCAGGATGGGCGGGACCGCAGCCTCGACTACAAGCAATCCAATTTCCATTTTCCGGCGGGAAGCACCGAAACCGAAGTGATCGACGAATTAAAGCCGATTGCTGATGAAATCATTCTGCCCAAGACATCCTCAAGCCTCTTCAACTCCACCATCTTTGAATATCTGATGCGCAACATCGGCATCGACACGGTTGTTGTCACAGGCTTTCTCACCGACCAATGCATCGATCACACCGTGCGCGATGGCGCCGACCGCGGCTTCCGCATGATCTGCCCGATTGACGCCTGCACCACCGACAGCGAGCCTCGCCACAAAAATGCGCTCGCCGCTTTCAACGGCTATTGCCGGCAGGCTGAAACGTCGGCTCTTGTCGAAGAGCTCCTGCGGGGTGGGCGTTAAGATGCAACACAACAGTGAGGCCAATGCAATTCTGCTGGAAACATCAGGCCTCACCAAGGCCTTCCGCGGTCTTGTGGCCTTGCGTGACCATGCGATCACTTTGCGTGAACATGAAATTCTGGGCGTCATCGGCCCCAATGGCTCAGGCAAGAGTACCTTCTTCAATTTGATTACGGGTTTCTCCAAGCCCAATGCCGGACAGATCAAATTCAAGGGTCAATCGATCGTCGGCATGGCAAATTCGCGCATTGTCGAGCTTGGCATTGCACGCACCTTTCAGGGTTCGCGCCTGTTTTCGTCCCTCACGGTTGCGGGAAATGTTCTCGCGGCAGCGCAATTGCGCTATCCCATTGGCCCGCTGAGCGCCGTCGTGCGGGGGCCCAGATATCACGCCCACTTGAAGAGTGCTGAAGACATTGCCGCGAAGTTGTTGGACTTCATGGGCCTCACGCCCCACGCGGACAGACTCGCCAAGGACCTGCCCTATGGTGACCAGCGCCGCCTCGAAATCGCCCGTGCCCTGGCAACCGAGCCGCAATTGCTGTTGCTCGATGAACCCGCAGCAGGCCTTGATTCAACCGAGACCTTGGCACTCGTCGCTCTCATTCGGTCCATCCGTGATAAGTTCGGCATTACTGTTGTTGTGGTCGAACACGACATGGATCTGATCATGACCGTGTGCGAACGCATTCAGGTTTTGGCCACAGGCGAAGTCATCTGTGTGGGAACGCCAGAAGAAGTGCGCAAACATCCGCGCGTGCGGGAGGCCTATCTTGGCCATGACTGAACCCCGCTCACTGCTCGATATTCAAGACCTCCAGGTGCGGTTTGGCGCGGTGCGCGCACTCAAAGGCATTTCGCTTCACGTCAATGAGGGCGAAGTCGTGGCCTTACTCGGCGCCAATGGCGCGGGCACGAGCACGACATTGCGTACAATCTCCGGCCTCTCCCGCCCGAGTGCCGGTGATATTGCATTCAACGGCCGCTCGATTTCCAATCTGCCCACCACGCAAATCGTGCGGCTTGGCATTGCCCAAAGCCCCGAAGGCCGTCGCCTTTTTGGCAGCCTTACCGTGGCCGAAAACTTGCGCCTTGGCTCCTGCACAAGGAGCGATGCCGACGGCATCGAAGCCGATACCGAGCGCATGTTCACGCTGTTTCCAATCCTGCGCGAACGCCGCCCGCAACTGGCAGGCACCCTTTCCGGCGGCGAGCAACAGCAATTGGCTCTGGCCCGCGCCTTGATGGCGGCGCCCAAGCTCCTGCTGCTCGATGAGCCCTCGCTCGGCGTGGCGCCGTTGCTCGTCAAACATATTTTCACAGCTCTGGGTGAATTGAAAAAACAGGGCATGACCATGCTGCTTGTTGAGCAGAACATGAAGCTCGCCTTGCAATTGGCGGACCGGGCCTATGTGCTGCGTACAGGCTCTGTGGTGTTGGAAGGAAGTTCCGCCGAACTTCAATCGGATGATCGTGTGGCGCAAGCCTATTTGGGAGCGGCCTCATGAGCGGATTTGAATATATCCTCCAGCAAGTCATCAATGCCGTAAGCCTGGGCAGCCTTTATGCCTTGGTGGCAGTGGGCCTCTCCATCGTGTTCGGCGTTCTGAAGCTCACCAACTTCGCCCATGGCGACGTGATGATGGTGGGTGCCTTCACAACCGTGTTGCTGATCGGCATCGGCATGCCTTTCGTTCCCGCCGTGATCTGCGGCATTCTGGGCGCGGCGCTGGCCGGCTTCCTGATTGAACGCATCGCCTATCGCCCGATCCGCAATGCGCCTGACGTGACGAGACTTCTGACTAGTCTTGCCGTCACTTACATTCTCGAGAATTTCGGTATTCTGGTTTTCACCTCATCGCCCAAGAACTTCCCGCTGCCTGCTGTGTTGAATGACTCCTGGCAGTTGCTGGATGGCGCCATCACCTTCACCAACATCAATATCTTGACACTTGTTTTGACCTTCGTGTCCTTGATCGGATTGGGCTGGTTCATCACGCGAACAACTCTGGGCCTTGGCATGCGCGCCGCCTCGGAAGACATGGCGGCAGCACAACTCGTTGGCCTTGATGTCAATAAGCTCATCGTCGTTGCCTTCGTCGTGGCTTCGGGCTTTGCAGGTCTTGCTGGCGTACTCTGGGCGGCACAGGCGGGCGTCATCCAGCCGCAAATGGGCTTCACGCCGCTGCTCAAGGCTTTCGTTGCAGCAATCATCGGTGGCTTCGGCTCCATTGCGGGTGCGTTGGTCGGTGGCTTCATGCTGGGTGCGCTTGAAATCTTCATCGTGGCGTTTTTGCCTGATGCGATCACGCCTTACCGCGATGCCATCGTATTCTCGCTGTTGATTGCCTTCCTGCTCTTCCGCCCCGGCGGTTTGCTGCAGCCCAACCGGGAGATCAAACTGTGATCGCGCGCCTCATCATCGGAGCCATTGTTCTGGCCTTGCTTGCAGGCGTTGCCTTTGGCGCACCGTCGCTGATGAGCGATTATTTCGTGCGCATCTTGCTAATTATCGCCTTAAACGCGATCTTCGTTTTGTCGCTCTCGCTCAGCAATGGTTTCACCGGCGTGTTCTCCTTGGGCCACGTGGGCTTTATCGGCGCTGGCGCTTATCTCTCCGGCATTCTCTCATTGACGGTTGCTCAGAAGGCCTCGCTGCTGCCGCATCTCCCCACCTTCCTCAACTGGTTCAGCCTGCCCTTCCTTCCCGCCACATTGGTGGCAGGCTGCTTCACAGCGCTTCTCGCCATTATCGTGGGCTACCCACTGATGCGGCTTTCCGGATATTTCGTATCGGTGGCCACCATGGGCTTTCTGATCATCGTCAATGTGGTGTTGATCAACGCCAGCGACTTCACCCGTGGTGCGCGCACTTTCACGGGCGTGCCGCTTGATACATCCCTCCCTTGGGTGTTTGGCTGGCTGGCCATCACGCTCTTTGTATTATGGCGACTGGTCTATTCGCCTTTTGGCCGCCGCATGAAAGCGGTGCGTGACGACACAATCGCCGCCAGCGCCATCGGCATCAGTATGTTGAATACAAGGCTCACAGCGTTCGCCATTGGAGCCTTCTTCGCTGGCGTCGGCGGTTCACTCTATGCGCATTATCTGGGCTCCTTCTCGCCCGTCACCTTCTATTTCGCCATGACGATGAACTTGATCGCCATGCTGGTTCTGGGCGGAATGGGTTCATTGTCCGGTGCAGTGATCGGCGTGGTCTGCGTCTCGCTGCTGTCCGAGCTTCTGCGCTCGGTTGAACGCGGCTTCACGATTGGCGATATCACCGTTCCAGCACTGTTCGGCGCAAGCCAGATCGTTCTGGGCTTCATCTTCATTTTGATCATGATTTTCCGGCCGAAGGGAATCATGGGAGAGCGCGAATTGACATTCGGGCTCTTCAAAAGATCGGCAAAGAGTGAAATTAAACAGGGAGTACTATGATGACGAATATCAATCGACGCACGGCCCTCGGTTTGGGTCTCTCGACAGCCTTTGTGCTGGCAACCACGGGCCGCTCACTGGCCGCTGATCCGATCAAGATCGGCTTTCCAGCCAATTTGACCGGCAATGCCGCCTCGCTCGACGGCCCCATGCTCAATGGCGGCAAGCTTGCTGCCGCTGAAATCAATGCTGCAGGTGGCGTTCTGGGACGCCCCATAGAACTCGTGGTCTATGACACCAAGAGCGATGCCACCGTGATCTCAACCGTGGCCAGCCAATTGATCGACAGCGACAAGGTTGTTGCCATTGTGGCCTTCTCGGATTCAGACTCGGTGCTGGCCATTGGTCCGCAAATCCAGAAAGCCCAAATCCCTCTGATCACCCCCGGCGCCACCTCACCCAAACTGCCAAGCCAGCTTGGCAATGAAGTGTTCCTCGCCTGCTTTGGCGACAACGTTCAGGCTGCTGTCGGCGCTGAATTCGCTTTGAATAACCTCAAAGCCAAGACTGGCTATTTGCTCACCGACCTCGGCACCGAATACACGACGCTGCTCTCTGACTATTTCGTCAAGACCTATGAGCATGGCGGCGGCAAGCTTCTGGGCAAGGACACCTACAAGACGGGCGATAAGACCTTCACGGCCCAGATCGCCAAGATTAAGGCTCTGCCTGAAGCGCCAGGCTTCATCTACTCAGCTTCACTCGTTGATGAAGTGACGTTGATCCTGAAGCAGCTACGTCAGGCCGGCATCAATATCCCGGTTGTCGGCGGTGACGGCTATGACTCGCCCCTGCTTCTCGAAGTGGGCGGCAAGGCTGCCGAAGGCGCTTACTTCACCACGCACTCTTATATTGGTGCTGGCGCGACACCAAAGGTGCAGAAGTTCATGGATGCTTACAAGGCCGCCAACAAGGTGGATCCTGAAAACGCATTTGCTGCCCTGGGCTATGATGCCGTGAAGCTGATGGCCGACTCGATCAAACGTGCTGGCGCTGTTGACTCCGCCAAGATCCGTGATGCCATTGCCGCAACATCAGGTCTTGCTGCTGTCACCGGTACGATTACCTATCGCCCCGGTATTGCCGTGCCAGACAAGTCTGTCTCGGTCATTGGTGTGAAAGATGGCAAGCTCTTCCTCGCCAGCGAAGCTGCTCCGAGCTTCGTGCCGGAGCCCTGATCTTGGGCGATACATCGCTTTGGACCTCATATCGCGCCAGCCTGGCTGGCGCGATATATACTGATCTTACCCACCCGTTCCATCCCGGCCAGCCACATTTCCCGGCCTTTCCGGATGAGGAGCGCAAGTTGTTCTTCGATTTCGAGAAGGGCAATGGCTTCCAGGTTCACCACTACAGTTTCGTGGGCCAATGGGGCACGCATGTTGATCCTCCGGTTCACTTCATTAAAGGTGGCCGCACGCTGGACCAGATTCCCGTGAGTGAAATGCTCTTGCCGCTCGTCGTGCTCGATATCAGCGCGCGCGTTGCCACCAATCCCGATGCCACGCCAACGCTTGATGATGTCGCCGCCTGGGAAAAGCGCAACGGCCAGATTCCAGAAAAATCTTTCGTGGCCTTGCGCACTGATTGGTCAAAGCGCTGGCCCGATGAAAAGTTGTTTTACAACCGCAGCGAAGACAAGGTTTCGCATTGCCCGGGCTGGTCAAAAGCCGTTCTGCAGGAACTCTTTGAAGAACGCGGCATCACGGCCGTGGGCCATGAACAGCTCGACACGGATCCAGGCCTTGCCACATCGGCAGGCGATTTCAGCCTCGAGCATTATGTGCTCTCGCTTGATCGCTGGCAGATCGAAGTGATGACCAATCTCGACAAGGTCCCCGAAGCCGGCGCCCTGATCATGGCAAGCTGGCCCAAGGCCAAGGGCGGCTCGGGCTTCCCGGCAAGGGTTGTGGCGATTCATCGGTAGATGGTTCTGGCCGGCATGCGAAAGTGCGGAACTCGGTCGCCGCCTGATAGAGCGGCGATTCTTAATATTTAAAGCCTCGCCTTTAAATTCCTCATTAGTCGTTTGAGCCTCGGCTCGTTAGTTTTCCCTTCGGCAACTGTTCTTGGTGTTCAGCTGTCTGAAGTTCCTCCCATTAACTGGGCCGCCGTCCCTCAAAGATTGCGGCCCTTTTTTAAAGGTTGGGAACCGAATTGGACGATTTGTTCGCTTGAAAATAGCTATTGTTCTTTTTAAAGAACGGTGCTATTCAATACTCTACTAACTTGGTAGAGTAATAAAAAAGCGAGTCGACCATGCGCCGTTCCATGCCTCCTCTTAATGCCCTGAAGGCTTTCGAAGCCGCAGCGCGCCATCTCAGCATTTCGCTGGCTGCCCAGGAATTGAATGTGACACCGGCAGCGATCAGCCATCAGGTTCGGCAACTCGAAGACTATATTGGCCTGCCGGTTTTTGAGCGCAATGGCCGGGGTCTCTCACTCACTGATGCAGGCAGCGCTGGCTTGCGCGACTTGCGCGCAGGGTTCGCCAGCCTTGAAGCGGCGATGGATGCAATCGAATCTCTGGGCGAAACCGGCACGCTCAACGTCAGCGTTGCCCCTTCCTTTGCATCGAAATGGTTACTGCCGCGCCTTTCCACTTTTGAGACCCAGCACCCCGACATTGACGTTCATGTCTCCGCTTCTATGCAGCTCACCGATTTTGCCAAGGATGGCGTGGACATCGCCATCCGTTATGGTGCCGGCGGCTATCAGGATGTGGTGTTCGAAAAGCTGCTCACTGAAACGCTGATTCCCGTCTGCAGCCCGGAGTTTCTCCGCAACCAGTCGCTCAAATCCATCGCTGATCTGGCAGGCGCAACACTGCTCCATGACGACAGCCCGGATAATGACCCCTCCTGCCCCAATTGGGAAATGTGGCTGCGCGCCGCCGGCGTCACCAATGTCGATGCCTCGCGCGGGCCCCGCTACAACCAGGCCAGCCTTGTCATCGAAGCCGCAATATTGGGCCGTGGCGTGGCTTTGACGAAGTCAGCCTTGGCGGCGGGTGACATTGAGGCCGGTCGCTTGGTGCGACCCTTCTCAACCGTCCTGCCGGTCGATTTCGCTTATTACTTCGTAGCACCGAAAGCAAAGCTCAACCTGCCAAAGGTCGCCTTCTTTCGCGAGTGGCTGCGCCAGCAAACCGTGGGCGAAGGCAAGTTGCTCGCGGTGGCGTGACACTTGGAATGACCATAGCTCAAAACAGAGGTCAACATAACTCAATTGCCCCTGCTGCCAGTCAATGTCAGATTTGCTCAAGTTTAGTACATATGAATTCAATCGGTCATAGCCATGCACAGCGACGTCGACACCAATTATCTGTTCAGGAAGCGATCCTTTCACCCCGCTCGGGAACTGACACTTTGCGAAATGCTCGATGATCCCATCGTGCAGGATGTGATGCGCAGTGACCGCATTTGGCGCGGCGATGTCTTGGCGGCCTTCAAGTTGGCCGACTGCCGCAAGCTTCCCCTGGCCGCTTGATGAGCGTGCGCGATAAAATGGCAAAGATTCTGAAATTCATTCGCCCTGAACAGCGCGCCGACACAGAACCCAGACATGCCCTCGACGGGTTGGAGCGTGTGACAGCCCCCCCACTTGAAACCAGCAGCTATGAATTCATGCTGGAGAATCTGGTCGAATTGCCGAGCGACCGTTTTGACCGCTGGCGCAACAGGATGCCCCAGGGCTAAGCCGCCACGAGACCCTTGTCACGGCACAGCTGTTTCGACTAATCCCATAGACATGATTTCGCAACGCGCCCGCTATGCCTTCAAAGCCATGGTCGCCTTGGCGCGCGCCAAGCCGGGCGTTGGCCTGCAGATTCGCGAATTGAGCGAACAGGAAAAACTGCCGCGCAAATTCCTCGAACAAATCCTGCTTTTGCTGAAAGCCGCCGGCTACATAACCAGCAGGCGCGGCCGTGATGGCGGCTATGAACTCTTGAAACCGGCCGATCTCATTTATATCGGCCCCATGCTGCGCGCCGTGGATGGCCCCATTGCCCCCCTCTCCTGCCTCTCACGCACCGCCTATCGCCGCTGTGCTGACTGCAAGGATGAAGTGACCTGCGAGCTCCGCTTGGCCTTCGCCAAGGCCTATGGCGAATATCTGGCGGCCCTTGAAACCACGTCGCTGGCCCAAGTTATGCAACAGTCTGACAAAGCCAAACCCCTCGAAAGCCTGACGATTTAGTTTTTCTCAATCGAGACTTAAGCCGTTTCGTTCTTTATAACGAACATTTCGCTTGAATCACTACAATTTCCGTATAGTATATGGATTATCAGATCAAACGGAGGTTTCCATGTCGCTCAAGATTACCAAACGCACATTCCAGGCTGGCCTTCTGGCCACAGCTTTCGCAGCACTCATCGCTACGGCCCCCGCCGCCCATGCCGACACAACCCTGCTGAACGTGTCTTATGACCCGACTCGGGAGCTCTATAAGGCCATTAATGAGGCCTTTGCTGCTGACTGGAAAGCCAAGACCGGTGAAACCATCGTCATCAACCAATCACACGGCGGTTCGGGCAAGCAGGCCCGCGCCGTGATCGATGGCCTCAAGGCCGATGTCGTGACGCTTGCTCTGGCTGGCGACATCGACGCCATCGCCGACAAGGGCAAATTGCTGCCCAAGGATTGGGCCAAGCGCCTGCCCCACAACAGCGTTCCTTATAACTCCACCATCGTCTTCCTGGTGAAGAAGGGCAACCCGAAGGCCATCAAGGATTGGGGCGACCTCGCCAAAGAAGGCACGCAAGTGATCACGCCAAATCCAAAGACTTCGGGCGGTGCGCGCTGGAACTTCCTCGGTGCCTGGGCCTGGGCCAACAAGTCCTTCGGCGGCGATCAGACTAAGATCAAGGATTACATTGCCGCTCTCTACAAGAACGTTCCTGTGCTCGACACGGGTGCCCGCGGCTCAACCACCACATTTGCTGAACGCGGCATTGGCGATGTGCTGATCTCATGGGAAAGCGATGCCTTCCTGGCGCTTGATGAATTCGGTGCCGACAAGTTCGAAATCGTCGTCCCGCCAATTTCCATTCAGGCTGATACGCCGGTGGCATTGGTTGACGAAGTGGCCAAGGCCAATGGCACGGAAAAGCAGGCCAAGGCCTATCTCGATTTCCTTTACACGCCGGCCGCCCAGAAGATCGCCGCGCACAACCACTACCGTCCGAGCGATCCATCAGCCGCTGATCCGGCGGATCTCGCAAAGTTCCCCAAGCTTGAGCTTGTGAACATTGATGATGCCTTCGGTGGCTGGGCCAAGGCGCAATCGACCTATTTTGCCGATGGCGCGATCTTCGACCAACTCTACAAGCCCAAGAGCTAAGCCAGCTTGTCTTCCTTCCTCTCAACCTGGCGCAAGCCAAGTGTCATCCCGGGTCTCGGGCTGACACTTGGCTTCTCTGTGCTTGCTCTGAGCCTCGTCGTTCTCATTCCACTGGCCGCATTGATCCTTCGCGCAGCAAGCATTGGCCCCACGGCCTTCCTCGACATTGCAACCGACCCTCGCACCCTGCTCGCCTTGCGTCTCTCCTTCGGCGCAGCTTTGATCGCAGCCTTGGTCAACACGGTCTTTGGCCTGTTGCTGGCCTGGGTTCTGGTGCGTTACCGTTTCCCGGGCAGACGCATCATTGATGCTGCCGTAGATCTGCCCTTCGCGCTGCCCACGGCTGTTGCCGGCATTGCCTTGGCAGCACTCTACGCCCCCAATGGATGGATCGGCGCGCAAGCCGCCAAGCTCGGCCTCAAAATCGCCTTCACGCCTCTGGGCGTCGTCCTCGCCTTGATTTTCATCGGACTGCCCTTTGTGGTGCGCACCGTGCAGCCGGTTCTCGAAGAAACCGAACGCGACATTGAAGAAGCGGCAGCCTTGCTTGGGGCCAGCCGCTTGCGCACGGTGTTCCAGGTCGTGCTGCCCCATGTCTATCCCGCTCTGCTGACAGGCTTTGCCTTGGCTTTTGCACGCGGCGTTGGCGAATATGGCTCAGTGATATTCATTGCCGGCAATATTCCGATGGTCTCGGAAATTGCGCCCTTGCTCATCGTCATCAAGCTCGAAGAGTTTGACTATGCCGGCGCTACCGTGATCGCCACCATCATGTTGGCGATCTCCTTCGCCCTGCTTTTCCTGATCAACCAACTTCAGGCAAGAAGCCGCAGGAGATATGGCAATGTCTGATCTCGTCGTCGGCAGCCGCCTGCCCAATCTTGAAGTCACCAGCGAAAGCATATGGGTAAGACGCGGCCTAATCGCGCTGGCCTTGCTGTTTCTGGTGAGCATTCTGTTTCTGCCGCTGGTCATCGTTTTTGTTGAAGCCTTCAAAAAAGGCGCTGAAACTTTTCTGCAGGCTTTTACGGATCGTGACACGTTGGCCGCCGTCAGGCTCACACTTCTCGTGGCTGCCATTGCCGTTCCATTCAATGTTGTCTTTGGCCTTTCAGCCTCCTGGGCCATTGCCAAGTTTGACTTTCGCGGCAAAAACCTATTGCTGAGCTTGATCGATCTGCCCTTCTCGGTCTCGCCGGTCATATCGGGCCTCGTCTATGTCTTGATCTTTGGCGCGCAAGGCTGGCTCGGGCCATGGGCCAAAGCCCATCATGTCGAAATCATCTTCGCAGTGCCTGGCATCGTGTTGGCCACACTCTTCGTCACCTTCCCCTTCGTGGCGCGTGAATTGATCCCTCTGATGCAGTCGCAAGGCTCAAGCGAAGAAGAGGCCGCCCTCACCTTGGGTGCGTCGGGCTGGTACACCTTCTTTAATGTGACACTGCCCAACATCAAATGGGCCCTGCTCTATGGCGTGTTGCTGTGCAATGCCCGCGCCATGGGTGAATTCGGTGCAGTCTCCGTAGTCTCAGGCCATATCCGGGGTTTGACCAACACGCTGCCGCTTCATATCGAGGTTCTCTACAACGACTATAATTTCGTGGCAGCCTTTGCCGTGGCCACTTTACTGGCCAG
>Ga0302323_100004939_pt1 | contig 10886 bp, 7 predicted proteins | sample Fen_T0_3_FD_201950 | JGI IMG/M metagenome (GOLD analysis project Ga0302323, IMG submission 201950) | Peat permafrost microbial communities from Stordalen Mire near Abisko, Sweden - Fen_T0_3 | ecosystem: Environmental > Terrestrial > Soil > Wetlands > Permafrost | place: Sweden: Abisko... | reverse complement strand
CCTATAGAAGAAGGTCAGAAGCAGGGTACGAATATGGCTACCGTCAACGTCAGCGTCGGTCATGACGATCACGCGATGGTAGCGGATCTTGTCGATTTCCTTTTCCTTCTCAACCCCGCACCCCAGCGCGGTGATCAGGGTGACGATTTCCTGAGAGGAAAGCATCTTGTCGAGACGCGCCTTCTCGACGTTCAGGATTTTTCCACGCAACGGGAGAATCGCTTGGTCCTTTCGATTCCGGCCTTGCTTGGCCGAACCACCGGCGCTATCTCCTTCGACAATGTACAGCTCCGAAAGAGCCGGATCCCGCTCCTGGCAATCCGCAAGCTTTCCAGGCAACGATGAAATATCCAGCGCGCCCTTCCTCTGAACAAGCTCGCGGGCCTTCCGGGCGGCATCCCGAGCCCGCGCTGCAAGCACGGCCTTCTCGATGACTTGCTTGGCTTCCCGCGGATGCTCTTCAAGATACCTTCCGAGTCGCTCGTTGACGATTCGCTCGACGATGCCCTTGACCTCGGAGGAAACCAGCTTGTCTTTGGGCTGATTGCTGAACTTTGGATCTGGATGCTTGACCGAAACAACCGCTGTCAAACCTTCACTGATGTCGTCGCCACCCAAGCCGTTCTTCAGATCCTTCAAAAGCCCAGCACTCTGGGCATAGGCATTGACCGTTCGGGTCAGCGCAGCCCGAAAGCCAGTCAGGTGTGTACCGCCATCCTTGTTCTTGATGTTGTTCGTGAAGCAAAAGATCGAGTCTTGGTACGAGTCGTTCCATTGCAGGGCGATCTCAACCACCGTTCCGTCCTGCTCTCCCTCAACCACAATCGGCTTTTCGTGGGTTACCACACGCGTCGTGTTGAGATCGGCCACGAACTGCGCCAGGCCACCCGCGAAATTGAACTCATGAGCCTTTCCACTCCGCTCATCCGTCAGCGTGATGGTCAGACCCCTATTCAGGTACGACAGCTCGCGAAGCCTTTGCGACAGGACTTCAAAGCTGAACTCGTTGGTACCTTTGAAGATGGTCCCATCCGGCTTAAAGGTAATCTTGGTTCCGCTCTTTTCAGAAACGCCGATCTCCTCTAACTTCGTCGCAGGATCCCCCTTGCGATACTCTTGATGATAGACTTTGCCATCTCGCTTAATTTCAAGCTTAAGCCACTCCGAGAGGGCGTTCACCACCGACACTCCCACGCCGTGTAAACCACCCGACACTTTGTAGTTCGAATGGTTGAACTTGCCGCCAGCGTGGAGCACCGTCATGACGATTTCCGCAGTCGGACGCTTCTCGGTCGGATGCTCGCCGACAGGAATGCCACGCCCATTGTCCTCGACGGACACGGAATCGTCGAAGTGCACTTGGACGCCGATACGATTGCAAAAGCCCGCCAAGGCCTCATCGACCGAGTTGTCGACAACTTCATACACCATGTGGTGCAGGCCGCTCCCGTCGTCGGTGTCGCCAATGTACATGCCAGGACGCATGCGCACAGCCTCCAGCCTCTTGAGAACTTGTATGCTCTCTTCGTTGTACTCGCTGGGGCCCTTCGATGGCTCTTGACTTGTGGCGTTATCTACGTCCGTGGACATGTAAAAAACCTAGGACTTTCAGTCACATAGCATCATTGATCGGGAGAGTAAAGCAAAACTGGCGAGGCCCTACGAGGCTTCCAGGAGGCCGCTCGAAACGTGCCAGTCTACGCGCTCTGGCAAGTCGGGCAGATGCTCTCTTTCGGTCACCGTGATGAGAGTCTGACATGCCATGGCCGAGATGGTCTCAAAAAGTCGCGTACGACGTTCCAGGTCCAGCTCGCTCGCCACATCGTCGAGCAGAAGCACAGGCGTTTCTCCGTTGCGTGCCTCTGTAAGCCGCAACTCACTGATTTTGAAGGCAAGGACAAGCGATCTCATTTGACCTTGTGAGGCATGGTCACGCGCTGGACGGTTCCCAAGCAGCATTTCCAAGTCATCAGTCTGAGGACCGAACCCCGTGAACCCCCTGCGTAGATCATTGCCACGCTCCGCCTCCAAGCCCAAACGCAGCGCTCCCTCAATCGCCAGTTCTGCATCTACCGCCTCAATCCTCGCATGGCTGCGGTATCCAATCCTCGCCACAAGGTCACCATGAATCTCGCCAAACACGTCCGCGACCGTCGGAGCAAGGTCCCTGACCAATTCCCGCCGCCTTACGACTATGCGTGCCCCGGCTTTCGCTAGGGTCTCGTCATAACTCTCAAGCAACTCCTTCGAAAACTCCCCGCGCCGCAAGATCCCATTTCTAGCTTTCAAGGCTCGTTCGAAATCGATGGCCTCGCGATAGTACGACCGGTGCACCGCGAATACCGCGCGATCAAGCGCCCGCCTGCGCTCGGAAGCGGCGGCCTTGGGCAAGCGCAAGTCTTCAGGTCCGAAGACCACGACCCCTGCGCCATGCAGCGATTCGGCGTCTCTTCGAATCACTTTTCCATCAAGAGTGGTGCGCTTCTTCCCGACCTCAACTTCGATCCGAAGTGTCCTTTCCAGGCCCCTCAGCATGATCCTGGCGTCAATCTCGGCTCTCTTCTCCCCCCAAGCCACGAGATCCGCAACGGCGCTGGTGCGAAACGAACGGAAGGTTAAGGCATAGTATGCCGCTTCGAGAAGATTGCTTTTCCCCTGACCATTCTGGCCGAAGAGAACAGTCACCCGCTCACCAAGAACAAGCTTCTGGTCGGCTAGGTTCCTCCAACCCCGGACCCTGATGTCCCTAAGAAGCAATGTTCCTAGCCGCGATCCTAGAGTCGCATCGGCATGATCACGCCCAGGTAGTCGGTACCATCGCAAGGCTTGATCAATGCCGGATCCAGATCACCACCCAGCTCGATGCTGATTTCTTGCCCAGTCATCTCGCTAAGCAGGTCAATGAAGTACCGGGCGTTAAAGCCTATCTGCAAGGCCGCACCCTTGTACTCCAAGTCGATAATTTCCTTGGCATTTCCAAGATCTGGATTGTCCGCCTCTATGGAAAGCTTGCCCTTCTCGAGGGAGAAACGAATCCCCCACGTTTTATCCGAGGCAATGATGGAGACGCGCCTAAGCGCCTCCAGGAAGGACTCCCTGCCCACCACGATCTTCTTGTCATTGTCCTTTGGAATCACCTGGTCGTACGGCGGAAACTGCCCTTCTCCGAGCTTTACCGACAAGACCATGTCGTCGGACTTGACCACGAAGAAGCCCTGATCGACCCCAATCTCGCACTGAGCAAGGTTGCCTTCGAGCGCTCGCCGGATTTCAGACAGACCCTTTCGTGGCAGTAGGCCGCCAGACGCAAGCCTAGGGCCTCCGGGCATCGTTCGAGAGATCTTTGATAGCCGGTGTCCATCCGTGGACACCATGGTCGCCTTCTCGCCGTCGCTTTCAAAGAGAACGCTGGCAAGGTGGGGCCGGGTTTCGTCTTGCGAAACAGAAAGGATCGTCTTGCCGATCATTTCCCCAATGGTCCCAGCATCGACTTTGCAGCATGGGATCTCTTCCACACTTGGCAGTTTGGGAAAGTCCCGGTCGCTCATGCCAACGACCTTGAACTCACTTCTCCCGCTTTCGATATGCAACCAGTTCTGATCGGTGCGTTGCAGGCGAACTTCGTCGCCGCCAAGCCCTTTCACGATCTCATAGAGCTGCCTGGCCCCAACCGTGATGGCTCCCTCTTCGGTGACCTTGCCTGTGGCGTTCACGATCATCGCGACCTTCAAGTCAGTGGCGGCAAACACAATCTTGTCCTTGCCGCTGGCTCGCACCAGGACATTGGCAAGAATCGGAATCGTATTCTTCCGATCCGCAATGCCATGGGTCAGATAGAGCCCACGTAGCAGTTCGTTTTTTCCAATCCGAAAGTCCATCCGTTACCCTCTAGCTGGCGTTTTCATCCATCAACACGTTCTAAGAATCTATAGGGTTTTTGTCTATATTGGGAGAAGTATTAGGGCCTGTGGATTTGTGGACAAGTGCTGTTTCTCGACGGTGAGTCGAGCGAAGAACGTGGGGACAAAAGAGCTAAGCCAGGGTGACGAATTCCGGATAAGTCCGATCTGAGACTCTTCAAGGATCTGCCAACACTGCTTAGGGGCATCTATCCACAGGCCCCGCGGGACGGATTTCAACCTATGGTGAGACCTCGCTGCGAGGAAGATCCAGAAATAAATCTGTCAACGCTGGCCACACGAGGGCAGACATCCCAGGATCGTTGTGGACACCTAAGGCCGGATTCCAGACCAGAAGTCTTCCTCAGCGCCAGCGGCGCTGCTAGCGCCCTCTAGCGCTGGCGAAGGCGCGTGGTCAGCGTGGACACCACGCTTCTCAGGCTGGCATCTTCGGCCATCTTCTTTTCGATCTTCTTGACCGCGCTAATGATGGTCGAGTGATCCTTGCCGCCGAAGCGACTGCCGATCTCAGGGTAACTCATCGACGTCAAGTTTCGCGAAAGATACATCGCGATCATGCGTGGATGGGCGACAGCACGGTGGCGCTTCGGTCCCTTGAGATCGTGCAACTTAACTTCGAAGTAGGAAGCAACCTCGCGTTGAATCGACTCGACGCTGAGGCCGGTGGGACCAGAGGAGGCGATTGTCTTCAGAATCTCCTCTGCGACTTCCTTGGTGATGGTGCACCCGGTGATGGATGCGCGTGCCGAGAGCTGGAGCAGGGCTCCTTCCAGCTCGCGAACATTGGACCGGACATAGGTCGCCACGGTCAACGCCACATCATCGGGAAGATGGATGTGGTCAAGCTCGGCCTTGCGTTTAAGTATGGCGACGCGAGTTTCCAGATCGGGATGGCCAATCTCGGTGATGAGGCCCCAAGTAAATCGGCTGCGCAGACGCTCTTCTACACCGGGCAATTCCGCCGGCAGTTTGTCGCAGGTCAAAACTATCTGCTTGTGCGAATGGTGGAGAGCGTTGAAGGTGTGGAAGAACTCGTCTTGAGAGCTGTCCTTGCCCGAGAGAAATTGAATGTCGTCGACCAGAAGAACGTCGGCCGTCTCGCGGTAGCGATGGCGGAACTCCTCCATCAGGTTGTAGCCGCCACCATGACCGTTTCCTGACTGGCGCCGCTGGTTGAGCATGGAGCCAATGAAGCTGGAAACGAATTGCTCACAGGTCACGACGGTGATGGTCCAGTCTGGATGCTGGCGATGGATCTCGCGTCCGACTGCATGAAGCAAATGCGTCTTGCCCAGTCCAACGCCACCATAGATGAACAAGGGATTGTACTTAGACGCTGGCGAGTCAGCGACCATGCGCGCAGCCGCGTGGGCGAATTGGTTGGTCTGTCCGACGACGAATGTGTCGAAGGTGTACCGGCTGTCGAGTCCCTTGGGGCTTGGCGAAGCTACGCGGCCAGGCGCGGAACCTGAAGATTGATCCATCCGGGGATCGTCGATAGGGTTGATCAGCCCCTCTTGCAGTCCTTCTTGCAAGTCTCCAGGCAACACTTCTTGCGCCGTCTTTTCATCGAGGACTTCGAAGTCCACTGTGAACGTTGTCTTGGTGCGACGTTCAAGGTCCGAAAGAATGGCGTGAAGGTAGTGGTCCTCGAACCATTCCTTCTGGTAACGGTTGGGTGCCCGCAGGTGAATTCGGCTGCCTTCATACCCTACGAACGTGATCGGACGTAACCACTGGTCTCGCTGCGTTGGCTTGACCCGTTCCTCGACCGATCGTACGGCTTCACCCCAGAGTGCTAGCATGTTTTATTCACAGCAGCCTTGTCGACAAATGCACAATAAAAACAGACATTTACACACACTAATCCCCAATTTGCCAACAGCTGTACCAAAGCGCGTTCCGGTCATCCACGCATGGTCAAGACCGGAAGGCGCTGTCGGCGGGAGGCCTTTACTACCAACCAGTCCCATGACCGGCAAGACTAAAATCTCTTCTTTGCCGATGCCCCGAGGATATGCGGACATAGCTCGCCAAAGCGTGTGCGGGGGAGTGGATGTGAAAGCCTTCCTGGAGTCCATGTTGGTGTCCAACATGCCGTGATCCTTGGAAAAAGATCTTCCCATTCGAGACGCGTTCCTGTCCACCCCGAATTCCACCGACAAGCGCGGCAGCAAGGCGCGCAAACCGCCATGCCATGGGCTTTGCAGAGCTTTGGTGACAAGATGGTGTCAATTTGTCCTCGGGAGTCGACTGCTCGTGTGAGCGCAGTCGTTAAGTTGCCGTCGGTAAAGAATGGTCAATGTGTTGCTTGGGCCCTACTTCTCGACGGAGAAACCCACGGGCCACGCGCGCTCTACGACGGAGAAGGGGCTTCCGTGAGAGGTCAACTAGGCAAACTCCGCGAGGCCTGGGCGGTGGAAGTATGGAAAAAATGAGATCGGAAAAGCGGGCCAGTCGTTGACAGCGCCGATCTGGAATGTTAGTTCTTCCGGCCCACACCGGGGAAACACCGGAGGATCCAGTGAAGAGGACGTATCAGCCGCACCGAAGAAGCCGGAAACGCACGCACGGTTTCCGGAAGCGCATGAGCACACCCGCAGGCCGCGAGGTGCTTAGGCGCCGTCGCCGTAAAGGCCGCAAGAAGCTCACCGTCACCGTTCCCAAGAAATAGGTTGAGGTGACCGACCGAGGCCTGCACCAAGGGCTTGGCCGCAGTAAGCGACTCCGAAAGCGGTCGGGCTTTCTTGCGGTACAGCAGCACGGGCGTCGGTTTGCTGGCCGAAACCTAGTCTTGTATGCCATGCCGCCGATCGAAGAGGAAGCTTCGCGCGAAGCGCGTCTTGGGATTACGGTGAGCAAGAAGGTGGGCAACGCGGTTGTGCGCAACCGGGTTAAGCGCTGGCTGCGAGAGAGCTACCGTACGCTGGCGGAGCCACCCCTCAAGGGTTCCGATGTGGTCGTGATCGCGAAGCCCTCGGCGGCTTCTGCCGGGTTCCTGACCAACGCAGCGGAGCTGCGCCGGCTCCTTGGCAGCTTCTTGGGATCATGCGCTCGCCGATGAAAACCATGGACGGTTTCGGCAAGGCACCCCTGGTGGCATTGCTGCGTGGTTACCGGTTCGCGCTTTCGCCCTTGATTGGACCTGCGTGCCGGTTCGAGCCCACCTGCTCCATCTACGCACAACAGGCCATCGAACGGTTCGGTGCGCTCAAGGGCAGTTTCATGGCAGCGCGGCGGATCTTGCGCTGCCACCCCTTTTCGCCGGGCGGGTTAGATCCCGTGCCTCTTCCCGCGCCTGCGCCTTCGCGCGCGCAATCGATCTAGGAGTGTAAATGGACAAGCGGTTGCTTCTTGCAGTGGCTATTTCGATGGGCATTCTTTTCCTGTGGTGGAAAATCTTCCCGCCCGTACCACCACAGACCATGCAGGCGCCAACTCAGGTGGCCAGTTCAACCTCTGCTGTCCAGGATTCCGGTGCCTCAGCCGCGAACCCGGGGGTGGTGCAACCAGGTTTCCATTCCAAGCTACCCGCCGCGCCCGCCGAACGACCCCCTGAAACCCTCATCACCCTTGAGGCGCCAGAGGCGAATTACGTCTTTTCCTCGTGGGGAGCCTCTCTGAGGAAGATCAAGCTCAAGGACCGCCAATTCCTGGCCGACAAAAGCAGGCCCGATTCGGGCATGCAGATCGTGACAACGTCCAAAGAAGACGACGCGCCATTGCGCACGACCTTTGCCAAGGCGGACTTTGCTTGGAATGACATGGTCGCATGGACGGCATCCCAGCCAAGTCCAGGCAGTGTGATCTTTCGCGCGGAAACCGACGACGTCGTGGTCGAGAAGCGCTACAGCCTCGAAGCCCAGCGCTTCCGGCTGCAAATGTTCGTGACCGTGCAAAACAAAGGGAGCAAATCCCAGGACCACGGTTTTGCGATCCACATGGTAGCCGCCCAGGATCCAGAAAAGAAGGGCGGAGGCTTTATGAGCTACGCCTCGGCGAACCTCACCGAGATGGTCTGCCATGTCGGCGACAAGGCCCACCGATCCACGGTGGAAGGCCTGGTCAAGGAGCCGCAGAACTTCGTGGGTGGCGTCCGTTGGGTCTCAGCGGGGGACAAGTACTTCATGATCGCGGCGGTTCCGCTTCCCGAAATCCCAGCGCGCGATCGCGGCTGCAAGGAGCAGGCGCTCGACGTCAACACCGCCGAGGCAGTCCTGTCCTACGCCACCCGAACCCTCGCACCAGGCGAGAAGACCGAGTATCCCTTCATTGTCTTCGCCGGTCCCAAGTATGCCCACGATCTCGAGGCGGTTCGGCCCGCTGGCGAGGACGCGAAACTAGCCGAAGCTGTGGACGTGACCTTCGCCGTCCTGGCGCGCCCCATGCTGGCGTTGCTCCAGCAATTCTATCGCTTGTCCGGCAACTGGGGCATCGCCATCATCCTGCTCACCATCTTTATCCGCCTCGTCACCCTCTACCCGACGTACCGAACGCTGGTGTCGGCTAAGAAGATGCAAGCGTTGTCAGGGAAGATCGCGGATCTGCGCAAGAAGCACGAGAACGACAAGCAGAAGCTCGGTGTTGAAACCATGAACCTATACAAGGCGCATGGCGTGTCGCCCTTCGGGGGCTGCCTGCCTAGCCTCATCCAGATGCCCATCTGGATTGCGCTATTTTCCACGCTGAACTACGCCGTCGAGCTCTACCACTCGTCCTTCTTCTGGTACATCACCGACCTCTCGGCCAAGGATCCCTACTACCTGGCGCCACTGCTCATGGGCGCCGTGATGTTCTTGCAGATGCGCATGTCGCCAGCGGGGACCGATCCGCAGCAGCAGAAGATGATGTCGGTGATGATGCCGGTCATGTTCACGGGGTTCTCGCTGTTCCTGCCGGCAGGGTTGTCGATCTACACGCTCACCAGCTACTTCATCGGCATCCTGCAACAGCTGTACGTCAACCGGAAGTATCGCCACCACGTCCCGGCCCTTGCCAAGACCTAGTGGGCGAAGCGAGCGCTGATCCCAGCGTTGAAGCCGCATGCGTATTCGCCAGCACGTCAACCCGCTTCGCTCTGACTATCTGCAAATCCCGCTCGAGCCCTTAGACCTGCCACCCGGTCGGCCCATCGAGGTCGAGCTGGGGTCGGCGGAGGCGTTCTTTCTGATGGAGCGGGCGGCGGAAGATCCAGGACGCAGCTATGTCGGCGTAGAGATCCGCCGCGACCTCGTGACCCAGTCGAACGGAATGTGCCGGGAACGCGGCCTAGACCAGGTTCGCAGCGTCTTCGCCAACATCTCGGTGGATTTGCCGAAGCTCTTTTCCCCGGGAAGCGTGCGCCGCTTCTTCATCAACTTTCCCGATCCCTTCTTCAAAAATCGCCAGCGCAAGCGGCGCGCCATTGATGAGGATGTGGTCGACCAGCTAGTGGAATTACTTGAGCTGAATGGCGAAATCCATGTGGCCACGGACATCTTCGACATCGCACTCGATATCATGGCGATGCTGGAACGAGAGACTCCTCGGCGCTTCATCCATCTTCGCGAACCCTGGACTTTTCTGCGCGCAAGCTACTTTGGCGCGCGCTCTTTTCGTGAGCGCCTATGCGAACGCGAAGGTATCCGCATCTGGAGACTCGCCTACCGACGGATTTAGCCCTCAACCAAGATCGAATTGCAGCTCTTCGAGCTGCGTGATGCGATCGCGGAGCGCGGCGGCCTTCTCGAATTCCAGCTTTTCGGCCAGGCCGAACATTTCCTTCTTGAGCGAGGCGATGAGCTCCGGGATCTCATCGGGCGCCACCGTGCGTTTCCCCTGCTTGGGCAACTTGGCCTTCGTGGGATCCCAGCGGTCGTCTTGCGCCGTGCCCGAAAGTTCTGCGATGGCCTTCTGGATGGTCTTGGGCGTGATGCCGTGCTGGCGGTTGTATTCCTCTTGGATGGTACGGCGGCGGCGCGTGACATCGATGGCCTTCTTCATCGAGGCGGTTTCGCGATCTGCGTACATGATGACCTTGCCGCGCACGTTGCGGGCCGCGCGGCCAATGGTTTGGATGAGCGATCGTTCAGCGCGCAGGAAGCCTTCCTTGTCGGCGTCGAGAATGGCGACCAGCGACACCTCGGGTAAGTCGAGTCCCTCGCGCAAAAGGTTGATGCCAACCAGCACGTCGAATTCACCCAAGCGCAGATCGCGCAAGATCTCGATACGCTGGAGCGTGTCGATGTCTGAGTGCAGGTAGCGAACGCGCACCCCGAGCTCGCCATAGTACTCGGTCAGGTCCTCGGCCAGCCGCTTGGTCAAAGTGGTCACGAGCACGCGCTCGCTGGACTTCACGCGCTCGCGGATTTCGGCCAAGAGATCGTCGACTTGGGTGCCCACCGGGCGTACTTCAATCTCGGGATCAAGAAGTCCCGTGGGGCGGATGATCTGCTCGACGAGCACACCCTTGGCCCGCGCAACCTCGTAGTCGCCCGGGGTGGCCGAGACGAACACGGCTTGCTTGGCCCGGCCTTCCCATTCCTCGAAGCGCAGAGGCCGGTTGTCGAGGGCAGATGGCAGCCGGAAACCGTAGTTGACCAGCGTCTCCTTGCGCGACCGGTCGCCCTTGTGCATGGACGAGATCTGCGGAATCGTCTGGTGGGACTCGTCGACCATGACAAGAAAATCCTCGGGGAAATAGTCGATGAGCGTGGGGGGCGGCTCGCCCGCCTTGCGTCCGGATAGGTGGCGCGAGTAGTTCTCGATGCCCTTGCAGCGGCCCATTTGTTCCAGCATTTCCAGGTCGTAGAGTGTCCGTTGCGACAGGCGCTGCTCTTCCACCAGGTGGTTACCGCTGTGCAATTCGACCAGCCGCTCGCGCAGCTCTTCCTTGATGCCGGTCATGGCGCGCACCAGCTCGTCGGCAGGTGTCACGTAGTGCGATCCGGGAAAGATGGACACCTCGTCGAGCTTGCGCAGGACCTT
>Ga0302323_100004938_pt1 | contig 10886 bp, 5 predicted proteins | sample Fen_T0_3_FD_201950 | JGI IMG/M metagenome (GOLD analysis project Ga0302323, IMG submission 201950) | Peat permafrost microbial communities from Stordalen Mire near Abisko, Sweden - Fen_T0_3 | ecosystem: Environmental > Terrestrial > Soil > Wetlands > Permafrost | place: Sweden: Abisko... | reverse complement strand
GACGAAGGAGACAATTTTAATGATAATTTTGACGATGATGACGAAGAGGACTCTATGGATATTGATGAAGTAGATAGCTCTAAGAATATTGAAGAAATGATTAGATCTAGTGATAAAGGTAAAGGAAGGGCTATTGAAGAAAGTACTAGCTCTGACGATAAAGGTAAAGGAAGAGCCATTGATGAAAGTGCAGGCTCTAGTGATAAAGGTAAAGGAAGGGCCATTGACCAAATGGATGACGTAAGACCTGAATATCCTCCACTACCTGAATATCCTTCACAATCTGAATATCCTTCACAATCTGAATATCCTTCACAATCTGAATATCCTTCACAATTTGAATATCCACTACTACCAGAGTATCCACGATCTACTACACTGGGTGAAGATTTAATACCTAGATCTAAGACTCTTGGGAAGAGGTACAGAGAAGCACCTAATGCAGCATTAGAGGAAGAAATAGAGAAACCAACAACATCTACAACCGTAGTATTGGAAGGACCTGTGGATTCTACACGTGAGGCATTAGAAGAATCAAGAGACTCTGCATCTGAAACTTTAGAAGAATCAAGAGATTCTACATCTGAAGCATTAGAAGAGTCAGTAAATTCAGCATCAGAAACATTAAATACGTCAAGAGATTTAGTTTCTGAAGTAATAGAGAAATCCAAAGATTTAGCATCTGAAGTAGCTGACATAATATCTAAGATATTACCATAGTTTATCTATAATATATGTTTGAGGTTAAACATGTAATTAAGGTTTAGGATTTAAAGCGGTATTCTTAATTAAAATTTTACGGATATGGTTCGATCTTTTAAATATATTTATTTACTGGTAAGAACCCTACATCCTAAAAATACATAATAGAAGTCTTTTTAATAAGGGTAATTGGGAAATAATACAAAATAAATTTAACATGTATTATTAATAATTAAATATATAAATATATCTAAATTATATATTTAATAAAACAGAATTAAATATTAAATGGAATATACAAATACAATAATTTCCATAATAGAAGTTATATTAGTTATTGTACCAGCTTTGCTATCTGTAGCTTATGTTACAGTTGCTGAGAGAAAAACTTTGGCTAGTATGCAAAGAAGAGTAGGTCCTAATAATGTAGGATATTACGGGTTATTACAAGCGTTTGCAGATGCCTTAAAACTTATTTTAAAAGAATATATTTCACCCACTCAATCAAATATAGTGTTATTTTTTATAGGGCCAATTATAACTTTAATTTTTTCATTATTAGGGTTCGCAATAATACCTTATAGCCCTAGTTTAACAATTGGGAATTTTAATTTAGGTATTTTATATGCTTTAGCTGTATCATCTTTAGCTACATATGGTATATTAATTGCAGGTTGAAGTGCCAATATTAAATATGCTTTTTTAGGTTCATTAAGAAGTACTGCTCAATTAATAAGTTATGAGTTGGTGTTAAGTTCTTCTATATTAATTGTAATTATGTTAACAAATAGTTTAAATTTTACTTTTAATATAGAGCTACAAAAAATAACCTGATTTATAGCTCCTTTATTACCTATATTTTTAATATTCTTTATAGGGTCTGTTGCAGAAACTAATAGAGCTCCATTTGATTTAGCTGAGGCAGAGTCCGAGCTAGTTAGCGGATTTATGACAGAACATGCTGCAGTTGTGTTTGTTTTTTTCTTTTTAGCTGAATATGCAAGTATAGTACTTATGTGTATATTAATGAGTATCCTTTTCTTAGGGGGATATTTAACAGGTGTAACAGATATTTACTATATATACCGTGTAATTATATTAGAAAATTTTATTTTTTCTTTTAATAATGAAATAGATATTTTTAATAATAATGATATTGTTATGTATTTATTGTATAGCTTTAATTTAGGTATTAAAACTTGCATACTAATATTTGTTTTTATATGAGTAAGAGCTTCATATCCTAGAATAAGATTTGATCAATTAATGTCCTTTTGCTGAACAGTTTTACTTCCGATTATATTTGCTTTTATAGTTTGTGTGCCATGTTATTTAGGTTTATTTGAAAGTTTCCTATTAAATGTTTAAATAATATTTTTATTTTATAAAATAAATAAAAGATTTATCTTAAATAATTATTCCAGGAAAGTCTAGTCCATTGGTAGTTCTTTTAAAGAAGTTTGAATCATTGGTAGTTCTTCCAAGCAAGTCTGTATCTTTGACAGTTCTTCTTGGCAAGTCTACATCTTTGACAGTTCTTCCTGTCAAGTCTACATCTTTGAGAATAAAACCCTTACCGTATTACTTGATCCATCTAATATATATTCTCAAGATAATAACTAAAGGCGTGTTTTATGTTAATATTTGTAATAGGAAATCAAAAAAAAAAATATAAATGTTATTGATTTCATTATTAGTAATTCCTTTTATAGGAATATTTATAATATCGTGTAACTTATCTTATTGAAAAACTACCAAACATTCAAACGGATATTTAGTAAGACATTATTTGAATAATAAAAAAATTGCCTTGACTACATCTATTGTAAATATGGTAGCGTCTTTTATTATATTTATATTATATGATTTTAACAATAATCAATTTCAATTTGTACAGGAACATTTCACATTTAATCTTTTTGATGTATATTTAGGAATAGATGGTATCTCAATATATTTTGTATTATTAACAACAATAATTATGCCAGTTGCAATTTTATCTAATTGAAATTCTATAAAAGAAAACGTAAGATCTTATTTAATAATAATGTTATTACTAGAAATGTTGTTATTAGCGGTATTTCTAGTTTTAGATATATTATTATTTTATATTTTTTTTGAGAGTATTTTACCCCCGTTATTCTTATTAATAGGTTTATATGGATCAAAAAATAAAATCAGAGCTAGTTTTTATTTCTTTTTATACACTCTATGAGGCTCATTATTTTTATTATTAGCAATTTTAACTATATCCTCCATAGCAGGTACAACTGATTTTGAAGCATTATTTAAAACAAATTTTAACTATGGTATACAAGAATTTTTGTTCATAGCTATGTTTATAGCATTTGCGGTCAAAACTCCTACAATATTTCTAAATAATTGATTATTAAAAGCTCATGTTGAATCGCCTTTGGGTGGATCTATAGTATTAGCTGGTATAGTGTTAAAACTAAGTATATATGGTATATATAGATTAATTTTACCTGTATTACCAGAAGCATCTTTAAATTATGCATATATCGTTATAATAATAGGAGTTATTACTATAATTTATGCAAGTATTAGTACATTAAGAACAGTTGATATAAAAGAATTAATAGCATATAGCTCAGTTTCACATGCAGCGGTTTATTTAATAGGTGTGTTTAGTAATGTATTACAAGGAGTAGAAGGAAGTATAGTTTTAGGTTTAGCTCATGGATTTGTGTCAAGTGGTTTATTTATTTGTGTAGGTGGTGTATTATACGATAGATCTGGTACAAGGTTAATATATTATTATAAAGGAATTAGTCAAATATTACCCCTATTCTCCTTATTGTTTTTTATACTATGTTTAGGTAACTGTGGTGCTCCTTTAACTTTAAATTTTATAGGTGAATTTATGTGTTTATACGGAGTATTTGAAAAATTACCATTATTAGGAGCATTTGCATCCTTATCGATTATATTCTCTGCAGCATATACTATATATATGTTTAATAGAATTAGTTTAGGGGGTACATTTAGTAAATTTTTTAAGGAAAATATATATGATTTAACAAAAAGAGAATTTTATTTATTATTTATATTAACATTTTTTACTGTTATATTAGGTATATACCCTTCTTTAATTTTAGACGGTATACATTATTCTGTTACAGGTTTACTTTATTCTATATAAAAATAGAATAAAGATTATAAATATTTATATATTTTTATATTAATATATATATTTAAATTAATAAAAAAAAATGCCACAATTAGTACCTTTTTATTTTATGAACGAAGTATTATTTACTGTTTTTATATTAGTAATAACAGTGTATATATTATCTAAATATATATTACCAAGATTTGTTCGTATATTTTTATCTAGAATATTTATTATTGAATTATAAATAATAAATGTTATTTATAATATTTTAAGTTCAACATATATTTAATAAAACATAAAGTGTCAAAAACCTTAAATTTTTTTAATACAGAAATTATTAGTCCTTTAGATCAGTTTGAAATAAGAGATTTATTCAATATAAACTCATCTTTACTAGGTTATATTAATATATCCTTAACAAATATAGGATTATATCTTTTATTAAGTAGTATAATTATCATAGTTTTAAATTTAGTATCTACAAATAACAATAAAATTATAAATAATAAATGATCAATAGGGCAAGAATCCTTATATAAAACAATACATAGTATAGTAATAAATCAAATAAATACTAAAAAAGGTCAAATATATTTTCCTTTTATTTATGCTTTATTTATATTTATACTAATAAATAATTTAATAGGTTTAATTCCTTATAGTTTTGCTACTACTAGTCATGTAGCATTAACATTTTTTCTAAGTTTTACTATAGTTTTAGGTGCAACTATACTGGGATTTATAAAACATAATTTAAAATTCTTTTCTTTATTTGTACCTGCAGGTTGCCCATTAGGTTTATTACCTGCATTAGTGTTAATAGAATTTATTTCTTACTTAGCTCGTAATATATCCTTAGGTTTAAGATTAGCGGCTAATATCCTTTCAGGGCATATGTTGTTAAACATATTAGCAGGTTTTACTTGAAATATTATGACTTCAGGTTTAATTTTCTTTGTGCTAGGGTTAATACCTTTATCATTTATTATAGCTTTTTCAGGTTTAGAAATAGGTATAGCTTTAATACAAGCACAAGTTTTTGTAGTTTTAACATCTTCATACATAAAGGATGGTTTAGATTTACATTAAAAAAAATTTATTTAACATAATTTATTTATACCTGAATAAAGGTAAAGTATTATTTTGTAAATAAATAGTAAAGTTATAATTAACAATTTAAAAATAAAGTATTAAAAAGAAAATATTAACAATAAATAAAATATTAATTAAGCTTGAGATACAAGCAAAAAATAATTTTTAATTTAGTAAGAATTTAACTAGAAATAGCTTAAATAAATAAATATTTATATATAATAGTATATATATATAAGTGATATATATATCAGGGAGATAAAAATATATATAGTCCAAAAATAGTAGAGTTTGGTGATGGCTCTGAATGAATACTGTCTAAGTGCTTGACACATGCTAATCGAACGACCAATGAAACAATCATAGGGAGTGGTGTACAGGTGAGTAAAATATTTTAAACCTACCTTAAAGTAAGAGGCAAAGATCTCTTATATAAAAAGAATAAAATCGCTTTAAGAGGAAATAAATGTAACAAAAAAATTGTTGTAGTTAAAGTAATGGTTTAACTAGCTGTAAATTTTTGTAATCGTAACTGAAGAGTTGATCGATCACATTGGGAATGAAAAAATCCCAAAGCACAAGGAAACAGCAGTGGGGAATATTAGTCAATGGCCTAACGGCTGAACTCGCAACTTAGAAGAACTGAAAGGAAATAAAGTTCTAAATATATGTTGATAATGACAATGTATAGATAAAGTCTTGACAAAATACGTGCCAGCAGTCGCGGTAATACGTATAAGACAAGTATTATTCATCATAAATAGGTTTAAAGGGTAATTATACGGTTAAATTACCTATCATAAGGACAATTTATCTAGAGTTAGATAGAAGAGGGGATAGTATCGGTAGTAAGGAAGAGTTAAAATTTGTTGATCTCACTAAAGACTGGTAATTGCGAAAGCTACCCTCTATGTAATAACTGACGTAGAAATACTAAGGCATTGGTCACGATCAGGGTTAGATATCCTAGTAGTCTTTGCAGTAAATGATGAATGTCATAAATATTATTATTTATAAACGAAAGTGTAAGCATTTCACCTCAAGAGTAAAGCGGCAACGCTGAAACTGAAATCACTAGACCGCTTCTGACAACAGTAGTTAAGTATGTTGTTTAATTCGATGATCCACGAAAAACCTTACCACAATATGAATTTTAGTGCTATTTATTAAAATAGCGCTATATACAGGTGTTGCACGGCTGTTTTTAGTTAATGTTGTGAAATCAGGCAAACGCCTTAAATTTTCATAATCCTCTACTTTATTTGTAAAATATATTAATCATAAAGTATTTAGTTTAAAATTAAACTAAACAGCAGGAATAAGACAAGTCATCATGGCCCGAACATTGTGGGCTATAGACGTGCCACATAGACCAATACAAAAAGAAGCAAAAATGTAAATTTTAGCAAATCTTTAAAGTTAGGAAAAAAATTAATATGGATTATAGTCTGAAATTCGATTATATGAAAAAGTAATTACTAGTAATCGTGAATCACCATGACACGGTGAATATAAAATTAGAAGGGTACTAATCACTCGTCGCATGCTGAAAGGATTGTACGCGGTAAGTTTGCCTATTTATTATGCTAGTGTAATAATAAAGTATTATAATGTGTAATAGATTTCACCGTACGCGTAAATCCAATTAGTGTTAAGTCGAAATACAGTTCGTGTAACGGAAGTTGCACGGGATTGATTAGATATAAACATAATAAGAGTAACGACTAAATCGTTAGGTATACGCTTATTAAGATCCCTTTTTGTATATGTAGTACTAAGGGTAATACAGTTCTAATGTTATAATTAGAGGTTTATTAACCAATAGGCGGGTAAGTTTATTTCTGAATACACGGAAAAGTATATTTTTCATTGGACGAAAAATACCTTTCACGATAAACGGAAAGTTTATTACCCAATAGACGGAAAGATTCTTTCCTTATATGCAGGCAATAAATCTGCAGTCTAGGTGCTCATATTTAAGTAAGGTTCCCTTACCTATAAAAGATGCTCTCATTTTTTTTTGTAAGGTTTTGAATCTAACTCCTAAAGGTCCGTAAAGAGTTACGGGTTAGCCCCCTAGGAAGGTACCGTTTGTTGGTTTACGGGTTGAGCTGTAAACTCAATAGTTATTAAGGCTATCGAAGGTTCAATTCCTTCTCTTCCTAACAAATTTCAGAGGTTTTAGTATAAAAGGTTATTACATATGACTTTTAATCATTACAATATAGGTTCAACTCCTATAGACCTTATAACGATTATATGTTAACGGTAGACTTTTCGGCTTCCAACCGAACAATGTGGATTCAAATTCCGCTAATCGTAATTTTAAGTTTGAATTAGTAACTTAATTGGTAAAGGATTTTCTTGTCACGGAAATAGATATCGGTTCGAACCCGATTTAGTTCGTATTAGGAAATGTTTCTATAGGTAAAGTAAAATATTTGCTAAATATTATGTGTAAACATTTAAGTGTTCGAATCACTTCATTTCCGTATAATATCAATTCAAATTAAATTAATATTTAATTAATAAAAATTATTAAAAATCCTTTAAATTTAAAGGCAAAATAAAAATAAATTTAAATATGACAAATTTAGCTATAATAAAAGATTTATTTAGCGTTAATTATACTATAGAGCAATTAAACATTTTAGTTGGGATAAGTATTTTAGTTGGTATATTAGTAATAACTAGCACAAATCCTATAATTTCAATTTTTTTTTTAATAATGTTATTTGCATGCATATCTTTATATTTAATATCTATAGGTTTAACTTTTATAGGTTTAGCTTATTTATTGGTGTATATCGGAGCAGTATCTATATTATTTTTATTTATTTTAATGTTAATAAATATAAGAGCAAGTGAATTACAAAATAATTCTGTAACAAGTATACCTTTAGCTATAATAATATTATTTATATTTAACTATATTATTTCAGAAATATATTTTAATGCTTCTATTAGTATTTATTTTATAGATTTTGTATCTAATATTACATTATACACAATAAATATAGGATGAGATGAGTCTTTAATATTATTTGATCATATAACATCTATAGGTTATATAATGTATACTTCACATAATATGTGGTTAATAATAGCAAGTTTAATTTTATTATTAGCAATGGTAGGAGCTATAATCATAACAATAAAAAAAGAGGAATTGGCTTAATGGTAGAGCAATCGCTTTACACGCGAAAGGTTAGAAGTTCAAGTCTTCTATTCCTTAAATTTTTTAACTTAATAGGTAAAGTGCATTTTTGATAAAAATGATATTCAAGTTCAAATCTTGGAAGAATTAATTTAAGGGAATTGGCTGAGTGGTTTAAAGCGATAATTTTGAGCATTATTTAATACTTTTATTACATCCGTTCGAATCGGATATTCTCTGAAAAAATAATAAGGATATAATTTAATAGTAAAATAAAAAGCTTCAACCTTTTAAATCTCAGTGCGATTCTGAGTATCCTTGATTTTTCAGTAAACGGATTAGGGCCGGGTAGGTAAGGCACCTCATTTGGGTTGAGGACTAGTTATGTTCGAATCATAATAATCCGAAAAATTATAAAATGAAATATCAAATTATAAAATAAAATATAAAATTAGTAAATAAGTATAAAAAGAGACTATTTAGTGTATATTGCTATGTATTAAAGAATATAAATTTATGTAAGTTATACATATAAATTCTTAGATAAATTTAATAATAAACGAAGTGAATTGAAATATCTTATTAGCTTCAGGAAAATAAATCAAAAGAGATTCTATGATTAATGTGAATTAAAGTAGAAAAGTCTAAATAATAAGTAAAATGGTTCTAAACTGTTTGAATAATATGGGGAACCTTCCTCAAAGACTAAATATAATACATAAGCGATAGTGAAAATTACCGAGAGGGATTCAAAAATACTAAGTAGTTTTATAAGCAGCTTGAGTTAAAAAAACAAAAGCGTACCTTTTGCATAATGGGTCACTAAGTCAATTTTAGTTACAAGTTTATAATTAAGCTTAGTTAAACCGATCATTAAAATTAAAATGATAAGTATCTAAAATTGGACCCGAAGCCTAGTGATCTTACTATAATCAGGATTATAAAAGTCCGAACGGGTTATCGTTGTAAAGATATCCGAAGAATTATGGTAAGTAAGTGAAAGACAAGTCTTGACTAGGATAGCTGGTTTTCTGCGAAACCTATAAAAGTAGGCAGTTTAATAAACATCTTAATCGGTACAGTACTAAATATCATTTTTACGGGGAATCGTGAAGATTTTATCGGTGAAATTTTAAACTTGAAATTATTAAGATGAATTTTAAATTATCAGACATAGAGTGCTAAGGTTGTATGTCAAAAGGGAAACAGCCCAGAACAAGTATTAAGGTTCCAAATTTATTATTAAGTGAAATTAAGAAAGTTTTTATTTAAGCCGATAAGGATATTGGCTTAGAAGCAGCCACAATTTAAGGATCTCGTAATAGAGCACTTATCAAATTTATAAAAGCATTTAAAATTTATCGGATCTAAATAATAGACCTAAATCTTGTCTATGTATAATAAAACTTATTATACAAAGAGGGTAGCAGAACATTAAGGAAAAATAAATATTTTTTTTTAATAAATATAAATAACCTTAAGAGATAATGGTGACATGAGTAACGAAAAAGAAATAAAACTCGCCTAAAGTTTATGGACAATAAGTACGGCCCCTAAGCAACCAATCTAAAGTTAGGTGCGATGGGAAGACTTTTACTTAACGACGTTTTAATGAAAACGTACTGGAAAAAAAGTAATAAATGTATTTATACATATACCGTACCTAAATTCTAAAGCAAGTAAACAAGTAGAGAATACGAAGGCGCGGAGATAACAATCATAAAGGAACTCGGCAAATTGACTACGTAACTTAGGGATAAGGAGGTCTCGAATCCTTAATATAATTAATAATCACTCTTAAAAAGTGCTCTTATAAGAAAATTATATTAAGTATATAGGAAGAAGCATGAAATAACGTTGTACGACTGTTTAATTAAAACAAAGCACTTTGCAGAAAGATAATAAGTAATTCAAAGTATAAAGTGTGATCTCTGCCCGGTGCCGGCTGGTTAACTATGAATTAACTTTGTAAAAGGTATTGAAGGAAACCCCGGCTAATGGCGGCCTTAACGTGAGGGTCTTAAGGTAGCGTAATACCTTGGCCGTTAAATGCGGTCTTGCATGAATGACTTAACGATACAACAGCTGTCTCTATGATTGACTCAGTGAAATTGGAATAACTGTGCAGATACAGTTTACCCTTAGTTAGACGAGAAGACCCTATGCAGCTTTACTGTTACTAATTATTGGGCATGGATTACTATGACGAAGGTTAACATAATCTTTGTTGAGCCCATGTACATTTATTAAGTACTCTACTATTTGTAGGCTTATTTAATAATTAACTAGGCTAAGCCTAGTTAAGTTACCTTATAAAGGAACAATTGTTAGGAGACAGTTTATGTGGGGCTCAGACCCTATAAATAGTAAATAGGAGTATCCAGTTTAGAATTACTATTATTTTAATAATATTTTAGGTTTTGTAATTATATTGTAATTAAATATTACATTTAATCCTTTCATGTAATTCTTATTTTGTTGAGAATTAAATTTTTGTAATAGCATAATAGCAACATACCAGTTTATATGTTTTCATATAACTAGTTTTAAATTAGGTAAGATTTAAACTAAAATAGGAATTAGTAGTAAAAAAATCATTAATCAAGAAATTGTTAGAGATTTTTAATTATTATTTATATAATAACAATGTTAATTATTTATAAGTTTAATGGCATAATCTTGCTTTACTGTTTGATATACTACAAATCTTACAGTCGCGTAAGCGGGGCATATGATCGCAAGATATTTTAAGGAATAATCTTGAATTATTGAAAAAGCTACGCTAGGGATGTTAGTCCT
>Ga0302323_100004937_pt1 | contig 10886 bp, 14 predicted proteins | sample Fen_T0_3_FD_201950 | JGI IMG/M metagenome (GOLD analysis project Ga0302323, IMG submission 201950) | Peat permafrost microbial communities from Stordalen Mire near Abisko, Sweden - Fen_T0_3 | ecosystem: Environmental > Terrestrial > Soil > Wetlands > Permafrost | place: Sweden: Abisko... | reverse complement strand
GCCATGCAGCTCTGCGGGGACGCCTTCACGCCCGAGCAGAAGGCGCGCAACTTCGCCTACTACGAGCAGTTCACGGTGCGGGACTCGTCGCTGTCGGCGTGCACCCAGGCCGTGATCGCGGCCGAGGTCGGCTGCCTCGACCTGGCCTACGCGTACACCGCCGAGGCCGCCTTCATGGATCTGCACGACCTGGAGCGCAACACCGGTGACGGCCTGCACATCGCCTCGCTCGCCGGTGCCTGGACGGCGCTCGTCGCCGGGTTCGGCGGCATGCGCGACCACGACGGCGTCCTCGTCTTCGCGCCGCGCCTGCCGCCGGGCCTCACCCGGCTCGCCTTCGTCATCCGGCACCGGGGGCTGCGGTTGCGGGTGGAGACGGACGGCGACCGCGCCACCTACTCGCTGAGCGACCACGGGGCGTCGCTGGACGTCGTCCATCACGGCGAACGGGTGACGGTCGTCTCCGGGGTCCCGCTGACCCGGCCGGTGCCCCCGCCGCCCGTGCCCCCGACGGTGCACCAGCCGGCGGGCCGTGCGCCGCGCGCCCGCACGGCGCCCTGATCACGACCCGGATCCCGACCCTGGTCACGACCGGATCACGGCCCTGGTCACGGGTCTCGAGATGCCGAACCCGGCCGGTTGTTCTTGGATGGCAGGGCGCGCCGATCCACGGCGCCGGACGCCAGGAGGACGACGACGATGCCCACCCGCACCGCGACCACGACCTGGAACGGCAGCCTGCAGGAGGGTGCGGGTTCCATCGCGCTCGTCAGCTCCGGACTGTCCGGCTTCGACGTCTCCTTCCCCAAGCGGGCGGCGGACGAGGCCGGCGGCGTCACCAGCCCCGAGGAGCTCATCGCCGCCGCCCACTCCGCCTGCTACGCCATGCAGTTCTCGGCGCTGCTGGGCAACGCCGGGGGCACCGACATCTCGCTGTCGGTCTCGGCCGACGTCACGCTGCGGCCCGACCCCGCCGGCGGCTTCCGGATCTCGGGCATCGTGCTCCACGTGTCCGGCAGCGCGTCGGGCGTGGACGTCGACACCTTCGCCAAGCTGGCCGACGAGGCCAAGGCGGGGTGCCCCGTCAGCAAGGCCCTGACCGGCACGGACATCACGCTCGACCTCGGCTGAGCCGCCGCCCGCACCGATCCGCCCGCCCGCTCCGGCCGGCGTGCGGACGAGGGGCTACGCCAGGTACCAGGGACTGGCGTAGCCGAGCGCCCAGCCGAGCCCGGAATGGGCTCGCGGGTGCGTGGCACCGAACGGGCGCTGCGGGTCGCCGACCCGAAGCACCAGCCAGCGCGCGTCGTCCGGCACCGCCACGGTGATCGTCGAGACCTCGCCGACGGTCACCGTCGCGGTCGCGACGACGTGGACGCCGCCCGCCCCGCCGCCCCCGGACCGGTCCGCGAACGCGCTGCTGCCGAGCACCTGCAACTGCGCGGCGTGACCGTCGTAGCCGCCGCCGGCGAGGTCGACCGCGAGCTGCGCGGTCCGGCCGGTCCGCAGGTCGGATCCCATCGGGACGCCGTCCAGCGTGGCGTCCAGGCGCAGGCCCACCTCGCGCGTGGCGTAGGTGCGGCGTCCCTCGAGCGTGGCGCGGACCCCGGCCCGGCTGTGCTCGGGCGCCCACAGGCCGGTCCGGCCCTTGCCGACCAGGCCGTACGTCCTGCCGTGCTCGTCGCTGCAGCCGATGAGGCCGGGCCGCCAGCCGGCGTCCAGGCACTCCGCGATCGGCGAGCGGTGGCCGTCGTCCGTCCCCTCGAAGAGGAAGTCGTACGTGCGGTTGAACACCTCGAGGGCGACCATCCGGCGGGTGAGCGCCTCGCGCCGGTCGACGTCGGGCAGGGACCGGGAGAACCCGTCGAGCCGGCCCGGTTCGCGGCCGGGGTGGTTGTACCCGAACAGCGCCGACGGGTCGGTGCCCGTCAGGAAGTCGTGGAGGCCGTCGAGCCGTCCGGGCGTGGTCACCGGCACGTACTGCTGGCTGAACCAGACGTTGACGTGCCCCAGCCACGGCTCGGTCCACTCGAAGCCGCGCAGGGCGGTGAACTCGCCGGGCACGTCGTGGGCGTCGGCGAACTCCGCCGTCCGCTTCCAGGCCTCGTCGTCGATGCTGTGCGGCGCGTACCGGGCGACGGCCAGGGCCTGCTCGTGCGGGTAGTCGTCCAGCCCGAGGTGCGCCAGGCGGTCGGCGGGGATCGAGGCGTGGTCGGTGAGCGCCGCGACGTCCAGCCCTGCCTCGCGCAGCTGCCCGAAGGCGCGCTCCGGATCGCCCCGGCCGTCCGAGTGCAGGGAGTGGTTGTGCAGGTCGGCGAAGAGCAGGCGCCGCTCGCCGGGATCGCCCAGGCGCGAGCGCCGCTGCGCAGGGTCGGAGGAGCTCATCGTCCGACGACGGTACACCGGACGCCTGGTCGCGGGCCCGGCGGGGTGGACGGCGGGACCGGGAGGGGCCCGGTCCCGCCGGTGCCGCCCCGGACGGTCACCTCGGCCGCCTCAGTCGACGAGCAGGTCCTGCAGGCTGCGGCCCCGGCCCAGCTCCACCTCGTCGCGGAGCCGGGTCAGGTCGCGCTGCAGCGGAACGCTCGCGTGCCGCTGCAGGTCGTCCAGGACCCGCTCCACCGCCCGGGCGGTGTCGGCGTCGATCTGGCCGCCGTCGGCGAGCAGGTACAGCGCCGTCTCGACGTCCTGGCGGACGTCCGCGTGCACGGCCAGGACGGCCTCCACCTCGTGCGCGTGCAGCCGGAGCATGCGCTCCCACCGCTGACCCACCCGGCTTGTCTGCAACTGCTCGTGCAGTCGGGAGGTGGCGCTCTGCGTCTGTTTCCCCAGGCCCTGCATGAGGTGTTTCCCCTCGTCGGCGGCGCGCCGTGGCGCTTGTGACGCCTGCGTCGGCAGCGCGCGCGCCGGGGTGGAGCCGGCCTTCGCACGATGACCCGTCGGGAGCAGGGCGATCACTCGAACGGACTGCAGGAGTCTGCCAGTCGGTGGACGACGCCTCGCCGGGAAGACGGCCGACCCCCCCGAACGTGGGAGGTTTGAATCGGCCACCGGTGGGTCAGGCGCGGTGGATGTAGTCCCCCTTGACCACGAGCCCGACGCCGGGGAGCGGGCTGTTCGCCGGGCCCTGCTGGACGGCGCCGGTCGCGGCGTCGAAGGCGGAGCCGTGGCACGGGCAGTTGAGGGTGCGGCCGCCCGCGTTCACCTTGCAGCCCTGGTGGGTGCAGATGGGGCTGTGGCCGACGACCCGGTTGCTGCTCGACCGGAACACGACGATGCCGCCGATCACGGCCGACGAGCCCACCGGGACGTCCGAGAGCTTGGCCAGGGCGCCCTTCGAGAAGTCCTCGGCGGGCTTGGTGGTCGCGGGCGCCTTCGTCGTGGGCTTGGCGGTGGTCGGGGCGGGTTTGGCGGTGGTGGGGTCGGGCTTGGCCGACGCCTCCTTCGCCGTCGTCTTCGCCGGCGTCGACTTCGTCGCCTTCGCCGACGCCTTGGCGGTCGTGCCGGCCGGTGCCTCCGAGGTCGACGCGGGAGCCTCGGACGTCGGGCTGGTGGCGTCCGAGGTCAGGGGTGTGCTGTCGGACGGAACGCCCGTCGCCCCGGTGTCCGAGGCGGCCACGGACGCGGCGCTCCCGGAACTGCAGGCGGCCAGGGCACCGACGCCCACCACGCCGGCAGCCGCGCCCAGGACGACGACGCGGCGGCGGGGACGGGTGTCGAGCGGCTGGTCGGGGGTGTTCGGCACGGGGTGTCCTCCCATCGGCCGGGCAGGCCGGGTTCGTGATCGAAACGGTGCTTCCCCAGCCGAACGGAATCAACCGCCCCAGGGTTCACTCCCTGATGCAGATTTCACCCATCCATAGGAGAAGAAGGCGTCGGCGCCGCGCGGCGCCGGATCAGCCGGCGACGATGTCCGTCCCGCTGACCTTGACCGGCACGGCGGGCAGGCGGGTGGTCGCGGGGCCCTGCAGCACCTTCCCGGTGAGGTCGAACTCGGATCCGTGGCACGGGCAGTTCAGCTGCTTGCCCTGCAGCAGGACCTTGCAGCCCTGGTGCGTGCAGAGGGCGCTGACCGCCGCGACCGTGCCGGCCGACGGCTGGGTCACCACGATGGGCTTGCCGGTCGGTCCGGTGACGACGAGGCCGCCGCCCACGGGAACGTCGGCCAGCTTGGCGAGGGCCTTGGGGCCGGCGGCCGCGGACGCCGAGGTGCCCGCGGTCGAGGCGCTTGCGGCCGGTGACCCACCGTCACCGGGGCCCGCCGTTCCGGCGGCCGACGAGCCGGTCGACCCCGAGCCGCAGGCGGCGAGCGCGGCGGCCGAGGCCACGCCGAGGGCCGTCGCACCGGCGAGGGCGACCACGCTGCGTCGTCCCGGGGCGGTCGGCTCGTCGCCGGTCAGCCGGCTGTCGGGGGTGGTGTCGTGCGGCACGTGTCCTCCGGGAGGGGTTCCGACCGGTCGGTCCGGTGGCGGGCAGGGTCGGGCCGTCGCAGTGACGGTACGCGATCGAAGGTTCGGGTCGGTCAAGAAGTGCACCACGGCCCGGTTCGGGCGCGTCAGGCGGGGTGGACCGGGACGTCGGCGATCCGGTCGCCGGTCCCGTCGTCCACCAGCTCCACCCGCCGGATGTCACCCGGCGTGGTGGTCACTTCCTCCGTGTACGCGCTGCGTGGAGCGTGCATCGTCCAGACGCCGGCCTCGGTGGCGGCGCCTCGACTGTCGTGGACGACGATCCGGCAGTGGTGGCCATCGGGGCCGCCGTCGACGACGACGGTCACCGCGCTGCCCTCTTCCCAGGCACGCACCCAGACCTGCGCCCGGGCGCGACCATCCGATGACGTGACGTCACCGAGAGCGATGATGCGTGAGGGGGCGGGAGCGAGCGCGGGTTCGTCCGCGGTGACCACCCGCACCACGGGGACGGCGGCGGCGGCGACCGCCACCGCGGCCAGCACCAGGGCGGTCCGGCGGCGCCGGCGGCGCCGCCGGACATGGGCCATGAGCCGCTCGAGGAGGAGGGGCGAGCCGGCCGTCGCGCCGTCCGCCGGGCCTGCCGCCGTGCCGCTCGGCGCGCGCTCGCCCGGGCGCGAAGGGTCGGTGCCGTCGGCGGGTCGCGCCTCCCGCGCGGCATCCAGGAGCGGCGCCAGCTCGGCGAGGCCGAGGTACTCCTCGTGGCAGGGCGGGCACTGCTCGAGGTGGGCCAGGACGTCCGGGGCCGGTTCCCGGCGTCCCAGCAGGGCGACGGCGGCCCGCTCCCGGGCGGCCGTGCACAGCGCCGGGTCGTGCCGCGCGTTCGGGTGATCGCTCACGGCACCAACCCCCGTTCCTCGCACGCGACTCGCAGGGCCCGGAGCGCGTAGTACGCCCGGGACTTCACCGTGCCCACCGGTACCCCCAACGCGCGGGCGGAGTCGGCCACGGTGCGGTCGAGGTAGTACAGCTGCTCGATGACGGCGCGGTGGTCCGGGGTGAGGGCCTGGAGGGCGTCCGCCATGCCGTGCGCGAGCAGGAGCTGGTCGAGCCGGTCGTCGAGCCGCAGGGGCCGGCCGGGCGGGCCGACGTCCACCGGCGTCCCGATCTCCCGAGGCCGGGCCCGGCGGGCGCGCTCGCCGTCGATCACGAGGTTGCGAGCGACCGTGAGGAGCCAGGCCCGCACCGACGTGCCGCCGGGCCGGGCCGGGTCGACGGCCTGGGGGTGCCGCCAGGCGCGCAGCAGCGTCTCCTGGACGACGTCCTCGGCCCGGGCCAGGTCGCCGCCGACCAGCCGGCGGACGTAGCCGAGCAGCACGCCGGCATGCGCGTCGTAGAGCTCACGCATGAGGTGCTCATCGGTCGCCTGGGCCGTGCGCATGTTCCGAGAACGTAGGGGCGGGTGGTTTGGTTCAAGGCTTGACGACCTGGGCTTCATCACAATGGCGTCATGACGGTGACCTCTGCCCTGCTGTCGTTCGCGGTGGTCGCGGGCCTGCTGACCGTCGTGCCGGGGCTGGACACGGCCCTCGTCCTGCGGTCGGCCCTCACCCAGAGCAGGACGGTGGCCTTCGCCACCGCGCTCGGCATCGGCTCCGGGTCGCTGACCTGGGGCGCAGCCTCGGCGGTGGGCGTCTCGGCGCTCCTGCTGGCCTCTGGTGGCGCGTTCACGGTGCTGCGCATCGTGGGAGCCGGGTACCTGCTGTGGACCGGCGTGAGCCTCTGGCGCTGCCGTCCTGCCCCGGACGCCGACGATGCGGAGGCCCGCGGTGCGGACGCCGTCGGTGCGGACGCCGTCGGTGCGGACGCCGTCGGTGCGGACGCCGGGGCGGACCCGTCCGTCGTGGGGGCCTGGCGCCGCGGCCTGCTCACGAACCTGCTCAACCCCAAGGTGGGCGCGTTCTACGTCGTGATGATCCCGCAGTTCCTGCCGGCCGGGGCGCCGCACCTGGCGATGGGACTGGCGCTCGCCGGTGTGCACGTGGCGGAGGGTACGGCCTGGTTCGCGCTGCTGATCCTGCTGGCGTCCTCGTTCCGGCGGTGGCTGACCGGCGAGCGGGTCCGGCGGGGCATCGACCGCGCCACCGGCACGGTCCTCATCGCCCTCACCCCCGTCGTGATCATGCACGGTTGAACGCTGATGAATCGGTCCGGTTGGGTGCAACCGTGGCCGGCTGCGGTCGCCGTGGGCGACGTCGAACCTGTCGTCGAACAGCCCCGGGCCGTAGGAGCAGCCGTTCCGGTTCGCCGTCGCGTTCATCGACCGGCGTCGGCCGGACGACCGTGCATGATCAACCCAAGTGTGCATGATCAGCTCAGGGGCTGGAGGTCCGGAGAGGGGCCTGGGGTGGGCGGCGGGGCACGGGTACGCTGCGGGGTGTGAAGGACCGCGTGTACCCGGCCGTCATCCTCGGGTTCCGGGTGGTGTTCCGGGCCATGGGGCTGCGGATCACCATCGAGGGGGCCGAGAACGTCCCCACCGAGGGCGGTGCCGTCCTCGCCAGCAACCACGTGGGCTACCTGGACTTCACCTTCGTCGGCTGGGGCCTGCGGTCCCGGCACCGGCTGGTGCGGTTCATGGCCAAGGAGTCGGTGTTCCGCCACAAGGTCTCCGGGCCGCTGATGCGCGGGATGCACCACATCGCCGTCGACCGGGCGGCGGGCTCGCAGGCCTTCCGCGAGGCGATGGCGATGCTCAAGGCCGGCGAGGTGGTCGGGATCTTCCCCGAGGCCACCATCAGCCGGTCGTTCCTCCTGAAGGACTTCAAGCCCGGCGCCGTCCGGATGGCGCAGGCCGCGGGCGTCCCGCTGGTCCCCGTGGTGGTCTGGGGCAGCCAGCGGATCTACACCAAGGGCCGCCCCACCGACTTCCGCGGGCGCGGCAAGGCGATCACGGTCGCCTACGGCGAGCCGCTGACGCCGGGCCGGCGGGACGACCCGGCCGACGTCGAGGCCCAGCTGCGCCGCCGGATGGACGAGCTGCTGGCGAAGGCCCAGCGGGAGTACCCCGACGCGCCTGCCGGGCCCGACGACCGCTGGTGGCTGCCGGCGTCCCTCGGCGGGACCGCGCCCACCCCGCAGGAGGCTGCCGTGATGGACGCGCGGGACGCCCCGGTGCCGCCGGAGAGCGCGCCCGCCTGACGTCGGCACGACCACTCAGCACCCCGACATGACGATGCACGGTCGAACCGGTGGGGCCGGCTCGACCGTGCATGATCACGCTGGGTGTCGGCGGGCTAGCGGTTCCACCAGGCGTCGCCGCCGCCCTCCCCGCTGCGGCCGCGCATGTTGCGGACCCAGACGGGGACGGCCTTGGTGGGGTCCTTCATGTTGACGTCGATGATGTTGACGTTCGTCGTGCCCTTGCCGAACAGCCAGTCGACGATCTGCCGGTAGGTGTCGTCCGGCTGGGGCACGAACTTCAGGGTGCGCAGGGCCTGTTCCTGGCCGGCCGATTCGATGATGAACGTGCCGTAGCCCAGGAGCTGGCCCCAAGGATCGCGGTCGTACCCCATGTCGGTCACCTTGCCCAGCGGCAGCATGGCGATCTTACGGGTGACGATGCCGTGGATGTAGATGATCCGGTACGAGGTGAAGAAGAACAGACTGAACGTCCATTCCGCCCACTTCGCCACGAGTCGTACGAACAGTGCCAGGAATCCCAGCAGCAGGAACCACAGGATGACGTCGGAGTGCCGTGGCAGTCGCGGAGCGATGAGAATGACGGCGAGCAGGCCACCGAGCGTGGTCAGGAGTGGCTCGTACATGACGGCTTGGTGGATCTGACCGCCCAGGATCTCGGTCTCGGTGTAGGCCAGCTTGCGCTTGATGAGCTCCGGCATCTCGTCCGGAGTGCGCATCCGCCATTCCCACCGAACCGGCAGTCTCCATCTGCGCAAGGTGGACGCCCGTTCCTAGTGCAGTAGGGCGTTGAAGAACTGGAACACCGACCGGATGGCGCTCGCAACCCACAGGAAGACCGTCTGCACGTAGCCGGCTGCCTGGTTGGGGCTGGTCACCACCGCGTAGATCACGAAAGCAAGAACTATGAGCAGGATGATCCTGCGAGTGCGGGTCATCGCACCTCCTCCGCCGTGGCTGCCCGACTGGCCCGATAGCGCCCGGTGGACCAGCATGAGCCAAACACGGCCGTCTCAAGGGGGAGGCGCGCCGTGAGACGCGCCAGGTTGGTGACTCCGGGTGCGATCCGACTCCTGGCTGAAGTCGTTCGCCCACGGTTCGTCACCAAGGGTGATAAGGGTCAGACTACCCCGTAAAGGCGGTCTCCGGCATCGCCCAGTCCCGGGACGATGTAGCCGTGCTCGTTCAGGCGCTCGTCGACGGCCGCCACGACGATGGTGACAGGGGCCTGGGTCCCGAAGGCCCGCTCGATCGCCGCCACCCCTTCGGGGGCCGCCAGGAGGCAGATGGCGATGATCTCCTGTGCGCCGCGGTCCAGGGCGAAGCGCATCGCCGCGGCGAGCGTGCCGCCGGTCGCGAGCATCGGGTCCAACAGGAACACCTGGCGCCCAGAGAGGTCGTCGGGCAACCGGTTCGCGTACGTGCTGGCCTGCAGCGTCTCCTCGTCGCGGATCATCCCGAGGAAACCCACCTCGGCCGTCGGCACGAGCCGCGCCATGCCGTCGAGCATCCCCAGGCCGGCGCGCAGGATCGGCACCACGAGTGGCTTCGGGGCGGACAGGTGCACCCCCGTCGTGGGGGCGACCGGCGTCACGATCTGCACCGGCTCGACGCGCACGCCGCGGGTCGCCTCGTACGCGAGGAGGGTCACCAATTCATCGGCGAGTCGCCGGAACGTCGGCGAGTCGGTCGCCGCGTCGCGGAGCACGGTGAGCTTGTGCGAGACGAGGGGATGGTCGACCACATGCAGGCGCATGGCTTGCAAGGTAGCGCCTCGCGGTTTCGTGGCATGCGGGTGGGCGGTCCTACTCGCCGGAGATCCCTCCCGGGTGCCACGATGGGACCGTGGCGTACTTCACCGCGGTCATCGCGCGTTCCGGTCGGTCCTGGAAGGCTCGCGACGTCGAGGTCGACGACGCGGGTTCCCTCGACGAGCTGGCCGACGCGCTCCGACAAGCCGCGATCGACGACCAGCCCGTCCTCGCCGTGATCGAGCACGAGGACGAGTGGTTCGCGTTGGTCCGGGTCGACGGCGACGAGGAGCCGCGACTGTTCGTCAGCGACCTCGGGGCCAGCACGCAGGGGCACTACGCGGACCTGCTGGCCTCGGCCGCCGACGTCGACGTCGTCGACGAGGACGACCTTGCCGCCGATGACAAGGACGACGAGGACGACGAGGAGGGTGACGACGACGCGGAGGCCGTCGTGGCCGCCTGGGCGGGCGACGTCGACCTGCTCGACGACCTCGGGATCACCGCGCGCGCCCTGCGCAAGCTCACCGAGGAGAAGGGCGACGACCCCGGCTCCGTCTTGGCCGAGATCGGTGAGACGGCCGGCTTCTCCGAGCTGCTCGAGGCGTTGCGGTAACCGGCTCGACGCCGCCCCGCGCGACGCCGCCCCCACCGCCGCCGCCCCGCCCGGCGCAGCTGCGACCGGCGCCGCCGGCGGCCGCGGACGTCGCGGCGATGCGTCGCGCGCTGGTCGGGGCCGGCCTGGCGCCGGCGACGGGCGACGTCCCGGTGGGTGCCGTCGTCCTCGGTCCGGACGGCGCCGAGCTGGGTGCCGGCCACAACGCCCGGGAGGCGGACGGCGACCCCACGGCCCACGCGGAGGTGCTCGCCCTGCGGGCCGCGGCCCGGGCTCTGGGGCACTGGCGGCTGGCCGGCTGCACGCTCGTCGTCACGCTGGAGCCCTGCACGATGTGCGCGGGCGCGCTGGTGCTGGCGCGGGTGTCGAGGGTCGTGTTCGGCGCCTGGGACCCCAAGGCGGGCGCCGCCGGTTCGGTGCGGGACGTCGTCCGCGACAGCCGCCTCAACCACCGGGTCGAGGTGGTCGGCGGCGTGCTGGAGGCCGAGTGCGGCGAGCTGCTGCGCGCCTTCTTCGCCGACCGCCGCGACGGTGCCGGGGCGAGCGCGCCGGACGCCGCAACGGATTGGGAGCCGGGGGCGTCGACCCGGTAAGGTTCTTCGCGGTGGCGTGTCCGAGCGGCCAAAGGAGCACGCCTCGAAAGCGTGTGTGGGTTCACGCCCACCGTGGGTTCGAATCCCACCGCCACCGCTCTGACCAGGCAGGACGCCGGGTGCCCCCGATCATCAGGGTGCCCGGCGTCGCTGTGTGGTCCCCGTTCTGGTCTCCCTTGCCGGCATGGTTGCTGCGGGTCTGGTGGCCCCCCGTGTCAGCTGTCCGGCGGGCACGGCACTCGGTCGGTGGATCGAGCGGGGCGTCGGGCCGGTCGAGGAAGAGACGTGAAGCCTCGATGGGTCGCCGGGAGCGTCC
>Ga0302323_100004936_pt1 | contig 10886 bp, 8 predicted proteins | sample Fen_T0_3_FD_201950 | JGI IMG/M metagenome (GOLD analysis project Ga0302323, IMG submission 201950) | Peat permafrost microbial communities from Stordalen Mire near Abisko, Sweden - Fen_T0_3 | ecosystem: Environmental > Terrestrial > Soil > Wetlands > Permafrost | place: Sweden: Abisko... | reverse complement strand
TCGACCATCGTCGCGCCGTACGCCGGGAAGGTGGCGTCCGTCGACGTCGTTCCCAACGCTCAGGTCGAGACCGGCGCGCCGCTCGTGCACCTTGCGACGGCAGCCGTGTTCACGTCGACCACGCCTACCGGCGCGACGCCAGTCGACTTCGGACCGCTCGTGGCGCGGCCGTCCGACGACGAGCGCCAGGCGGGCACAGTCTTTGCGGCGCTGCAGAACTACCTCTTGGGCTACGACCTGGACCCGCAGTCGCTTCGGGCATTGCTCGCCGACTTGCGTCGTACGCTCGCCACCACACGGGCGGACGACCGCGAGCTCGTCGACTGCGAGGATGCGCTGCTCGACGTGTTCGGAGACGTGTCCGCGTTGTCGCGACCTCAGCCGACCGAGGGCTCGGATGAGCTCGAACTGCGCGGTCACGGTGCCCGGGAGTATCTCGTCGCCTACCTGCAGGCGCTCGACGTCGAGAGTGCAGGCATCCCGGCGTCGTTCCAGGCGCGCCTCAGCCGCGCACTGGCGCGGTACGGCGTCACCGGGCTCAGACGTACTCCCGAGCTCGAGCATGCGGTCGTGTGGCTGTACCGCTCGTTCGGGCGGGCCACCGACCTGGCGCCGGTGATCACGATGATCCTGGAGCGACGGCTGGCACACCGTGCTGCCATCGCGCCTCTGCTAGGCCAGGACCACCGCGCCCTGCTCGACCGCCTTGCCGCCGCGGGGCAAGGACGTAACCAGGAGGTCGCCGACCTCGCGCGGGACGTGCGCTTCCGCTATGTCGACGAGCCGCTGCTTGAGCAGTCGGCCGCTGCCGCGTACGCCGAGACCGAGCGGACGTTCGACGCGGTCATCGCCGAGGAGCAGGGCGCCGAACGGGACCGACTCGTTGGGCTGATCGTCGCGTGTCCGCAGCCGCTGCGCCCACTGCTGCTCCGACGCTGGCTCGTTGCGAGTGGGAGAGCCGACCAGCCCGAACGGGAAGCGATCCTGGAAGCTCACCTCCGCCGCTACTACCGCATTCGCGAGCTCCACGGCCCACGTGTCCACGAGACCGACGGCGTGCTCCTGTGCTCGGCGGACTACGACGAGCCCGTCCAGGTCCACATCGTCCTCGCATACTGTCCCTTCGACGACGCGCCGAGGACGTGCCAGGCGATCGCGATGCACCTCGCGGGAACCCGCTCCGATCGCACGGTCGTCGTCGACCTCGTCACCTGGCGCGAAGGATCACGTCCGGACACCGAGGCCATGGCGGAGGAATGTCAGGCGACGCTGGCCCGCTGCGAGTTCGGCGTCGCTGTGCGCCAGGTGGACGTGACGATCACCAGCTCCGGTACGGCGGGGGCCGAGCCGGTGCCGTCGGCGCTGCGGACGCAGCAGTTCACCTACCGCGAGCGCGACGGCCGACTCGTCGAGGACCTGCAGTACCGAAACCTGCACCCGATGCTCGCCGAGCGACTGGAGCTCTGGCGGCTGGCCAACTTCGCCCTCGAGCGGTTGCCGTCGCCCGAGGACGTCTACCTGTTCCGCGGCGTGGCCCACGACAACGAGCACGACGTCCGCTTGTTCGCCCTTGCTGAGGTCCGCGATCTCACTGCGGTGCGCGACGATGCCGGTCGGCTCGTAGCCCTGCCGCAGATGGAGCGGATCGGGCTGCTCGCACTGGCGGCGATGCGGCGCGTGCTGGCCGCAAGCCCGCCCAACCTGCGTCCGCAACTGAACCGGATCGTGCTCTACGTCCGCCCTCCATGGGACTTCCCGCGCGGCGACTGGACGCGGATCGGCCATGCGTACTCACCGCTCGCGGCCGGAAGCCGGCTGCAGAAGCTGGTCGTCTGCGTCCGCATCCCGTCCGGCGAGGGGTTGCGCGACACCGTGCTGCACGTCGAGGGCGTGGGCGACGGTGGTGTCACGGTGCGCGAGCGCCCGGTGAGAGACGAGCCGATCCGCTCGCTCACCCGCTACCAGCACAAGGTCCTGCGCGCGGCCCGGCTCGGGGTTCCCTACCCCTACGAGATCGTCAAGGTGCTGACTCCACCCACGGGGATGCCGAGCGACCTGCCGGTGGGCTGGTTCGAGGAGTACGACCTCGATGCGGAGGACCGTCTGGTCCGCGTCGACCGGCCGCACGGCGAGAACACCGCGAACATCGTGGTCGGTGTGATCGCCAACTGCACGCGCAAGCTCCCCGAAGGCATGCGCCGGGTCGCGCTGCTGAGCGACCCAGTTCGTGGCCTCGGCAACCTCGCCGAGGAGGAGTGTCGCCGCATCATTGCCGGCATCGACCTCGCCGAGCGGCTCGGTGTGCCGCTGGAGTGGTTCGCGCTGTCCTCAGGCGCGCGGATCGCGATGGACAGCGGCACCGAGAACATGGACTGGATCGGCGCCGTGCTGCGTAGGGTCATCGAGTTCACCCAAGCCGGCGGCGAGATCAACGTCGTCGTCACCGGCATCAACGTCGGGGCCCAGCCGTACTGGAACGCCGAGGCAACGATGCTGATGCACAGCAAGGGCATCCTGGTCATGACGGCTGACTCGGCCATGGTCCTCACTGGCAAGCAGGCTCTGGACTTCTCGGGCGGCATGTCGGCCGACGACAACTCCGGGATTGGCGGCTACGAGGCGGTCATGGGGCCGAACGGACAAGCGCAGTACTGGGCGCCCACACTTGTGGATGCGTGTCGCGTCCTGCTTCGGCACTACGAGCACGCCTACGTGGTTCCCGGCGAGAGGTGGCCGCGTCGCGCCGTTAGCGTCGACCCGATCGATCGGGACGTCCGACGATCGCCCCACCCGCGGGTGGACGGTAGCGACTTCACCACCGTCGGCGACGTCTTCTCGGCTGAGCACAACCCCGAGCGCAAGAAGCCGTTCGACATCCGCTGCGTGATGCGGGCGGTCGTCGACGCGGACAGTGACCCGCTTGAGCGATGGTCCCGGTGGCGCGACGCGGAGTCCACGATCGTGTGGGACGCGCACATCGGCGGCGTGGCCGTCTGCCTGCTCGGGCTGGAGTCCCGCACCGTTGCCCGCCGCGGGTTCGTCCCCGCTGACGGGCCACCGACCTTCACGTCTGGGACACTCTTCCCGCAGTCCTCCCGGAAGCTGGCGAGAGCCGTCAACGCTGCCTCCGGCAACCGACCGGTCGTCGTGCTCGCCAACTTGTCAGGCTTCGATGGCTCGCCCGAGTCGATGCGCCGCTGGCAGCTCGAGTACGGCGCCGAGATCGGACGCGCGGTGACGAACTTCCGCGGCCCGATCGTCTTCGTCGTCGTGTCGCGGTACCACGGCGGCGCCTTCGTGGTGTTCTCGAAGAGGCTGAACGCTGGCCTGGAGATCGCCGCCGTCGAGGGGTCGTACGCCTCGGTCATCGGCGGCGCGCCGGCCGCCGCGGTCGTGTTCGCCCGGGAGGTGGACGCACGTACCGACGTCGACCCGCGGGTGGCTGCCCTGCGCGACGGGTTGGCTGCGGCGGACGATGGCGCGGCCCCTCGCCTGTGGTCCGAGCTGGGCCGCGTGCGGCCGGTCGTCCGCAACGAGAAGCTGGGTGACGTGGCCGCGGAGTTCGACGCGATCCACAGCATTCGGCGGGCGCTCGAGGTGGGCTCGGTCGACCGGATCATCAGTGCCGAGGAGTTGCGGCCGTACATCGCCAACGCGCTGGAACGCGGGATGGCGGTCGAAACGGTCGTCCCGCGTCCGGTGGCCGAGCCGTCACCGATCGGCTGACAGCTCCGTGGGCGGTGGTCGCTCGGTGTCGTAGGCCACCGTCAAGATGTGCCCCCCCAGCCGCCGCCACCAGCCGGGGAAGGTGCGGCCGTCGAGCATCCTGCCGCGGTACCCGGTCCAGGCCCCGTCCGTCACCTCGCCCACGGTCACCTCGACGTCAAGGGCTGGCCGACGCAGCCCATCGCGGAGCAGCTTCAGAACGCTCTCCTTCGCCGACCAGACCAGATTGGCGGCGAGGTCCCGGCCGTCGGCGCAGGTTCCGACGAAGCATTGCTCCGCCGGCGTGAGGTAGTCGGCGACGAACGCCGCCGTGCGTGGCTCGACCAGCTCGAGGTCGCAGCCGACCGGGCGGATGGCTCGGTCGATCAGCACCGCCGCCGTCCCGGCACGGTGGGTGAGCGAGATCGTGATCGGAGCACGAACACCGGCGATCGTGACGAATGGCGATCCGTCCGGTGCGGCTGCGACCTCGACCGTGTCGTCCGGCCGGCTCCCGAGTGCGATGGCGACCGCGACCTTGGCGGTCCACCGTCCGAGGAGGAATTCCGACCGCCGCTTGGGAATGGTCATCGACTCGACCCTGTGGGCCTCGCCCGGCGAGAGCCACAACGGTGGGCCGGACGGCACGTCGGCCATGGTTTGCGCAAACCAACCTGTGTCGACCACGCCCGGATTCTCGCCCATTCAGGTCACAAGTGAATGGCGTACTCCCCCGGCGTCTGCATCTCGGCGCCGTCGACGTCGGGCAGACCCCCGTGAACCGGTCGGCTGGTCGGTGTACTGGGCTGGCTGCCAGTGGTCGTTGCCATCCGCGGTCCCGCTCCAATCCCACGGTTACCTCTTGGGCCCGCCGGACGGCACTCGGGTGCGGAATGGGTGCACGATGTCGGACGTGGATTCGACGACGGGGAGCGGGCCTGCGGATTTCTACGACTCGTTGGCCGCCACCTACGACCGCCTCTACCCGGACTGGGACGCGGCCTGCCGCGAGCAGGGCGAGGCCCTCAACCGCGTGCTCGTCGCGGGTGACCGGCCAGGTTCACTGGCCGTCCTCGACGCAGCAGTCGGCATCGGCACGCAGTTGATCGGGCTGGCGCGGCACGGACATCGCCTGACCGGCACCGACATCAGCCAAGGGGCCATCCGACGGGCCGAGCTCGAGTGCCGCACCCGAGGGATCGATGCCGACCTGAGGGTGGCCGACATGCGCGCGCTTCCGTTCGACGACCACCAGTTCGACGCCACGGTCTGCGCCGACAACGCCGTCGCGCACCTCCTGTCGACGAAGGCCGTTGTCGACGCACTCCGGGAGCTTCGCCGGGTGACGCGACCAGGAGGTGTCCTGTTGGTCAGCATCCGTGACTACGAACAGGCCCGGCGGGAGCACCCACCGGGCACCCTTCCGCAGGTGTCGAGTGACGCCATCAGCTTCCAGGTGTGGGTCTGGCAGGACGACCACGCAAGGTACGACCTGCAGCACTTCCAGCTGGTGAGCGAGGGCGGCTCGTGGCGCGTCACGTGTCGTCGAGCCTCGCTGTGGGCCATGACCCGCGACGAGCTGTCGTCCTGCGCCGACGAGGCGGGACTCGTCGATGCCCGATGGTTGATGCCGGACGACACCGGTTTCTTCCAGCCGGTCCTTCTGGCCCGGGCACCGTCGTGACCGACGAGCCCGCTGCCATGTACGACGCCTTTGCCGCGTCGTACGCAGCCCACATCCAGGACAGCCCCTACAACGCCTACTACGACCGTCCTGCGGTGCTCGGTCTGCTCGGTGACGTGGCCGGGAAGCGGATCCTGGACGCCGGATGTGGTCCAGGCCGGTACGCCGCAGAGCTGGTCGCGCGCGGGGCCACCGTCACGGCGTTCGACGAGAGCGCGGAGATGGTTCGGCTCGCCCGCGACCGTCTCGGCGGGGCGGCGGAGGTCCGTCAGGCCAGCCTGGCCGATCCGTTGAGCTGGCTGGCCGACGAGTCCTACGACGTCGTCGTCATGGCCTTGGTGCTGCACTACCTCGACGATCGGGTCTCGGCCTTGCGAGACCTGCACCGGGTCCTGCGTCCAGCCGGGCAACTGGTGCTGTCCACCCACCATCCAACCGGTGACCTCCTGATCCACGGGGGCAGCTACTTCGCCGTCGAGAAGATCGAGGAGACCTGGCAGGAGGGCTGGCGCGTCCGGTACTGGCGGCAGCCGCTGAACCAGTGGTGCGACGAGTTCGCTCAAGCCGGCTTCGTGATCGACCGCCTGGTCGAGCCCCGCCCCGTGCCCGAGATGGCACAGCTGTACCCCCGGGAATTCGACCTGCTCTCCACTGACCCGGCGTTCATCGCCTTCCGTCTCGTCAAGGCTCAGTCCGCCTGACCCAGCGGTTACGTCGTGGCGGTCTGGGTCCGGTACCAGGCAACCGTCTGACCGATTGCCGCGGCCATCGGTGTGCCGACACCGCCGAACGTCGAGCGGTACTTGGTGGTGTCGAGCACGAACGGCTCCTCGAACTCGTACGACATCTCGGCCAGCGAGCGCATCATCGGGTTGACCAACCCCAAGACTCTCAGCAGCGTCTTCGGGATCGACCGCACCGCGACCGGTCGACCCAGCTCGGCGGCCAGCAGGTCGAGCACCTGCCGGGTGCTCAGCGTCTCCGGCCCGGGGAGGTGCCAAACCTCGCCGACCGCGCGGTCGTCGGTGCCGAGCGTCGCCAGGCCGGCGGCGACGTCGGCCACGTAGCTGTAGGTGTGCAGGAGACTCGTGTCGCCCAGGAAGTCTGCCCGCTCACCGGCCAGGGCCTTGGCGAAGACCCGCTCGCCCAGCGTCGACTCCCTGACACCCGGCCCGAAGAAGTCCGACGCTCGCCCGATGGCGGTCCGCACCCGCCCGGCTTCGGCAGCTGCCTGCAGGTCGCGAGTCATGGCTGCCCGGGTCCGACCCTTGACGGTGGTCGCCGACAGCGGCAGGTCCTCGGTCATCGGCCGCCCCCCAGTGGGTCCGTAGCCGTAGACGTTCTCGAGGCTGACCAGGAGGGCGTCGGCGCCCTCGGCTGCGGCCAGTACCCCACGCTGAAGAGGTGGGAAGGCCCTCGGCCACTGCGTGTAGGGCGCGTTCAGGCACTGGTAGACGACCGATGCACCCTTGGCCGCGTCGGTGGCGGCCAGCGCGTCGGTCACGTCGGCAGTTCTCCAGTCGAGGTCCTCGGCCAAGTCCACCGGTCGGTGCCGCGAGACCACCCGGACGCTCAGTCCCTGCCCAAGCAGCCGCTCCGCGAGCGCTCGGCCGACCTGCCCGGTACCGAACACCACGTGCAACTGCTCCCCATGAGCACGTGGCGTCGGGCCACTGGACGCAGACGCGGTCTAGGCGAGCTCCAGGTCGTGCAGGCGGTGACGCACCTCACGGGCCACCAGGATCGGCAAGAAGCTGTGGACCTTGGCCGGTGTCAGCCTGGTGTACGACTCCTGCACGAGTGCGTGGATGACGTCGGAGCCGACGTCCGGGTACCGGCTCGCGAGCTCGGTCTCAGACGACGCGATCGTGCGGTTCAGGTCCTCGGTCGGTGCGCTTGGTGTGGTCACCTCGTCAGCCTGACAAGCCAACATGAACGGGAGAAGTCGACGCGGTCACAGGCGTCGGAACAAGGCGACCGCCGACCGGTCCCGTGGGGGGTGGGAATCCGGCCGGCGGTCGCTGGGGCGGGCGTGAACTACCTGGGCGTTACCGCCTTCGAGGTCTTCACGCCGTTGGCATAGCCGGTCTTCTTCGCCGTGACCGTGCAGGTCAGCTTCTTGGCCTTGTCCTTGGCGCTGACCGTGTGCTTGGCCTTCGTGGCCTTCGCGATCTTCGCACCGCTCCGGTTCCATTGGTAGGCATATGCGGTCGCGGCGGGTGACCAGGCACCGGCCTTGCACGTGAGCGTTGCCCCCACCTTCGCCTTGCCCGAGATCGTCGGCGCCTTGGTGGCGGTCAGGGCCGGACCCCGCGCTACCGCGACGGCGGCACTGTTCGACGGCGTGCTGCCGTTGACATTGGTCCCAGTCGCCACGCAGCGCACGTTGTGCTGATAGTCCGAACCGGTCAGCGGGTACTTCGCCTTGGTCGCTCCGCCGATGTTCTTCTTGTCCCGCTGCCACCGGTAGGCGACCGAGTCGGCTCCGGTGAACGTGGCCGAACAGGTCAGGGTCGAACCGACCTTGGCCTTGCCGGCGATCTTCGCGGGTGTCGCCACCACCGGCGGTGACGAGGCGGCGTCCGGGTAGACCTGGGTCCACGTCCCGGCTGCCGTGTCGACCTGAACCGTTGCGGAGGCGTACGTCTGAGGGTCCTGGACGATTCCCGGTCCGGAGTCGAGCAGCCGGAACTGGTACAGGTCCTTCCACAGCGGGTCGGTGTTGGTGTTGGCACCCGAAGCCGGCACACCACTGGAGTCGAACCACGAGACGACGGTTCCGGCGAGCACGTTCGGGTTGTTCTTCAAGGCCCCCGGGGCGGAAGCCGTGGGAAAGGTCTGCGCCACGGACACGGCCGTGTTGGTCCAGTTGTACGGGTCGGCGCCCTTGAGTGGAGTCGCCGCGAAGAGCGTGCCCTTGGTGGTCTTCACCCCGGTGACGGTGCGACCCGTCCATGTGCTGGCCATGACCCAAGCGGGCGCGGTGGCGAGCGTCCCGCTGGTGATCTGACTCCCGGACGCGTCGTAGAAGGCGATGGTGCCCTTCGTGGCGCCGTTACCCGAAGGGTCGAACGGCGGGACGACCGCCTGCGCGGCGCCTGTGGTGGCGACGACGACGCCCGATGCGAGGAACAGGCCCGCGACGAACGCGCCGAGCCAGCGACGACCGAATCTCACAGTGATCCCCTTTGCGATGCCCCCGGGCGGTCGCCCGACGTCGGCCATGGTGGTCGCGCCGGCCGACGACCTGGCACCGGGAAACCGACCGGTTCGCGCACGACCAATGAACGGCGGATGAACCCGTCAACGGCGCGCGGTCTGCCACCACCAGATGCCGCCGCCGGCCACGATCCCCAACGCCACGAGGCCGGCGACCAACGGGATCGGGCTCGTCCCGCTGGAGGAACTTGAACCAGTGCTTCCCGGGGCGGCGGCGGCAGAGGCGGAGCCCGACCCGCCCGGTGTCCCCGGGTCGCCGGCTCCGTCGGCGGACGTGCTCGACGTGGGCGCCGAGGACGGCTGGCTGCTGGCGTGAGCCCGCTTGCGCTCGGCTTGCTTCACCAGCTTGTCGTACGTGGGGAGGTAGGTCTCCTTGGACTTCGCATCGCCAGGTGCCCCGCACGCGTCGGACCCACCGGACACCAGTGTCCAGGCGTCACCGTGGACCGCGATGTCGGCAGCTGCGTAGGTGTTGGTGTTGGTCGGCAGGCCTGGAGCTGACGAGTACATGCGCAGCTGCAGGTGACCGTCCCAGTTCTTCACGACGATCTGGTCACTGAACTGGTTCAGCGGGGGGTCGAGGATGGTCGTCTGTGCCATCGGATGCGCGTCGTCGGAGTACTCGGTCACCGCCGTCAACGGAACGCCGACCCAGTCCGACGGACTGCTTCCCTGCCGTGGGAGGAACACGTACAACGACACCAGTGCGTCGGACCCGTCGTACGGGGCTGGCGGCGCTTGCGAGCTGACGGCACGCCACACGAAGGGTCGGTCGTTCACGCTCCCCGAGGTGACCGGTTGGCCGTCCTTCCCGCACAAGGTGATCGTCCCCGACGCGTGCGGATCACGGTAGGGCGCGTCGTCGGCCCACGCCGCGATCGACACGATCGACAGCCACCCCACCGCGAGGACCGACCCCACGATCAGAGCGATCAACCGTCGGGTGAGCAGCGACTGTGTCACGAAGGAACTCCCTGTTGGTCGCGGGTCTTCTGCGGTTCTCCCGGCGGCGGGTCCACTGATCCGCCTCGTCGTCGCCACCGCCAGTACCCGAACACCACCAGAAGAACCAGCACGACAACGGCGATCAGGGTCCACGGGACGGCCCAGAGCCCGACCGACGCACTCGCCTGCGGCACGGCCGGAAGCTGGTCGTCGACGACCGGAACAGGCGTGACGGTCACGCCTGCTTTCATCCACAGCTGCGGGTAGACGTCGGGCACGCGCACGCTGACGTCCACCGTCGCACCGGGCAGCAACAGAGGCAGTTGCGGACCGTCCACTGCTCGGTCGCCGAAGAAGCCGGTGATCGTCGTGCGGCCACGACCTCCCAGTCTGGTGTTCCCGGTGTTGTGCAGCGTGTAGGTCACGGTTGCCGATCCCGCACCAAAGGGGCTCAGCACGCCGTGGTAGGTCGCGTGCAGGTTCTCGACCGCCAACGATGGCGAAAGATCGCCGGATACGCGGATGAACACTCGAGTGCCCACCCGCTGCTCGAGCGTCAGGTTCGCCCCAGTCGACGCCTGACCGGCCGAGGTCAGCACCGCCATGATTCCGGCCGCGTGATCACCCGGCGTGGCATCAGCCGGGATCACCGCCGACACCGGGATCACCCGCTCCCCAGGACCTGTGGGGCGTCGTGGCGGCACTCGGATGTCGGTCGTGTCGCCCTGCAGCGAGATCCACGAACCGGCCTGTGTGGGTTCGACTCTCGTGGGCAGCAAACCGTACGAGCCGTCCGAGGCGGTGAACGCATCGGTCGCGTAGACGCTCAGCACCAAGGGCTGGTCGGAGTAGTTCAGGAGCGCCACGTGGTCGGCGAGGCTGCTCCCCGGGGTCGCCCCCCATGAGTAGAAGGGGCGCCCGTCGGCCCGGTTCGCACCTGCGGGCTGGATGCCGAACGTGACCTCGTCCTTGGCCGAGTGCTTGGCGACGCCCGGCGTCGGAGCAGCCGACGTCGTGGCTGGAGACGGCGACCCGGAGTCGGCGAGGGCCACGCCGGTCGTGATCAGACTGGCCGCGGTGAGCGCTGCCATGAGACAGACCACAGCCCGCATCGGGCGACGGACGACAGCGGGCAAGGACATGGCGTGAGGGAATCCGGTACGAACGACCAGCCGATGTCGGGCAGATGAACACGGGTGGAAGGGCGCGCGAAGAGAGGCGGGGGGGGGGGGCAGAGGGGGGGGACCCCCCCCCCCCCCCCCGGGGGCTGGCCCAACCCCGCACCCCCCGGCGGACCACAACCCGGAAGAAAGAGGATGCCGGGGGGAGGCCC
>Ga0302323_100004935_pt1 | contig 10886 bp, 12 predicted proteins | sample Fen_T0_3_FD_201950 | JGI IMG/M metagenome (GOLD analysis project Ga0302323, IMG submission 201950) | Peat permafrost microbial communities from Stordalen Mire near Abisko, Sweden - Fen_T0_3 | ecosystem: Environmental > Terrestrial > Soil > Wetlands > Permafrost | place: Sweden: Abisko... | reverse complement strand
GGCGCGATGACGGCGGGTCTCCGGTGTCGGGCCTCATGCTGGCAAACGATTGCAGCCTCTACGGCACCACCCCCGTCGGCGGCGCGCGGTCACGGGGCACTGTCTATCGGATCATCCTGGCAGGACCGGCGGAGACTAGCGGCGCAGGTGGCGATCGAACGGTTGGCGATGGCCTTGTCGCCGGCGGCGATGCTGGCGTGGGCGGCCTGGCCAGCGGAAGCGGCGGGCCTGTGGTCCCCGATGGTGGGGCCACGCCACCATCAGGCGGCGGGAACACGGGCACGGGTGGAAGCGGTGGCGCAACTGGAGCGGGTGGTGACAACAGCGGTAGGGCCGGTGGCGGCCTCGGTGGATCCTCCGGGCCAGCCGGTTCGGGGGAGGTCCAGCCAGAGGGTACCGGCCGCGTCTCTGTGAATTACGGAAAGGCCGGATGTGCATGCTCACTGGGCGGCCGCGGCGCTTCAGAGTCGCTCGCCACCTTGGTTCTGGCTCTGTTCACGCTGGGCATAGTCGTCATGGGACGATCTCGAGCGTCGCGCTCTAGCGTCGCGCGATCTGCGGGGCGTTGGTCGGGATGCGGTCGATCCAGCCAGCCTTGGAATCGGGGAAGGCATCGGCGTAGGGGATGTAAGGTTTCACGTCCAGGATGGGTGTGCCGTCGATAAGATCGATGCCGCGCACGTGCAGGTTGCAGCCTTCGATGCGGAGCAGGCGAACCGCGGACAGTCCCAGCGGGTTGGGCCGGTCGGGCGAACGCGTGGCAAACAGGCTACGCCGCTCGCGCGTGCCCCGCGGTGGACGCACCATGGGCGCCCAGGTACCGCCGCGATGAAGCCAGCTCAAGATCCAGATGCGTTCCACACCCGCCAGATCCGTGAACGCGTTCGCAGGAATTCGCTCCACGTCCATCTCCAACACAGCTTCGGCGTCTGAATCCACCGCCGCCGCCTGTTGGGGCGTGCCAAAACGCCTCTGGTACGGCGACGAAACCCAGCCAATCGGTTGCAGCGAGAAGGGACCGCAAGTTCGTTCAGCGCTTTGGGATGCGGACATGCGCGGACCTTAGCTGGCCAGGCCTTGCCGTGCCAAGGATGGAACCGCGTGCCCTCGAACACGCCGAATTGGGCAAAGTCATTTCTGGCTCATTGCGACGGTTTTGACCCCGATCACAACGAAAAGAAGAGGGGTTCATCTTCCTGAAGGTGGGGGTATGTTTAGGTCCTACGCACACCAGGGGGGAAAGATGGCCATTTTTTCCAAGAAGAACAGCGGGAAGCGACCAGACCGAGCGGATGAACAGGCCAAGGTGATTCTCGACGAGTCACTTGAGAGCAAGGCAAGCGAGGAGTCGCCGGCCAAGGATCCGTCCCCAACCGAGACATCCGCCCAGGAACCAGCCGTTCAAGGGTCTGCGGTCCAGCGGCCATCCGCTCCGCAGTCCACCGCCCAGGAACCCGCATCCTCCGCCACCACGCCCGACGCAGATGGGGCAGCGGCTGAAGCGAAGAAGCCCACCGACTCCGACCACGACCTTGTCGAGCCCGAAAGCATCGATACGCCGCCCGTCGTACCCATCGAGCACCGCTTCGGGATCGACGATGCGATTCAACTGATGCGTTCGCTGCCGGCCGATCCCAATTCGGCCCTGGTGGTACGGGTGGTTCGAGTCACGCTGGGCGCAGTCAACGTCAGCGTCGAGGAAATCGTCGCGGACGCGACTCGCAAAGAGGCGAGGATCAAGGAAAGCATCGCGGCACTCGAGGCTCGCATCGTGGACCTGGAAGGACAGTTGGGATCCCTGCGCCGCGAAATCGCCGCGCACCAGGCGGATCTGAAGGAAACCACCAACGTGCGCGAACGGCTGCACCTGGCCGATCAGTACACCGGGCCCAAACCGCCGCCAACCCCCATTCAGGCCACGCTGGCGCGCCTGTCCCAGACCAAACCGATCTCAAGCTAGAGGCATCCCTGGCGCTGGATCTTCGCATCTGACTGGGCGAAGATGCGGTCGTGACCAAGGACGAAGCCCTCAAGGTTCTTGAAGATGCTGAAGTGGTCCCGTGCGTTTCGGCAGGGATCGCCGATGCCAAGGAAGTTCTCGACGCTTGCCTGGCAGCGGACATTCCCGCGGTTCTCGATCGTCAGGATTCGTGCGGCGGCCACGGTGGGTCGTGCTCGGCGCGCATCGACGTGTGCGTGCGTGCCGATGACCTGCCCAAGGTCATGGCCATGATGCACGCGCGCTGGCAGAACCTGCTCGACCAAGAAGGCACGCTGCCCGACCGGGATGAGTCTTGCGCGGAAAGCGACGATCCACCCTGCCCCGCGTGCGGTGTCGCCGCGCCCCTGGTGGATGGCGCCTGCAAAGAGTGCGGCCTGCAGCTTGAATAGGTTCTTCCGCTGTGCGGACGGACACGGCGTACAATGGACGCCACATGCCTACCGATGACCTTGCGCCAGGAATGCTCTTGGCCGCACCCAGCTTGCGTGATCCCAACTTCATGCACAGCGTGGTCTTGCTCGGGCGCTCGGGGGACGACGGTGCCCTGGGCTGGGTGGTGAACGGCCGAGAGCTCATGTCGGTGCGCGAGCTCCTGACCTCTTCGGAATTGATTCCACCCGGAACGGCGATCCCTGACTCGCCAGCCTTTGCCGCGGCAGTGCGCCTGGGCGGCCCCGTGGCGCCCGCCGCTGGGTGGCTCGTCTACCGCCGCCAGCCAGAGCCCCTGCCCGGCGAAATCACCGTGGGCGCCGACATCGGCGTCACCGGCGAAATGGCCGCCTTCAGCGCGCTCATGGAAGGCAAGGGACCGTCCGATTTCCGCATGCTGCTGGGCTGCGCGGGCTGGGCGCCGGGCCAGCTGGAGGCCGAAATCAGCTCTGGCTCATGGCTTCCAGCGCCGGTCGAGGCGGTGTTGGTGATGGATTCGCAAGCAGCCTTCGTATGGGATGAGGCCTATCACCTGACGGTGGGCACCGACCCCGCGGCCTTTTCCCGCCATCGGGGCAAGGCTTAGCTCAAGAACCGCTATTTCACATCTATTTCACTTCGACCCGGCCCGTGCCGTGGCAGGCGACACAGCGCACGGACCGTCCGACTGACCAAACCGCGTCCGTGACCCACAGCTCGCCCGTGCCAGCGCAGGCAAAACAGCGCAAGCGCAGCAGCGCTCTCGGTGCAGGCTCGTAGTTGACGTCGCTATGAGCCCGGCTGGCTGGCGGGTCGTCATCGTCTGACTCGGTTTCCCGGACGCGCGGAAGGCCTTGCATGGAAGTCTTCTCGGCCAGGCCCGCGCCGAAGTTGCTTCCCCAATACGGCCGCCGGGAGGTTGTTCAGTCATTCGGCTGGTGGCGATGTATCGGCGCCAGCGGGTTCATGGTACATTTTCCTTGGGCGTTTCAGTCCCTGCGGTCAAGGCACATGGCAGAGCGTGTAATCGGGATCGACTTAGGAACCACCAACTCCTGCGTGGCCGTGCTGGAAGGCGCGACCCCGTCGGTCATCGCCAACCGCGGGGGCTACAAGACCACCCCCTCGGTGGTGGCCATGTCCGAAAGCGGCAAGCGCCTGGTTGGCCACATCGCCAAACGTCAGGCGGTGACCAACGCCGAAAACACGGCGTGGGCGGTCAAGCGGCTCATCGGCCGGCCCTGGACCTCGCCCGCTGTGCAAGCGGTCAAGGCGGCGGTTCCCTACCCCCTCGTCGAGGGGCCGCACGGCGACGTGCGCATCCGGCTGCGCGACCAAGTTTTCTCGGTGCCTGAGATCTCGGCCTACGTGCTGCAAGAGATGCGGGCCATCGCCGAGGAGTACCTGGGCCAAACGCTGTCCAAGGCCGTGGTCACGGTACCGGCCTATTTCAACGACGGCCAACGCCAGGCCACCAAGGACGCTGGCCGCATCGCAGGTCTGGACGTCATCCGCATCATCAACGAACCTACCGCCGCCGCGCTGGCCTATGGGTTCGGCAAGAAGATTGACGGCAAAATCGTGGTTTTCGACTTGGGCGGCGGCACCTTCGATGTGTCCATCCTCGACATCACCAACGGCGTGTTCGAGGTCGTGGCCACCGCGGGCGACACCTTCCTGGGCGGCGAAGACTACGACAAGCGCCTGGTCGACTGGCTGGTGCAAGGCTTCGCCAAGGAGCACAAGGTCGACCTGCGTAGCGACACCATGGCGCTGCAGCGCCTGAAGGACGCGGCCGAGAAGGCCAAATGCGATCTCTCGGCGGTGCGCGAGACCGAAATCAACCTACCCTTCATCATATCCACGGGCCGCAACCAGGCCTTCCACCTGCACCGGGTGGTCACGCGCAGCAAGCTGGAAGAGCTGACCTTGGATCTCACCGAGCGCACCATCCAGATTTGCCGGCTAACCATGGAAGACGCGGGCATCACGCCCGAGGATCTATCCGAGGTCGTCCTGGTCGGCGGCATGACCCGCATGTGCAAGGTGCAGGAGCTGGTGGGCGAATTCTTCGGCCGCGAACCGTGCAAGGGCGTGCACCCCGACGAGGTCGTGGCCATGGGCGCTTCCATTCAAGGCGCGGCCCTGGTCGACGCTGCGGCGGCGCCCGACATGCTTCTGCTCGACGTCACCCCGCACTCGCTCGGCATCATGGTGGCAGGTGGTCATTTCCACCGCCTCATCGAGCGCAACACCACCGTGCCCACGGCCAAGAGCCACATCTTCACCACGGTCCGCGACGACCAGACCTCGGTCAAGATCGTCGTGTTCCAGGGCGAATCGGACAGGGCCGAAGAGAACGAGCTGCTCGGTGAATTCGTCCTGTCCGGCCTGCGCAAGGCCACCAAGGGCGAGGTTGAGGTCGAGGTCACGTTCGAGATCTCTGCCGATGGCATCGTCAGCGTGTCGGCGCAAGACATGGAAACTGGGGCCGAGCAATCCATCACGGTCACTGCCACCAGCAGCCTGACCGAAGGCGAAATCGCGCGCATGGCGACGGAGAACCAGGACCACATGGTGGCCGCGCGCGCCGAGGAAGAAGTCGAGAAAGAGCGCCAGCGCATCGAGAAGCTGGTGGACGAGGCCGAGACCCTTCTGCCCAAGGTCGAGGAGATCTTGGCCGGAACTCCCTTTGGCGAAGACAGCCTCGACAACGTACGCTTGATTCTCGATGACGCGCGCATGGCGGTGGAGCGCAGAGATGCCGGTGGCCTGGAACAGGTGGCTGAGCCGCTTCTGCGCACGCTCAACATGTTCCGCGGCGTGGTTGACAGCGGCCGCACACGTTCAAGCTAGCGCGACGAGGTCGATGTGCCGAAAGACGTAGCGCTGGAAATTCGTCAACTGGTCCAGCGTGGCTTCGATCACCACGAGCACGAGCGCATCCACGACGCCCTGTCGGACTGGGAAACCGCCCAGCGCCTGGATGCGCGCAATGCGCAGGTAGGACGATTGGTCGCGTTCGCACGCCAGCGCGTGACCGAGTTCGAAGCTGGACAGCACCCCTCGCCGTCGCGGCGGGACACCGTCGAATCGCCCATCCCGCAATTTCTGGCCGCGCTGACCGAGCGCAGGTCGGACAAGGTCGCCGTGCCCTCGGGCCCCTTGCAGGACGGGCCTACGGCCAGAGCCACCATCGATGATCGCGAGACCCCGGAAAACGACTGGAGCCTGCTTGGCGATCCGAAATCGCCGGTGAAGATCGCCGACGGCATCGTTCAGCCCAAAGACCGGACCGATTCGGACACCCTGGAGGATCTGCCAGTGGACGCCGCGGATGTGCGGGCCAGCGCCAACGAACTTCTGGGCGAGTGCCGGGCAGCGCTCAACGATAACCGCGCCGGGCCGGCCTCCCTGGCCGCGGAGCTGGCCTTGCAACTTGCCGAACGCGCCCCACCGCCGGGCGTGGACGACCTCATCGAGCCATCCATGGCGTTGTTCGAGCGTGCCTTTCGCGCCTTCATGGGCAATCCCCACGCTTGCCCGATTCGGGCCATTCCGACGGAGAACATCTCCGATCACGGGCTCGACCAGCGCGCGGCCTTCCTGATGTCGCGCATGGATGGCATGACCAGCATGGCCGATTTGATCGACAGTTCCGGGATGCCGCGCTTCGATGCCGTGCGCGTGATGGCATCCCTGCGCCGGGCCAAGGCCATCGACGTTTTGCCCCCGCTGCCTTGAAGCAAAGATCAGAGGAAACTCCCGCCCAGAGTTTGCCGATACGTATGCATGGCATACGAGGCCGAACTTGTTATTGCAGTGAGTTTAGGGGATGATGGTTGCGTTGTAACGCGTAACACGAGCTTCCCCATGCGTCCCAATTCGTGGTTTGGCAGAGTCTGGACTCGCTTGAAAAGCGAGGTCATCCAGGATGTTCCGCCAGGTCTTGAAGAGTGCGAGTTGTGCCGGGAAGTGAACTGCACGCAAGCGCGCTGGCTCTCCTGCGCCAGGCGTCTCGCGGCTGCGGCTGAGCAGAGTTACGCCAGGGAAGACTACGTGCCGTCGGTTACCGGACGCACGGACGAGATGCCTGGCATCTACGCAACGGACAATCCGCAGGACCAGCCGACCGAGACCGAAACAGCAGAGAGCAACGACCAGCACAAGCGTGTCTCATCCTCTGGCGACTAGTGGTTCCTCGCAAAGCGGCATGGTTTCTTCTGACGGTTGGATCCGCTGTCTTCACTGCGTGGCCTGCTGAGGCGGCCGGTGCAGCACCCTACCCGTGGCTGTCCGCGCCCGCGGCGGGCACCATCGAAGGGCGCATCGACGTGGCCAAGGGATTTCGGCGCCAAGACGCACCGGCCGACAGTTTCGCGGCCTGGTTGCGCGGCCTCCCGGTCAAGCCGGGCCGGCCGCCCGTGCGTCTGTTCAATGGCGGCTTGAAGTTCGACCAAGAGGCCCACCACGTGGTGCTGGACGTGGACGTGGGCAAGCGCGACCGCCAGCAATGCGCCGACGCGGTGATGCGGCTGCGCGCCGAGTACCTGCACCAAGCCGGCAAGGATCCTCAGATCTGTTTTCGCTTCACCGACGGCACGCCCGCGCGCTGGACGGACTGGGAGCAGGGCGTGCGGCCGCGCATTTCCAGGCACAAGACCGAGTGGCAGAAGTCTGCGGGCGCCGACGCGAGCTACGCCTCGTTTCGCCGTTATCTCGATATCGTTTTCAGCTACGCGGGAACCTTTTCTCTGGCGCGCGAGCTTGAGCCCGTGATCGATGTGAGCCACATCGAGGCTGGCGATGTGTTCATCCAGGGCGGTTTCCCTGGGCATGCTGTGATCGTGGTGGATGTGGCCGAAGACGCCCACGGCCGGCGCGCGGTGCTGTTGGCCCAAAGCTACATGCCGGCACAGGACATCCACGTCCTGCGCAACCCGCATTCGACTGACAACCCTTGGTATGTCATCGATGGCGACAAGCCACTGGCCACGCCGGAATGGGATTTTCCGGCGGGTTCGCTTCGCCGCTTCAGCGCGGTGGCGTGTCCGAAGCTGCGCTGACGGGTTCGCGGCAGGGCGGGCCGAAGAGCTCGGGCCGGTACTCGAAGTGCATGGTGTCGTAGTGGTACCAGCGGCCGCCCCAGATGAAGCCCTCGGCCTCGAAGGCATCGACGATGGCCTGGGGAAAGCGGTTGCGCCAGCGCAGCGGCCTGCCCTTTTGCCAGCGCCAGTAGTCGGATTCGGACTTGTCGAGATCGATGGCGATGCCAAAGGCGTGGGCGCTGGTGCGCTCGGTGCCCGCGATCTTGCGCGCGGCGAAGCCGCCGGATAGCCGGCGCAAGAAGCGGCCAAGGCCCGCATCGGCCTTTTCCTCCCGCGCGAGCCGCTCGGCCACGTGCGCCAGGGCTGGCGCGATCTGCCTGTGCACGCGCACGGGCATGCCCAGGAAGCGAATGCGAACTTGCTGCGCGGCCGCTGTCGCCGGACCACCGTAGGTGGCTGTGAGAACAGCCTCCACACGCACGCGACCTGGATCCTCGTTCTCGGTTTCGACAGCACGAATGGGTCCTGGTCGGTACGGGATTAGGAAAATGTCCTTGAGATCCGGTGCGTCCAGGCGCTGCTCGAAGGTCTTGTTCTTGCCGTCGTCGAAGGGCACGCGCGCACCGTCGGGCAATACCGCCAGCCAGGCGCCGTGTTCGAACGCAGGCGTCAGCTTGTAGTGGCGGGCGAGGCAGGTCAGTGGCTGGGGCGGGGAATGTGTTTCCGCCGTGCCTGCGCCAGCGTCGGCCCCGAGGATCAGCACGAGCGAAAGCGGGACGACTAGGGCCATCAATCCTTCTTCGCGTGCGCCGCCAGGAGGCGCAGCTTGTCCCGCGCGGGCAGGTGCTTGCAGGCCTCGCGCACGGTCAGGCCCGAGGCGCGCGCGGCCCGAGGCAAAAGCCACGCCACGACTCTTTCCGGTGTCTTCTTGGCGGTCTCGCGCAAGACCCAACCGATGGCTTTGCGAATGAAGAATTCCTTTTCCTCAAGCATGCCATCGGCGTAGCCGCAGAAGCGCTCGAAGTCGCCCGCACCTCGCCGCAGGGGCAAGAGCAAGGCCAGCAGCGCCGATCGGCGCAGCCAGAAATCGCGGTCCTTGGCCCAGCGATCAAGCACCGCGCCGAGTTTCTTCGGAAAGCGCTCGACCAGATCGCCTGCCACCGAGGCCGCCAGGTTGTCGACCAGCGCCCAGCCGCGCGACTCGCGCAGGAATTCCTCGACCAGGTGAATGTCTTCCGGCTGCAGCAGGTTCTTGCGCAGCTCCAGCACCTCCACCGCTGCAGCCCGCCGTTCGTGAATCGGTTTCTTCCACAGCGCACGCGCCAGCCCAAGCACGTCGTCGCGAGCGAAGTCCGGGTGTGCGCGCAGGAATGCCACGACGACTTTGCGCAGGGCCGGCACCGTGACGCCCAGGTGTTCCAGATCGCTTTTGAGGTAGCGTTTCTCCTGCGCCGCACGCGCGGCGGTGCCCATGGCGCGCAATTCAGCTTCGAGTTGGTCTGCCAGGTGTCGCATGACTCACCTCCAAGGGTGGTTCGAGGGTTTGAAGAATTTGTGCCAGCCTGGCGCGCGTTGCCTCGACGGTGCCGCCGTTGTCGATCACATGGTCCGCGACGTGTATCTTGTCAGCCAGCGGCTTCTGGGCGCGGATGCGGGCCAGGGCGCTGTCGCGCGAACAAGCATCGCGTGCCATCACACGTTCGACCTGCGCTTCTTCGTCGAGCGAAACCACCACCAGGCCGTCGAGCTGTTGGTAGTAACCGGTTTCGACCAGCAGGGCGGCTTCGAGAAAGGCCAGGCGATGTCCGGACGCCGCCAGCACCGCGGCTTGCACCGCCACCTGCTCGCGAATGCGTGGGTGGGTGATGGCCTGCAGGCGAGCCTGGCTTGCTGGATCCGAAAACACGATGGCGCCCAGCTTCTTGCGGTCGAGGTGGCCATCGGCAGCGATGACCTCTGGCCAGGCAGCGGCAATCTCGCCATACGCTGGCTGGCCCGGCTCGACCACCTGGCGCGCGATGGCGTCGGCGTCGAGAACGGGAATGCCGCGCTCGCGAAGCATGTGCGCGACCGTGGACTTGCCCGAGCCAATGCCGCCGGTCAGGCCGACAAGTTTGATCATGACGGCAAGCAGTCTACCGGGATCCGCGGTCCCTGTGCACGGGGACTCCTGCATCCGCCGAAAGTGCTACCCTTGCACCGTGCCCGAGTTGCCTGACCAGGTCCGCAGCAAGCTGACTTGAGGCAGTGCTCAGGAAACCGCGTACACTGTGCACGCCATGGCCGATTCGCCGCCCGTCATAGTTCTGGATGCCAACTTCGTCGCCGAAGCGCGCGAGGTCTCCCAAATGCCACCCGGTGGCCCCCCCGAGGTGGCCATTGCTGGCCGTTCGAACGTCGGCAAGTCGACGCTGCTCAACCGCATCGCGGGCCGGAAGGCTCTGGCGCGGGTGTCGAAGACGCCGGGCCGCACCCGTGGGCTTGTGCTGTTCGATCTGGAGATCCGCGTGCAGGGCAGCCCGGAGGCGCGGCAGCGCCTGCGCCTGGTGGACCTGCCCGGTTACGGCTACGCCCAGGTTTCGCACAGCGAACGCAACGCCTGGCAGGTTCTTGTCGAGGGCTACGTCAAGAAGCAGTCGGCCCTGGTGCTGGTCCTGGTGCTGGTGGACGCGCGCCGTGAACTGGGCGAGGAAGAGCAGCAACTGATGGAATGGTTGAAGGTGATGCACGTGCCCTGTCATCTGGTGGTGACCAAGTCAGACAAGCTGGGCGCGGCCGAACGCGGGATCTTGCGCGAGCAGGTGCGCAAAGGCCTGGGGCAAATGTCGGCCTCGGTTTCCATGGCGTCCGGGCAAACCGGCGACGGAGTGGACGCGCTGTGGTCGCGCATCGCCCACGAGCTCCAAGTGAGGAAGGACGACGTGCGGAAAGACGACGCCGAGCCAGGACCGGGTTAGGATTGCCATTCGCCACAGCAGCTGGCGGCAAGACCAAGCGACCGTGCAGGACTACACTATTGCGAGCAGCACCGAGGCTGATCTCGATGCCGTGATGGCCATCGAGAGGCTGTCGTTTCCCAAGCCGTGGGAGCGCCAGGCTTTCAGCGACGAACTGGCGCGGCCGTGGGCCCGGCTGGAGGTGCTGCGCCTAGCTGCCACCGGCAGCGTGCTCGGGTTTTGCAACTACTGGCTGGTGGCCGACGAGCTGCACATCCTGAACGTCGCGGTCCACCCGGACGAACGCAGACACGGCCATGCGGCACGACTCCTCCAGCACATCCTGGACGAGGCCATCCGCCACAAGACCCGCGTGGTGTCCTTGGAGGTTCGCGTGTCCAACCAGGCGGCCCAGGCGCTGTACCGCAAGTTCGGTTTTCGCGAGGTGGGCACGCGCCCCCGCTACTACGCGGACAACGGCGAGGACGCGTT
>Ga0302323_100004933_pt1 | contig 10888 bp, 8 predicted proteins | sample Fen_T0_3_FD_201950 | JGI IMG/M metagenome (GOLD analysis project Ga0302323, IMG submission 201950) | Peat permafrost microbial communities from Stordalen Mire near Abisko, Sweden - Fen_T0_3 | ecosystem: Environmental > Terrestrial > Soil > Wetlands > Permafrost | place: Sweden: Abisko... | reverse complement strand
CACGACGAGCCACAGGACGTTGTTGCGGACCGCCGACCAGAACGCGGGGTAGATCGTGAAGATCTGCTGGTAGTTGCGGAGCCCGACGAACTTGATCCGGCTGATGCCGCCGATGCCGTTCCACGACGTGAACGACAGGATGACCGACAGGATCGTCGGGACCCAGACCAGCGCGATGACGATGAACGTCGGCACGCCGATGAGGAACCCCAGGACGATCTTGTCGCTGCGGGAGAACACCGACCGGCGGCGACGACGGGGCGTCTTGCCCGTCGTCGCCGCCGTCGCGGCAGTGGTGGTTGCCATGTTCCGAGTGTCGCTGATCAGCTCGTGAAGATCGCTTGCTTCTGCTGCTCGACGCTGTCGAGGATCGAGTTGATGTCCGCAGGCTTCGCGATGAACTTCTGGAGCGACGGGATCATGACCGTCGAGGCGAAGTCCGGGCGGGTGTCGCGGTCGAGGAACTGCGTGATGTGCTTCGCCTGACCGACGAGCTCCGCCGCCTTCTTCTGCAGCGCGTTGTACTTGCTGGTGTCGGTGCCGTTGTTGGTGCCGACGTTGTTCGGGTCGGACGCGAGGTAGATGCCCTGCGCCTCCGGGCTCGCGAGGTACTCGACGAGCGCCTTGCCGCCGTCGACGTTCTCGGTCGACTTCGAGAGCATGAAGCCGTCGATCGGGGCCTCCACCGTGTCGACGCCGTAGGCGGCCTCGATCTGCGGGAACGGGAAGAAGTCCAGGTCGTCGCGGTCGGGACCCTCGGGGAACTGCTGACCGACGAACATGCCGAGCAGGTACATGCCGGCCTTCTTGTTGAGCAGCGCGCCTGCGGCGTCCTGCCACGTGCGGCCGAGCGAGCCCTCCTGGTGCAGCGGCAGCAGGTCCGCCCAGTGGGCGAAGACCGCCTTGACCTTGGGGTCGGTCCAGGACTCCTTGCCCGCCATGAGGGACACGTGGAAGTCGTAGCCGTTGGTGCGCACGTTGATGTAGTCGAACGTGCCCATCGCGGGCCAGCCGTCCTTGTCCGCGAACGCGATCGGGATCAGGCCCTTGGCCTTCATCTTGGCGGCGGCGGCCTTGAGGTCGTCGATCGTCGCGATGGTGGTGGGGTCGATACCGAGGTCCTTGAACACGCTCTTCCGGTAGAAGAGGGCCCAGGGGTAGTAGTAGAAGGGCACGAAGTACTGCTTGCCGTCGTTGCCCGTCGACGCGCCCTTGAACGAGTCGTTGTACTGGCTGCCGATCTTGCTCCACACGTCGCTGATGTCCGTGGACAGGCCCTGGTCGGCGAAGAACCGCATGCGGTAGCCGGAGAACCAGGTGAACACCTGGTCGGGCGAGCCCTGCAGATAGGTGTTGATCTGCTCCTGGAACGTGTTGTGGTCGACCGTGTTGACCTTGACCTCGGTCTTGGTCTTGGCAGTGAAGGCGTCCATCACCTTCTTGTATGCCGCCTTCGGCACCGCGTCGGACGCGTTGGAGCCGAACGAGACGGAGCCACCGCCTGCGGCGGAGCTGGCGCCGCTGGCGCTGGACGACGTGCCGGTGCCGCTGGACGACCCGCAGGCCGCGAGCAGCGGAGTTGCCGCAACAGCACCTGCGCCCAGGGCGAGGCCCTGGAGCACGCGCCGACGGCTCACCGACGAGGACTGGTCCTCAAACGAGGCACCCTGGGTCATGCTACCTCCCGAAGCAACGGGATCCCACAGATCCCAACACGAACGGACTCTAGGCCTGACACCACCCGGACGGAAGATGTTTCGCGGAAGTTTCTCCCCGGCGTGTCTCGACTGTGACCTTGGACGTCGGAATCCAACCGATAGCGCGCAATTCGGGCATGAGGTCTCAAATGGGCCACCGTGAGGTCACGGGCAGTGATTGTGGTGTCTTCTGTGCAGGAATGTTGACTTTGACTCCCGACGGGTCCACGCTGCGGAGCGTGGCATGGGATTCCGGGCGTCTCCACTTCGGCGGTGACTACAACCCTGATCAGTGGCCGCGCGAGGTGTGGGCCGAGGACCGGCGCCTCATGCGCGAGGCCGGTGTCACCCTGGCGAGCGTCGGGATCTTCTCCTGGGCGCACCTGGAGCCCGAGGCGGGCCGCTACGAGTTCGGCTGGCTCGACGACGTCCTGGACGGTCTGGCCGAGGCCGGCGTGGGGGTCGACCTTGCCACGGCCACCGCGTCCCCGCCGCCGTGGCTCACCACCGCACATCCCGAGGCGCTGCCCGTCGACCGCGAGGGCCGACGCCGCTGGCCCGGTGCGCGACAGGCCTACTGCCCCTCCTCGACGCAGTGGCGCGATCGCGGTCTCGCTCTCGTCGAACAGCTCGCGACGCGTTACGCCGGCCACCCGGCGCTGCAGATGTGGCACGTCGGCAATGAGTACGGCTGCCACACCTCGCGCTGCTACTGCGACGTCTGCGCCGCCCGCTTCCGGCGCTGGCTGGCCGACCGCTACGGCGACGTCGCGGGGTTGAACCACGCGTGGGGCACGGCGTTCTGGAGCCAGTGCTACTCCTCCCTCGACGAGGTTCTCCCGCCGCGGCTGACACCGGACGGCGCATGGGCGAACCCCACCCAGCAGCTGGACTACCGCCGGTTCGCATCGGACCTGCTGCTCGAGGAGTTCGTCGCCGAGCGCGACGTCCTGCACCAGCTCTCACCGGGCGTCCCCGTCACGACGAACTTCATGGTGATGACGCGCTTCAACCAGCTGGACTACTGGTCCTGGGCGCGCGAGATGGACGTCGTCTCCAACGACTACTACCCCGACTTCGCCGACCCGCTCACGCACGTCGACGCCGCGCTCAGCGCCGACATCGTGCGCGGCCTCGCCGACCGGGAACCGTGGCTGCTCATGGAGACCTCGCCGAGCGCGGTCAACTGGCAGCCGCGCAACCGCGCCAAGCGGCCCGGGGAGCTGCGACGTGACGCACTCCAGCAGATCGCGCACGGCGCCGACGGGTTCAACGTCTTCCAGGTGCGGGCCTCCATCGCCGGGGCGGAGAAGTTCCACTCGGGACTGATCCCGCATGCCGGTACGGACACACGACTCTGGCGCGAGGTCGTCGAGCTCGGCACGCTCCTGGGCTCGCTGCGGGAGATCGCCGGAAGCCGGGTCGCGAGCTCCGTCGCCCTCGTCTGGGACTGGCAGGCCTGGTGGGGCTGCGAGCTCGACAGCCACCCGAGCGTCGACGTCGTCTACCCCGATCGCGCTCGCGCGTTCCACCGCGCCCTGTGGGACCTCGGCGTCTCGGTCGACGTCGTGGCACCGGGTGCGACGCTCGAGGGCTACGACCTCGTCGTCGTGCCCACGCTCTACCTCGCCGACGACGACGCTGCACCGGCGCTCGAGACCTTCGTCCGCGGAGGAGGTCACGCGGTCGTGACGTACTTCTCGGGCATCGTCGACGCCGACGACCACATCCGCACCGGCGGCTATCCCGGTGCGTTCCGCGACATGCTCGGGGTGTTCGTGGAGGAGTTCGCGCCGCTGCTCGCCGGCGAGCGCGTGACGCTCGACGACGGCGGCTCGGCCGACCTGTGGACCGAGAACCTGCGGCTGACCGGCGCCGACGCGATCGTCCGCTACGTCGACGGTCCGGTCCCCGGGCGTCCCGCCGTCACCCGGCACGCTCTCGGAGCCGGTGTGGCCTGGTACGTCGCGACCCGCACGGACGTCGCCACGACGGCGCGGCTCGTCGCGCGCATCATCGAGGAGGCGGGCGTACACCCGGTCGCGACGACGAGTCCGGGGGTCGAGGTCTCGCGACGTCGCGCTGGAGACTCCTCGTGGCTGTTCGTGCTCAACCACACGGACGCGGCGGCCGAAGTCCCCGCCGACGGCACCGATATCGTGACCGGAGCGCCGGTCTCGGGATCGGTGGTGGTGCCCGCCGGTGGCGTCGCCGTGGTGCGCGAGGGAGGTGCGGCGTGACCGCTCTGGCCTCCCAGCGGCAGGCAGTCATCCTCGACGAACTCAGGCGGCTGGGCGCCGTACGCGTGAGCCGGCTGGTCGAGAAGCTCGGCGTGAGCGACATGACCGTGCGCCGCGACCTCGACGCACTCTCCCAGCGCGGGCTGCTCACGAAGGTGCACGGCGGTGCGATGGCCGTGTCCGAGCGCAGCATCGACGAACCCGGCTTCGAGGCCAAGCAGGTCCGGGCGCAGGCCGAGAAGGACGCCATCGCGCACGCGGCCGCAGACCTCATCACGCCCGGAGCCGCCGTCGGCATCTCGGCCGGCACGACCACGTGGACCCTGGCTCATCTCGTGCGCGACATCCCGGGCCTCACGGTCGTCACGAACTCGATGCGGGTCGCCGACGTCGTGCTCTCGAGCGGGCGCAGCGACCAGACGGTCGTGCTCACCGGCGGCATCCGTACGCCGTCCGACGCCCTCGTCGGACCGGTGGCCGTCGAGGCCCTGCGCTCGCTGCACCTCGACCTGGTGTTCCTCGGCGTCCACGGGGCTGACGAGCGCAGCGGCTTCACGACGCCGAACCTCATGGAGAGCGAGACCAACCGGGCACTGGTCGAGGCGGGTCGTCGGCTCGTCGTCGTGGCCGATCACACCAAGTGGGGCATGGTCGGGCTCTCGACGATCGTGCCGCTCGAGGCGGCCGACGTCTTCATCACCGACGACGAGATGCCCGCGGACGCGCTCGCCGTGCTGACCGAGCGGTGCGGCGAGGTCGTCGTGGCGACGCCGATGGATGCCGCCCTGCCCATCCAGCCGAGCGCGAGGTGACGGGATGAGGCGCACGCAGGTCCTGCTCGCCGACGGCCGCGAGCTCATCCACTTCGACGCCGACGACTCCCCCGCGCGCGACGTGGAGGACAAGCGCGACCTCGACCAGCGCGGTGACGCGCCGGACCTGCGTCACGACCCGTTGCTCGACGAGTGGGTGTCCGTGGCCGCGCACCGCCTCGGACGCACCTTCCTCCCGTCGCCGGACGACTGCCCGCTGTGCCCGTCGCGGGCGGGCTACCTCACCGAGGTGCCGAGCGAGGACTACGACGTCGTCGTCTTCGAGAACCGCTTCCCCTCCTTCGTCGGCACACCGACCGGCTCGACCGTGAACGGGCTCTTCGAGCAGCACCCCGCCTGGGGTCGCTGCGAGGTCGTCTGCTTCACGCCGGACCACGACGCCTCGTTCGCCGACCTCGGCCATGAACGCGCGCGGCTGGTGATCGACGCGTGGGCCGACCGCACGACCGAGCTCACCGAGACCCCGGGGGTCGAGCAGGTCTTCGTCTTCGAGAACCGCGGCGAGGCGATCGGCGTCACCATGCGCCACCCGCACGGCCAGATCTACGCCTACCCGTTCGTCACCCCGACGACGCGTGCCCAGCTCGACTCGGCGTCGCGGCACCTGACCGCCACCGGGCGCAACCTCTACGACGACATCGTCGCCGACGAGGTCGCCGACGGTCGAAGGGTCGTGCTCGAGTCGGAGCACTGGGTCGCGTTCGTCCCGTTCGCGGCCCGCTGGCCGGTCGAGGTGCATCTCTACCCGCGTCGCCGGGTGCCCGACATCGCCGCACTCACCGAAGCCGAGCGCGCCGACCTCGCCGACGTCTACCTCGACCTCCTGCGCCGCGGGGATGCCTTCTTCGGCATCCCGCTGCCCTACATCGCGGCGTGGCACCAGGCCCCGGTGCACGACCGCCGCGACCTCGGGGCGCTCCATCTCGAGCTGTTCTCCGTCCAGCGCAGCGCCGACAAGCTCAAGTACCTCGCGGGCTCCGAGTCGGCCATGGGCGCGTTCGTCAACGATCGCGAGCCGGAGGCCATCGCCGAGCGGCTCCGCGAGGTCGCACCGCAGTGAGCCCGTCGGCGTTCTCCCGCCTCTACGGCCGCGACCCCGTGGTCGCGTGGCGGTCGCCGGGCCGAGTCAACCTCATCGGCGAGCACACCGACTACAACGACGGCTTCGTCCTGCCTCTCGCGCTCTCGCGCGACACCCGGGTCGACGCCGCACCCCGCAGCGACCGGATCCTGCGCGTCGCCTCGGCGCAGCGACGCGACGACCCGGTGAGCATTCCCGTCGACGGCCTGGCGCCCGGCTCGGTCGAGGGCTGGGCGGCGTACGTCGCGGGGACCGCGTGGGCGCTCGCGGAGCGCGGCGTGGCGATCGGCGGCGCCGACCTCCTCGTCGACGGCTCCGTCCCGCGCGGCGCGGGGCTCTCGTCGTCCGCCTCGCTCGAGTGTGCCAGCGCAGGGGCGCTCCTGGCCCTGGCCGGGTCGCACCTGCCCCTGCGCGAGGTCGCCCTGCTCGCTCAGCACGCCGAGAACGACTTCGTCGGCATGCCCTGCGGCATCATGGACCAGTTCGCCTCCACCCACGCGCGTGCCGGGCACCTGCTCCTGCTCGACACCCGCAGCCTCGAGGTCCAGCACATCCCCTTCGACCTCGGCAGGGTCGGGCTCGCGCTGCTGGTCGTGGACACGAAGGCGCCGCACCAGCTCGTCGGCGGCGAGTACGCCGAGCGCCGGTCGAGCTGCGAGCGGGCGGCGCGGATCCTCGGGCTGCCCGCCCTGCGCGACGTCACCGACCTCGAGCGCGCCCTCGTCGAGCTCGATGACGAGCGCCTCCGCAGGCGAGTCCGGCACGTCGTGACGGAGAATGGCAGGGTGCTCGACGTCGTGGACCTGCTGCGAGCAGGTGACGTGCGCGGCATCGGCCCGCTCCTCACGGCGTCGCACGTCTCGCTGCGCGACGACTACGAGGTCTCCTGCCGCGAGCTGGACCTCGTCGTCGAGACCGCGCTCGCCCAGGGTGCGCTCGGGGCGCGGATGACAGGTGGTGGATTCGGCGGCTCGGCGATCGCGCTCGTCGAGGCCGCGTCGCTCGAGAGCACGACCAACGCGATCACGTCGGCGTTCCTGGAGGCGGGGCTCGCCGAGCCGGCCTTCATCGACGCCGCACCCAGCGACGGATACGGACCCGCATCATGACCACACCCGGACGCCTCGACGCCGCCTACCGCGCCGAGTCCCTGCAGCGGCTGCGCGACGGCGTCGACGTCCTCGTCGTCGGCGGTGGTGTGACGGGCTGCGGCATCGCGCTCGACGCGGCCCTGCGCGGCCTGTCGGTCGGGCTCGTCGAGCAGCGCGACTTCTCGGCCGGCACGTCGAGCCGGTCGAGCAAGCTCGTGCACGGCGGTCTGCGCTACCTCGAGCAGTTCAACTTCGGCCTCGTGCGCGAGGCTCTGCGCGAGCGCGCGCTGCTGCTCGACCGTCTCGCGCCCCACCTCGTGACGCCGCTGCCGTTCCTCTACCCGATCGCGCACCGCGTGTGGGAGCGGCCCTACGTCGGGGCCGGCTTGACCCTCTACGACACCCTCGGCGGACTCCAGCCGTCCGTGCCGCGACACAGCCACCTGTCGAAATCGGCTGCACTGCGGGCATTCCCGTCGCTGCGCCCCGACACCATCGCCGGCGCGATCCGCTACCACGACGCCCAGGTCGACGACGCACGGCACACCCTGGAGCTGGCACGCACCGCGGCCGCCCACGGCGCGGCGCTCGTGTCCGGTGCACGCGTGGTGGGCATCGCGCGCGATGGCGAGCGTGTGGTCGGCGCCCGTGTCGTCGACGCGATGGACGGGACCGAGCACGACGTCCCCGCTCGTGTGGTCGTGAACGCGACCGGGGTCTGGGCCGGCCTCACCGAGCAGCTCGCCGGGGTCGAGAGCCCGATCCGGATGCGACCCAGCAAAGGCGTGCACATCGTGGTTCCGCGCGACCGGATCGACGCCTCGGTCGCGCTCATCACGAAGACCGCCACCTCGGTGCTGTTCATCCTGCCGTGGGGCCGGTCGTGGATCATCGGGACAACCGACACCGCGTGGCACCACGGGCTGTCGCACCCGTCGGCCACGCACGCCGACCTCGCCTACCTGCTCGACATGGCCAACGCCTCGTTGACGAGCAACCTCACGGAGTCCGACGTCATCGGGCTCTACGCCGGCCTACGGCCGCTCGTCGACACCGAGGGCCTGTCGGAGTCCGAGCTCTCGCGCGAGCACACGGTGCGCAACCCGCTGCCCGGACTCGTCACCATCGCAGGCGGCAAGTACACGACCTACCGCGTCATGGCCGAGGACGCGGTGGACGCCTGCAGCGAGGACCTGTTCCCCGCCCGTCCGGACCTGCTACCCGCCTCCACCACCAGCACGATGCCGCTCATCGGGGCGGCGGAGCCCGACGACGTCCTGCGCGACGTCGCCGCACATCCCGCGTCCGCCCACATCGACCTCGAGCACCTCGACCGCCTGGCCCACCGCTACGGCGCGCTTCTCCCGGAGCTGCTCGACGTCGTCACCGCCGACCCCGCTCTCGCGAAGGAGGTCCCGGGTGGCGCGGGGACGCTCGGGGTGGAGATCGTGCACGCCGCGAGCCACGAGGGCGCACTGCACATCGACGACGTCCTGACCCGGCGTACCCGGCTCTACCTCGAGGCGGGCGACCGCGGCCTGGTCGCAGCGCGTCACGCGGCGCGGCTCATGGGCGACGTGCTCGGGTGGGACGACGCCACCCGCTCGCGCGAGGTCGCCCGCTACCAGCAGCGGGTCGCCGCCGAGCTCGAGGCCCAGCAGGCACCCGACGACGACGCGGCCGCCGCCATCCGCGAGCGCGTGCAGGACCCCCGCAACTGAGTCGCCGCTAGGGACGCGCCGGACCGGTCCCCGCACCGGTCACGGCGATCGCGGTCGCGATTGCGTCGAGGTCCTCGTCGTCGAGCACGAGACCCGCGGCGTCGATCCAGCCGTCGACCTGCGCCGCGCGGCGCGCGCCGACGATCGCCGCGGTGACGCCGGGCCAGGCGAGGGTCCACGCGATGGCGACCGCCGCGACCGGCGTCCCGTGCTTGTCGGCGACCGGGCGCAGCGCGGCGGCCAGGGCGAGGTTGCGGTCGAGGTTCACGGTGAACTCGTCGTCGCGCACGCGCCAGTCCGTCGGGTCGAGGGTCGCGAGCCGGTCGCGTGTGAACGAACCCGTCAGCAGCCCCGCCTGCATCGGCGAGTAGACGATGACGCCTGTGTCGTGCTGGTAACACCACGGGATCACGTCGGCGCCCGACCCGCGCTCGATGGCGCTGAAGGGAGGCTGCAGCGTCTCGACGTGGGTGATCGCCTCGGCGCGCTCGAGCTGCGCGACGTCGTGGTTCGAGACGCCGATGTGCGCCACCTTGCCCTCGTCGCGCAGGGACGCCAGCGTCGTCCAGTAATCCTCGACAGCCGTCTCGTCGTCCGGCGGCCAGTGCACCTGCAGCAGGTCGATCCGATCGACCCCCAGGCGCCGCAGGCAGTTCTCCACGCCACGCCGCAGCGACTCCGCGTCGCCGCGCATGAACGACTCCCCCTCGCCCGGCTCCGGCTCGGTCTTGGTGAAGACGTAGGGCCGGTCGGTGTCGGAGAACACCGCGAGGGCACGGCGTACGACGTCCTCGGAACGGCCCCACCCGTAGACCGGTGCGGTGTCGACCCAGTTCAGACCGAGCTCGACCGCGCGACGCACCGCGCCGACGGACTCCTCGTCGTCGACCTGCCCCCAGCCCCACTGCCAGGCGCCGCCGATCGCCCAGGCGCCGAAGCCGACGCGTGTGATGTCCATGCCGGTGCGGCCGAACGGCACTCGGGAGATGCTCACGGTCTTCCCCTCAGTCGAAGTTGACGGTCAACGGCGCGTGGTCGCTCCAGCGCTCGTCGTAGGACGCAGCCTTGCCCACCACGACCCCGACCGCACGCGCGGCGAGCTTCGGCGTGGCCAGCGCGTAGTCGATGCGCCAGCCTCCGTCGGTGTCGAAGCCACGACCGCGCCAGGACCACCACGTGTAGGGGCCGGGGCCGTCGCCGCCGAAGCGCCGACCGAGGTCGGTCCAGCCGTGCTCGTCGTACCAGCGGCTGAGGTAGGCGCGCTCCTCCGCGAGGAAGCCGGCCTTGCCGCGGTTGCCGCGCCAGTTCTTGATGTCGTGCTCGGTGTGCGCGACGTTGAGGTCGCCGCACACGATCGCCTGGCGCTTGGCCCGCGGGCGTCCCAGGACGAGCAGCCGGTCCTCAACGGCGTCGAGGAAGCGGTACTTCTCCGACTGGCGCGCCTCGTCGGTGGCCTCGCCGGTGTGGACGTAGACGCTGGCCACGGTGAGCGGCCCGGCGTCGGTGTCGACGTCGACCTCGACCCAGCGCCCGGAGTCCGCGAACTCCTCCGGCCCTACGCCGGTGCGCACCGCCGCGTGCGGCTTCGCCGTTAGCACGGCGACACCCGCGCGACCCTTCGCCGCCGCCTCGGTGTGGGCGACGTGGAGGTGACCGAGGCCGCCCTCCGCCAGCACCTCGGCGAGCTGCTCGTCGTCGGCCCGGACCTCCTGCAGGCAGATGACATCGGCGCCGGAAGCGGCGAGCCACTCGATCCCGCCGCGACGCGCGGCGGCGCGGATCCCGTTGACGTTGGCGGTGACGACCGTGAGCACGTCGTCATCCAACCAGCAGCGACTGCGGGCGCCGCGCGGGGCTACGTCACGCGCTCACGCGCGGGCAAGGGCTGTCGGAGGAGCGCGACGCCGGCGAGGACGGCCAGCAGGGCGATGCCGGTCGAGACGGTGATGCCGTAGGCGATCGACGTAGCCGTGGGGAAGCCGGAGAAGCCGGCACCGGCGATCGCCAGGAGCCCCGCGCCGATCAGGACGGTGCCGAGAGCGGCGACCCACTCGGAGGTGAGGGCTCGGCCGGGCGGTGCGTCGAACCACGGCAGCCGGACGAACTCGATCGGCCAGAGCCATCGTGCGACGCAGTAGAGGAGAAGCACGAAGACTGCGGCGACCGGGGCGAGGTAGGCCCAGTACTCGAGACCGTCCGGCACTACCTGACCGGACTCGACCCGG
>Ga0302323_100004931_pt1 | contig 10890 bp, 9 predicted proteins | sample Fen_T0_3_FD_201950 | JGI IMG/M metagenome (GOLD analysis project Ga0302323, IMG submission 201950) | Peat permafrost microbial communities from Stordalen Mire near Abisko, Sweden - Fen_T0_3 | ecosystem: Environmental > Terrestrial > Soil > Wetlands > Permafrost | place: Sweden: Abisko... | reverse complement strand
TCCTGACCGCAGTGCCGGGCGTCGGCAAGAAGCTGGCCGCCCGCGTGGTGCTGGAACTCAAGGAGAAAGTGGCGGCGGCGGGCATGGCAGCCGGTGTCGCCTCCGGCGGCGGACCGGCCGGCGAGTCCGATGTCGTGGCCGCACTCCTCGCCCTCGGCTATTCGGCCGGCGAGGCGCGCCAGGCCTCCCGCGACGCGCTCATCGACGCCTCTGTCGGCACGGGCCTGGAGGATCGCGTCAAGGCCGCACTTCGGACGCTCGTCAGGGGATAGAGGGTCGCAGCGAGCTCGTTCGTGTGCAGAACGCCCGTTCTATCTGGTATGATCCGCACATGACGGAGCGCCCCTCGTGAGCGACATCTCTCGGATCCTGGCCCCCGACGTCCAGGAAGAGGCGGACGTCGTCGTCGACCGGTCGCTGCGGCCGCACACGCTGGACGAATACATCGGTCAGCGCGAGCTGAAGTCGAACCTCTCGATCCTGCTGGGCGCCGCCCGCCAGAGAGGGGACGCCGCGGATCACGTCCTGCTGCACGGCCCGCCAGGGCTCGGCAAGACGACTCTCGCCACGATCATTGCGCGCGAGCTCGGCGCCAACATCCGATACGCCAGCGGCCCCGCGATCGAGCGGGCAGGGGACCTGGCCGCCATCCTGACCTCGCTGGACGAGCGCGACGTCCTGTTCATCGACGAGATCCACCGCCTCAATCGCGCGGTGGAGGAGATCCTCTACCCGGCGATGGAGGACTATGCGCTCGATGTGATGATCGGCAAGGGGCCGTCCGCGCGAAGCCTGCGCCTCAGCCTCAAGCCTTTCACGATCGTCGGCGCAACCACCCGGGCAGGCCGAATCTCCAGCCCGTTGCGGGATCGCTTCGGCGCCACCTACAGGCTGGACTTCTACGACGTCGCGGACCTGACGGCAATTGTCGAGCGCTCGGCGCGACTTCTCGGAGTCGAGCTCCACACGGACGGCGCGACAGCCATTGCCCGCCGGGGCCGGGGCACGCCGCGCGTCGTGAACCGGCTCCTGCGCCGTGTCCGCGACTACGCCCAGATCCACGGCGACGGCACCGTAGATGCGGCGACCGCCGACAAGGCTCTGGCCGCCCTCGAGATCGATGACGAGGGCCTGGACGGGACCGACCGCAAGCTCCTCGCCGCGATCGTCCAGAAGTTCGGGAGTGGCCCGGTCGGAGTTCAGGCTTTGGCCGCGGTTTTAGCGGAAGAGCCCGAGACGGTCGAAGACGTATACGAGCCGTTCCTCTTGCGGCTGGGCTTCCTGGATCGCACCCCGCAGGGCCGCATCGCCACGGACGGTGCCCGCCAGCACCTGGCGCGGCTCGGGTACGACGTCCCGCCGCCCCGTCGCGGCGAGGCCGACCAGCCCGCGCTCTGGGATGGCGCCACCGAACCCGACGACACCGCCCGCTGATGGCAGCCGTTCCGGGGGAATCGCCGGCCCTTCGCGCCTCGCCGGCCCATTACGAAGTAGACGTCCCGCCGCCGGCGGACGGCTCCACTCATGCACGGGTCGGCCGGCTGACGCTTCCCCATGGCGTCGTGGAGACACCGCAGTTCATGCCCGTGGGCACGAACGCGACGGTGAAGGCGCTCTCACCGGACGATATCCGCGAAGTCGGCGCGAGCATCATCCTGGCCAACACCTACCACCTCTACCTGCGCCCCGGCCACGAGCGGATCGCTCGACTCGGCGGGCTGCACAGCTTCATGGCGTGGGACGGACCGATCCTCACCGACTCCGGAGGTTTCCAGGTCGTGTCCATGGGCGAACTGCGCAAGATCGACGACGACGGCGTCACCTTCCAGAGCCATCTCGACGGCTCGTACCATCGGTTCACGCCCGAGCATTCGATCGCCGTCCAGGAAGCCCTCGGCGCCGACATTGCCGTGGCCTTCGACCAGCCGGTCCCGCCCGCCTCGTCGACCCGAGAAGCAGTCGCAGAGGCAACCGCGAGAACGCATCGCTGGGCAGAGCGCTCGCTTGCCGCCCACTCGCGACCGGATCAGGCTCTGTTCGGGATCGTCCAGGGCGGTCTCGATCCCGAGCTTCGAGCGGAGTCCACCCGTTTCATGACGAACCTGCCGTTCGATGGGATCTGCATCGGCGGTTTGGCCGGCGACGAGACGGCCGCTCAGCGCGCGGCTGCGCTCGATGTGGCCGTAGGGCTCTTGCAGGACGACCCCCGGCCTCGGTATTTGATGGGCCTGGGCTCGCCGGCGGACCTTCTCGAGGCCGTGGATCGCGGCGTCGACCTGTTCGACTCCGTGCTGCCCGCCCGGGTCGCCCGCAACGGCCAGCTATGGATCCCCGGTGCACACCTCAACATGCGCAACGCCCAGTTCGTGGAAGATCCGCGTCCGGTTCAGGAGGGCTGCCGATGCCTGCTCTGCCGAACCTTCTCTAGAGCGTATCTGGCCCATCTGTTCCGGACCCAAGAGCTGCTCGCGTACCGCCTGGCAACTTGTCACAACCTGACCTTCACCCTAGACTTTATGTCCGAAATCCGCTCTGCGCTGCGCTCCGGAACGTTCACGGCCCGCTTGCCCGAACTCCGGGCCTGGGCCTCGCCGTCAGGGTCGAGTGCATTGCCAGTGCAGGCGGAGTGAAGAGTCCAGCCATACCCTACTGAACGCGGAGGCGCACCCAATGGCGAGCCGAGACCGCCCCAAGAAACAAGAGAAGAAGAAGCCCAAGGACGCGGGGCTGAAGACCCCCAAGCTGCAGCCCATGCTCGAGCCGCCGACCAACGTCGAGGTCTGGAAGCCCAAGCGGAAGCCGCGGACCGAAGAACCCGAGAGCTAACTCGCGGGCGGACGCCATCGGGCGACCCGTTCCGCTAATCCCAGAAGTCGTCTGACGACTCATCGTCGAGACGATCGAGGACAGGAGCGAGGAGCAAGGTGGCGATGACCGATCGAGGGGCCGAGACCCGAGCAACTGCGGCTGAGCGTCCCGGCGAGCGCGGCAAGGCCGTCGACGCAGCCATTCTGGCCATCGAGAAGCAGTTCGGGCGCGGCTCGATCATGCGCCTCGGTTCCGCCGAACGGCAGGCCGTCGACGTGATTCCGACAGGCTCCATCGCCCTCGATCTCGCTCTCGGCGTGGGTGGGATCCCGCGTGGCCGCATGACCGAGATCTTCGGCCCCGAGTCTTCGGGCAAGACGACCCTCTGCCAGCACATCCTGGCCGAAGCACAGCGCAAGGGCGGCGTCGTCGCCTTCATCGACGTCGAGCATGCTCTCGATCCGGGCTACGCGCGAGCCTGCGGCGTGAACGTCGACGAGCTGCTCGTCAGCCAGCCCGACACCGGCGAGGACGCCCTCCAGATCACCGAGACGCTGATCCGCTCCGGCGGAGTGGACTGCGTGGTAGTGGACTCGGTGGCCGCCCTCGTCCCCAAGGCCGAGATCGAAGGCGAGATCGGCGACTCATTCGTGGGCATTCAGGCCCGCCTGATGAGCCAGGCGCTGCGCAAGCTCGCCGGCGTCGTCAGCCGCTCGAACACGAGCCTCATCTTCACGAACCAGCTGCGCGAGAAGATCGGCGTGATGTTCGGCAACCCCGAGGTCACACCCGGTGGCCGCGCTCTCAAGTTCTACGCCAGCGTCCGGCTCGACATCCGCCGCATCGAGACAATTAAGTCGGGCACGGACTCCGTCGGAAACCGCGTCAAGGTCAAGGTCGTCAAGAACAAGGTCGCGGCGCCGTTCAAGGCCGCCGAGTTCGACATCATGTTCGGCACCGGGATCTCCAAGGAAGGCGGCCTCCTGGACGTCGGCACGGCCATGAGCCTCGTGGCCAAGACCGGGGCTTGGTTCAACTTCGGCGAGGTACGTCTGGGCCAGGGGCGAGAGGCGGCGAAGGACTTCCTCAAGGCCAACCCCGACATCGCCGCCGAGATCGAGAAGCAGATCCGGTCCAAGATGTCCGAGGTGACCCTGCCGGTGGAGGGCATCGAGGAAGCCGAATAGCCGGCCATGCCCCGCACCCCCGAGCAGAGACCTCGCGAATCGTTCCGCGAACGTCGTGAGCGGCGCGCTGGGATAGACGACCCAGACGTCGTCCTCAACGCGGCCGCGCGCTTTCTCGAGGTTCGCTCGCGCTCCGTGGACGAAGTGCGGCGCCATCTTACGCAAGCCGGATACCAGCACGAGCTCGTCGCGGCGGCCGTGGAACGTCTGACCACGCTCGGCATGCTCGACGACGCCGTATTCGCCCGGATGTGGGTCGAGTCGCGCGACCGCGCGAGGCCGCGCAGCGAGATGGCGCTCCGCCGCGAGCTGATGCTCAAGGGGATCGACCGCGAGCTCGCGGCGGAGGTACTCGACGAGAGGCGAGCCGGACGGTCCAGTGGTGCCGGTCGCGGATTCGGCGGTGTCGTCGTCGGCGAGAGCGGCGAAGCCGGCGACCAGGAGGAAAGCGAGAGCCCCGACATGGTCGCGGCAGCGCGCCTGCTCGCGAAACGCGCCGGCGCGCTGACCCGGATCTCGCAGCCACGCGAGCGCCGGCAGAAGGCATACGCGCTGCTCGCCCGCAACGGCTTCGATCCTGAAGTCTGCCGCGAGGCCACGAACCGCTTTCTCGCGGCCGCTGAGGAAGCCGTCGGAGACCCGGCATTCGAGGCCGACTGATCTCCCAATCCCGCCGGGCACGCCACTCGAAACAACAGGCCTGAGCGACGGGACCGCGTGGCCGGTTTTCAGTTTGCGCCGTAGACTACGCGCGAGACGAACAACGCGTCGCCGGCGGTGTCCAATTTCGGTGACGTCAGCTCGAATCACTGACAACGCGGCTTGATCCGGTGGTACCCGGGAGTGGTCCAGACCGGCTCGGGCCGCCCTAAGAATCTTCCACGTACCTCCGGCCCCGTCATCGGCCGGACGGGAGGCAAGTTCATATGGAATTCGCCCTCGTGGCCACAGCCGCTGTGGTCGCCCTTGCTGTGGGCGTGGTCGCTGGCTTCCTGGCTCGCGGCCAGTTCGCCAATCAGGCCATCAAGAGCGCCCAGGACAAAGCCGCACGCATCGTCGCCGAAGCGCGTGCGCAGCAGAAAGAGCTGATCCTCGAAGCCAAGGACGAGAAGCTCCGGCTCTCGCGTGAGGCAGAGGACGAAGCCCGAGCCAAACGAGGCGAGCTGTCCGGCCTCGAGACCCGCCTGCTGGCGCGCGATGAGCAGCTCGACCTTCGGTCCGACATGCTCGAGCAGCGCGACCGCAAACTGCTGGACCGCGAGCGCGAACTGGAGAGCAGCCGCCAGCAGGTCGCAGAAGCCCAGCAGGAGCACGTGGCGGCCCTGGAGCGCGTCAGTGGCATGACTGCCGAGGACGCCAAGGCCCAGCTGCTGGAGGCGGTCCGCGACGAGGCCGAACGCGACGGCGTCCGCATCGGCAAGGCGATCGAACGAGCCGCCCGCGACGAGGCGGAAGACCGCGCTCGCGAGATCGTCATCTCGACGATGCAGCGCATTGCCGCCGATCATACGGCCGAGCACACGGTCAGTTCCGTCCACCTGCCCAACGACGAGATGAAGGGCCGCATCATCGGCCGCGAGGGTCGCAACATCCGCGCCCTCGAACAGGCTACGGGCGTCGATCTGATCATCGACGACACCCCCGAAACGGTCGTCATCAGCGCCTTCGACCCGGTCCGTCGCGAAATCGCACGTCTGGCGCTCACCAAGCTGATGATGGACGGCCGCATTCACCCCGGACGCATCGAGGAGGTCGTCGCCAAGGCTCGCGCCGAGGTCGATCTCGTGATGCGCCAGGCCGGCGAGCAGGCGATCTACGACGCCGGCATTCCCGCGCTCCCGGCCGAGATCGTCAAGCTCCTCGGCCGCCTCAAGTACCGCACCAGCTACGGCCAGAACGTGCTCGTGCACTCGGTCGAAACCAGCCGGCTGTCGGCCATGATCGCGGCGGAGTTGGGCTTGGACGTACAGGCCGCCAAGGTCGGCGGGCTCTTGCACGACCTCGGCAAGGCAGTCGACCACGAGGTCGAGGGTCCGCATGCGCAAATCGGCGCGGCGATAGCGGTGCGCCACAACCTCTCGCCCAAGGTCGTGAACGCGATCGCGGCCCATCACCAGGAAGTCGAGTATGCCTCGATGGAAGCCCCGATCGTCCAGGTCGCGGATGCCATCAGCGCGTCCCGACCCGGCGCCCGAGGCGAGTCGATGGAGACCTACGTCCGGCGCCTCGAGGATCTGCAGGCCATCGCCGAGAGCTTCGAAGGAGTGGAGAAGAGCTTCGCCGTCCAGGCCGGGCGTGAGGTTCGGATCCTCGTTCGACCGGAGCAGATCGACGACGTGTCGGCGACCCGCCTTGCCCGCGACGTCGTGAAGAAGATCGAGGCGAGCCTCACATACCCGGGCCAGATCAAGGTGACGGTCATCCGCGAGACGCGGTCCGTCGAGTACGCCAAGTAGCCGCCGTGTCCGTCTCCGCCGGCCCGCCTCTCACACCCGCAGGCCGGCGCGCCTGCCGCATCCTCATGATCGGCGACCTGATCGGCAAGCCCGGCCGGCTGGCCGTGGAGGCCCTGCTGCCGGAGCTTCGTCATGAGCGCGACATCGCTCTGGTGACCGCCAACGGCGAGAACGTGGCCGGTGGGATGGGTCTGACCGTCTCCACCGCCGACGCCATGTTCAAGACCGGCATCGACGTCATCACGTCCGGCAATCACATCTGGGACAAGCGCGAGATGTACCAGCAGCTCGAACACGACGAGCGCATCCTGCGGCCGCACAACTACGGGACCGACGGCGTTCCCGGTCGGGGCTGGGGCATCTTCCACGCCGCCGACGGCACCGACGTCGCGGTGCTCAACTTCCAGGGCCGGACGTACATGACGCCGATCGAGAACCCCTTCACCGACTTCGACCGCCTGGTCGATGAAGCCTCCGAGCCGCTGCCGCCTGTACGCGTCGTGGACTTCCACTGCGAGCTGACCAGCGAGAAGAACGCCTTCGGCATCTATCTGGACGGCCGCGCCAGCGCGGTCGTCGGGACGCACACCCACGTTCCCACGGCCGACGAGCGGATCATGCCCAGGGGCACGGCGTACCAGTCGGACCTGGGCATGTGCGGGCCCGTCCACAGCGTGATCGGGTTCGACCCCGCGACGGTGATCCCGCGCTTCCTCAACGGCCTGCCCACGCGCTTCGAGGTGGGCACGGGGCCGGTCGTCTTCAACGCCTGTCAGATCGATGTCGATCCGGACACGGGGCGAGCACTCGCGATCGAGCGGATCCAGCGCATCGTCGAGGTCTAGCGTGCCGTTCGATCGGCGGCTGCCGGCCGGTGCCGATAGCCGGCAGTTCGGCGGCCCGGTTCGCCGGCCGGATCCCGGCCGCGGCGACGACCTCAAGACCGACCCTGGGTCCTTCCGCTATCGCTCCAAGGCTTACCGCGCCACTCAGGGCGAGCCGGTGATCCCGCCGTATCCGTCACGCGTCGACCTGCACACGCACAGCTGCCGCTCCGACGGTGTTCTGGAGCCGCTTGAGCTGGTCACCGCCGCCGCAGCAGCCGGCGTCCAGGTTCTCGCGTTGTCCGACCACGACACCCTGGCCGGCGTTCGCGAGCTGACGGCCCCGGGCCGGCCAGGACTGCCGCTGGAGCTGCTTCCAGCGGTGGAGATCAACAGCGTCGCCAAGGGGATCCCGCACCTCTGGGAAGGCGAGCTGCATATCCTCGGCCTCGGCGTCGATCTCAACGACGACGTGTTCGAAGACACGCTCGAACGCCAGCGCGGCTTTCGCCTGACGCGCTTCCATCGCATAGTCGACCGCCTCCGCCAGCTCGGGTACCCGGTCGACGCGCAGGTCGACGAGATGCTGGCAGGCCAGGGCGCCGCGTCCGGAGCCTCCCTCGGGCGGCCGCAGATCGCCCGCTGCCTCGTCGCGGCGCACTTCGCTTCCAGCGTCGACGACGCCATGCAGCGGCTCCTGGTGCGCGGCAAGCCGGCGTACATGCCGCGAGAGGGCCTCGGCCCCGTAGAGGCAATCTCGGCAGTCCGCGCGGCTGGAGGACTACCCTCGCTGGCCCATTTCGCCGACGCGTACGAGCGCCGCGAGCTCGTTGAGGAGCTGGCCGCCTCGGGCCTCGGCGGGCTGGAGGTCCACTACCGCCACTTCGACCACGACACGGTGGCGGATCTGGGCGAGGTGGCGCGCGAACTGCGCCTGGTAGAGACCGGCGGCAGCGACTACCACGGCGACGCGGAGACGTATGCTGAGGCGCACGCCGCTCTATTCGTACCCGACGAGGACGCCACGGACCTCTTCGCATTGCTCGGCCGCCGCCGCCCGACGATCCTCACCGAGGGCTCGCCCACGTGACGCTGCGGCCGCCGGGGGTCCTCGCGCCGCTTCCGCTCCGTCATCTCGACATGCCGCGAACGGCTGAGCCGCCTCGCGTGGACCCGGCCGTGTCCGAGTTCCGGCCCGGCGCGCACGATACGCCCAGCTTCTTCATCTGGACCCTCGGTTGTCAGATGAACCAGAGCGACTCCGAGGAGATGGCCGGCCAGCTGCTCGCGGTGGGCTGCCAGCGCGCGGCTTCGATGGAGCTGGCCGATCTGATCGTGATCAACACCTGCGCCGTCCGTGAGCACGCAGAGGCCAAGGTGATCGGCCGCCAGGGCCAGCTCGCCGACCTAAAGAAGGCGAAGCCGGGCCTGCGGGTCGTGTTGACCGGCTGCGGCGTTCGTGAGTCCGAACGGTCCGGTCTGGCTCGTCGCTTCCCCGCGGTGGACATGTTCCTGCGCCCGGACGAGGAGCCCGAACTTGCGCTCCGCCTGGCTCTCGTCTCTGCCCAAGCTCCGGTCGGACTGAAGATGACCGCTACCGCGGCCACGACCGTCGTCTCCGGGCGGCCCGTGAGCGCCGCGGATCACCTGGCGCCCAACCGGGCCACGGCTTTGTCTGAGGACCGTGTCGCCCGCTCGTCGTCGATCTCGGCGTGGCTGCCGATCGTCTACGGCTGCGACAAGACCTGCACCTACTGCATCGTCCCGTTCTCGCGCGGTCCGGAGCGCAGCCGACCATTCGACGACATCATCGCGGAGGCTCGTGACATCGCCGCGTCCGGGTTCCGGGAGCTGACGCTTCTCGGCCAGAACGTCAACAGCTATGGGCACGATCTGCCGCCGGAGCAACGCTTCGAACATATCTGCACCGAACGCTCGAGCGGCCGCAAGCTCGATCTCCAGAGCCGGCCCGATCTTGCCGAGCTGCTGCGCTCGATCGACGCCATTCGTGGTGCGGACGGACTGCCCGCGATTCCGCGGCTGCGCTTCATCACCTCCCATCCGTGGGATCTATCGGATCGGCTGATCGACGCGATGGCCGAATGCCCGAGCGTCTGCGAGAACCTCCATCTACCGATCCAGTCGGGCGACGACGAGATGCTTCAGCGGATGGGTCGCCAGTACACCGTCGAGCACTACCGCGAGCGGCTGGCGCGGATACGCGAAGCCGTGCCCGGCATCTCAGTCTCCACGGACGTCATAGTCGGGTTCTGCGGCGAAACCGAGGAGCAGTTCCAGGCGACGCTGGGAGTCCTCGAGGAGCTGCACTACGACACTGTCTTCGCCGCGGCCTACTCACCTCGTCCCGGAACGCCGGCGTTGCGGATGGCCGACGACGTGCCAGCTGCGGTGAAGCGGCGCCGCCTCAACGAGCTGCTCGCGCGCCAGGAATCGATCGGGCTCGAGCGCAACCGCGAATGGCTCGGCCGCGACGTCGAGGTCCTCGTCGAGCGGATCACGCCGCCTCGCCGCCATCTCGACCCCGAAGACTCCGACGCCTCCGTTGTCGACGCCATCGACGAGCCGACCTCGGCCGTTCCGCAAATGTACGGTTCGGCGGGGGAGGGGAGCGTCGCCATGGCGGGCCGCACCCGCCATAACAAGCTCGTCCACCTCGCCGGCGATCCTGCGCTGGTCGGCCAGCCGGTCCGAGTCCATATCGAACATGCAGGTCCGTTCGCATTGCGCGGCCACCTGGTCGAGGCGCCCAGCGAGCCCGATGTCCTCGCCTGACGGCGTTCCGCCGCTGATCGTTCTGGCGGGGACCACCGCCAGCGGCAAGACCTCCCTCTCGCTGGCCCTGGCAGAAGAGCTGGCCACGCGCGGAATCGCCACCGAGATCGTCTCCGCCGACTCGCGCCAGGTTTACCGGGGCATGGACGTAGGCACGGCCAAAGTCACGGCCGAGGAGCGCGCCCGAGTCCCGCATCACGGCCTGGATCTCGTGGATCCGGACAAGCCGTTCAGCGTCGCCGAATACACAGCCCACGCGAGGGAGGCGCTGGCGGGCATCGCCGAACGTGGCGCCGTCGCGCTGCTCGTCGGCGGCACGGGCTTCTATCTCCGTTCCGTGGCTCGCGGCCTGGCCATGGACGAGCTGCCATGGGACCCGGACGTCCGCGCGTCCGTCGAGGCGCTGCTCGCCGCCGAAGGATTGCCGGCGCTCGTGCGCGAACTGCGGACTCTGGCGCCGACCCGATCCGCGGCCATCGACCTGCACAATCCGCGCCGCGTTGTGAGATCCCTCGAGATCGCCCGACTGCAGGGAGATGCGCCACTCCCCGAGCCCCGTGGGTACGGCCGCCCGGTCCTCTGGCTCGGTCTGGCTGTGGAGCCGCCGGCCTTGCGTGAACGCATCCGGACGCGAGCCCAGGCGCAGTTCGACGCCGGTCTGGTCGAGGAGACCCAGGCGCTCGTCGCTCGCTTCGATCCGACCTCGCCCAGCTTCTCGGGGATCGGCTATGCCGAGAGCCTGGAGCTGATTGCCGGCCGCCTCACCCGCGAAGAGGCGATCGCCGAAGACGCCCGCCGCAACGTCCTCCTGGCCCGCCACCA
>Ga0302323_100004929_pt1 | contig 10893 bp, 9 predicted proteins | sample Fen_T0_3_FD_201950 | JGI IMG/M metagenome (GOLD analysis project Ga0302323, IMG submission 201950) | Peat permafrost microbial communities from Stordalen Mire near Abisko, Sweden - Fen_T0_3 | ecosystem: Environmental > Terrestrial > Soil > Wetlands > Permafrost | place: Sweden: Abisko... | reverse complement strand
CTCCGTAAAGAATTTGAAGTAAGAATAAAGAACATTTGAATAGCGAAGTCAGAAAAAATATTTCTGACTTCAACATTCGAAAGTTCTTCATTCTATTGTTCACTATTTTTCTTTCCGGCCCTTACATTATTCGACTGGTTACAGTGGAGTTGTGAATTGTGCGTTGTGTGTAAAGTGTCTCCCACCCTTATCTTTACCCTTTTCCAATCCAATTATTCTTTATAAATTGGTGCCGGATAATTCAAATTAATTGAGTTCCTGTTGTCTATTCTTACTTTTGAAAACCAAACCCTATGAAAATACCTAAATCACTTTTGGCATTATGTCTTCTTCTTCTTTCAGTGACAACTATCTCAGGACAGCAGAAAGGCTATTACAGATATCCTGCTATTCATGGCAGTGATCTCATTTTTACCGCTGAGGGTGATCTGTGGAGATTCAACCTCATCACCAACGAGACAAAAAGACTCACAACAAATCATGGGGTGGAATCTCATGCATCTATTTCTGCCCATGGTAAATGGGTGGCATTTGTCGGACAGTATGAAGGTCCATCTGAGGTCTACGTACTTCCGATTGAAGGCGGTACTCCAAAACGCCTAACTTATGAAGAGGGGTCTCCGATTGTTTATCAGTGGACATCCGATGGCGCTATATTGTATTCTACATATTCCCGTTCCACGAATCCTGAAGCACAGCTTATAAAGATAAATCCTGTAAACAGAAAAGCTGAGGTTGTTCCCCTTTCTCAGGCCGATCAGGGTACATTTATCCCGACTGGCGAACTTTTCTTTACCCGTCTGAGGGACCAGGGAAGCCATACAAAACGCTATAAAGGAGGCAGTGCCCAGAATATCTGGAAATTCGACGGGAAAAGCGAAGCTGTGCCTATGACTGCAGACTATCCCGGGACAAGCAAGGATCCAATGTATTATAATGGAAGAATTTACTTCCTGTCTGACCGCGACGGGACAATGAATATCTGGTCGATGAACACAACAGGAGGCGATCTGAAACAGCATACATTGGTTACGCGCCTCGATCTTTCGGATGCTGACCTGAATGAGGGCAGAATTGTTTGCCAGATGGGAGCTGATTTATTGCTTTATGATATTGCCTCAGGGAAATCAGTAACCCCTGACATATACCTTAATTCTGACTTCGACCAGAAACGGCTACAGTGGATAACCGATCCAAAGTCGAAAATCACCAACATCGATCTTTCCTTTAAAGGCGACAATGTCGTACTTACTTCACGTGGCCGGGTCTTTACAGTTCCTGTGGAAGGCGACAGATGGTCGGAGGTGACAAGGGAATACGGTATCAGGTATAAGGACGCAACATACGTAAATGCAGCCAATGACCTGATGATGCTATCGGATGAATCGGGTGAGTTTGAGGTCTGGAAAGCTGACAACTTTGGTTTTAAGGTACCTGAGCAGGTTACAAAAGGATCGAAAAATTACATCGAAAATTTCCAGACTTCTCCCGATGCGAATTATGTTATCTACAACGAAAAGGATAACCGTCTCATGCTCTATTCAAAAGCAGCTGGTTCATCCACTTTAATAGCTTCAAACGACTTTGGGTTCTCTGCCCCGTTCGCTTGGTCGCCTGACAGCCGCTACATTGCTTACATAGACAGAGGGATCAATCAGAATGGTTTTATTAAAATATATGATGTTAAAGCATCAAAATCGTGGCAGATAACTGCTGGCAGAACAGATGATAATAATCCGAAATTCAGCAGGGACGGCAAGTGGCTGTACTTCATTTCAGAAAGAACATTTTCCACCTCAGTGGGAAGCCCATGGGGAAACAGACAACCGGAACCCTACTACAACAAAACTTCAAAGATTTATGCTGTCGCACTCGACACATCTGCAGTTTTTCCCTTCCGTGAGGCCAATGAACTCAATGCTGTTAAAGCCGATACTTCAAAGACAGCTTCGGCTGCTGATAAATCAAAAACTGATAAATCTAAAGCCGATAAAACTAATATTAAACCTGTAGACAAAATCGATCTCGAAGGTGCTGGCTCAAGATTGTACCTGGTTCCCATGAAAGCAGCAAATATTTCCGATTTCGCACTGAATAACGATTGGATCTACTGGTCCGAGGTCAACCGTGAGGAGTTCTCCGTCAGTCTTAATGCACTTAAGATGACCAATAAGAAAAATAATGAGGTAGTAAGTATAGCAACTCCGATAAACAGTTTCGTCCTCTCCGGTGATGGGAAAAAAATACTAATCAGAGATAAATCGGGTATAGCTGTACTCAGTGCCGACGGTACAAAGCCTGATATAAAGAAAAACTCTGTGGATCTTACAAAATGGGCCTTCACGATTGATCCTGCCGAAGACTGGAAACAGATGTTTAAGGATGCATGGCGAATGGAACGCGACTATTTCTACGATAAAAATATGCATGGTATCGACTGGCAGGCAGTTTATAATCAATATCTTCCCCTCGTTGACCGGGTAACGGACAGGTATGAACTTGATGATATTCTTGCAAGGATGATTTCGGAACTATCAGCTCTTCATATGTTTGTATATGGCGGCGATAAAAGGCTTCCCGGAGACAATATGTCAAATGGCTATCTCGGTGCAAAACTTACGCTGAACGAAACAGCCGGAGGATATGCAATTGAACACATCTATATGTCAGATCCCGACTATCCGTCTGATCTTTCACCACTCTCAAGACCAAACCTTAAGATAAAAGAAGGTGACATAATACTTTCCGTTAACGGAGTGAATTCAACATCTTCCCCTGACATTAACGAACTACTTATAAACAAGGCAGATGTGCAGGTCAGACTAAAGCTAAAAAATGCAAAAGGTGAAACATATGAAGAGGTTGTCAAGCCTTTAAGTGCTTCAGCTTTCTCATCGCTGCGTTACCGCGACTGGGAATATACCCGACGGCTGGCAGTGGAGAAATCTTCTGAAAATAAAATCGGATATCTTCATCTCAGAGCTATGGGTGGAAGTGACTACGATGAATTCGTAAAGAACTTTTATCCTGCTATCGGAAAAGATGGACTCATAATTGATGTAAGGCATAACCGAGGCGGCAATATCGACAGCTGGATTCTTGAGAAACTACTGCGTAAAGCATGGTTTTACTGGGCACCGAGAGTGGGTCAGTCGTCCCCGAATATGCAATACGCTTTTACCGGACATATGGTAGTGCTGATGGATGAGCACACCGCATCGGACGGCGAAGCATTTTCCGAGGGCTTCAGACGGCTTGGACTGGGAAAACTTATTGGAACAAGGACATGGGGAGGTGAGATCTGGCTCTCATCCGGAAACCGACTTGTTGATAATGGGATAGCTACTGCAGCTGAAACCGGGGTTTATTCACCGGCAGGAGAATGGCTGATTGAAGGCTGGGGTGCTGAACCGGATATAAAAGTAGATAATCTGCCGCACGAAAGTTTCAGCGGAAAAGACGCCCAGCTGGAATCAGCACTTGAATACCTTAAGAAACTCATAAAGGACCAGCCGGTTATCGTACCGCCAATACCAAAATATCCCGATAAGTCATTCAATTATAAAGATAACAAGTAGGGAAATGTTATCCGGGTTTATGAATTTATGCAATAGACTATCTTACTAAGTGTTACTTCACTACTTTATATTTGGCTTAAGTTATTCATTTGCCTGCGTGGTTCAGCCTGGACCTTTTCAGGCTTACCTTTTCTCGCAAAGCATAAGAAATGGCTGGAGAAAGACACTTCCTTTGGTAATTGCACCACTTATCAGCGATCTGCCGGTTATTATCCTGGTATTATTTATTCTGACATCTGTTCCTGCTATGGTATTAGATATCCTGCAAGGTATTGGAGGCGTATTTCTTCTTTACCTGGGATACAAGGCCTATAAAACATTGCGCTCAGAAATTGTCAACAACATGCCTGAAACTCAGGATTATGGAAACCTTTTCAAGGCAGTTCTTGTTAATCTCTTTAATCCTAATCCATATCTTGGATGGAGCCTGGTAATGGGTCCTATGCTGATTAAAGGCTGGACAGAGAGTCCCGCAAACGGGATAATTCTTATTGCAGGGTTTTATAGTTCAATGTTCATTTACTCAGCTGTTATGGTAATCTTGTTTTCCGCTGCCGGCAATCTCGGTCCGCGGGTAAACAGGATTTCTTTGATTATCTCTGTAATCGCATTTCTGGTGTTTGGTTTATACCAGTTGTGGACAGGGATAGCAGGGCTTCTGAGCATATAAAGACAAAAGACAAAAGGAAGTATTAAATCTCATCCTCTGCTTTAAGGTAGTAACCAACAACATTAAGTCCTTCACTTTTTCGATAATAGTCCGGTTCAGTAAGTTTTGTATGCTCTAACCTTTTGACCCTCATCATTGAACTTCCGTCCTTTGGCTTCATAACCTGTATCCCCTTTGTTGTTCTGCTCTCTACAGGATTGATCTGGGAGGTGTTAAACAGAACAACTTTCCTGATGCTGCTTAAGGCAACCAGGTCAAGATCCTGTTCAATGAGTTCAATAAAAATCAATCGCGATTCAGAGTTAAATGCATTCTTTAATTTTTTTCTGGCATATTCGGTCTCAAAGCTTTTCATGGAGATCTTACCGATTTTTCCATTTTCAAATGCCACAATCAGAAACCCCGAATAGTGCCTGTTTCCCGTCAGATAAACAGGTTTTTCTCCAAGTTCCAAATCAATTTTCTGTATCGCCTGTAACTTATCTATGACCTCTTTTTTCTGGACTTTATATACATTACACAATGATGTGAAGACCAGTATCTCATTTGAATTTGAATCGTCAGATATCTTTATTGGTTTTGAATCAGAATGAAAGAAAGCTTTAGAATCTTTGTTTTCCATAATCTATGTTTTTTAAGTTTCGGGTTAGTAAGTTATGGCTAGTAGTAAGTTATCTCCCGTGCCCTGTAGATGAATGGCTTACCGTCCTTAATGAAGATAATAGCAGTATAATTTCCCATCTTATCGTATTCGTAGGAGAAGGTATAATTCGTTACTTCCCCGTTACTATAATTCACCTCATGATGTCCGTTTTTGTCTCCTTTTTTATCATAAGTGAAGGCATGAAGTGAGGTCATTTTTCCTGCTTTGTTATAAGCATCAGCTTTTAAAGGAGATCCGTTCTCGTCACGATCGTATAAACTATAACCCTGGGGTTCCATCCTGAAATTGTAGTTTTGTACTTTTGTAATCTGCCCCTTCTGATCATATTCATATTTTATGGCAGAGACCAAAGTGTCATTTGCAGGATTTTTTGAATCAGCCTCAATCATTTTCTCCCCGTCATATTTATATTTTACTCTTGTTCTGATAGTATCATTAATTAAATAGTCTGCTTCCTTCAGAATTTTTCCCTCTGAGCTTGCCTTGATATCAAGAAGCACCTTACCGTTCTCGTCATATGTTGAACTACGGGTAACAATTCCCAGTTCATTATACTTCTCATCATAATCCCTGCCAAGTGGAGTGGCTTTCCTGTCTTGAGTTGTGACTATCCTCCCTTTTACAGTTTTGCCATTCTTCACATCAGCCCAGAAATGAGTCTGCTTAATCTCCTTAACCTTACCTTTAAGTTTTTCCTGTGTCCCATGTCCAAAAGTTCCATTCAGCTGTCCAAGGACAACAAATTCTTTTGTATCCTGAGAGTTTGCAGAAGCAAATAAAACTGTGAAAGTTACTAAAGCGAAAAGGGACTTTTTCATAAAACAATAATTTTTGAGTTACATAAGAAAACTTCTAAATGTAAGTCTTTCTACCAAATTCTGATATGCTTAATAACCTGATTTTATTTATGCAAAACCTTTTTAATTTTGAAGATCGAATTCTGGTATAATAATCATTATGGATATCTATCTGAAAAAACTGATCGCAGAGGGTGAAAATCAAAAGCTTGATTTTAAGTACTGCGTTTCCGACAGCAGAAAGATTGCCCGTACATTAACAGCTTTTGCAAACAGTGACGGGGGAAGATTGCTCATTGGAGTAAGAGATAATGGTAGTATTGCCGGAATAAGATCGGATGAAGAATTATATATGATTGAAACTGCTTCTCATCTTTTCTGCCGTCCGGAAATCGAGTATACAATAAAACAACATATCACCCTTGGAAAAACCATTCTTGAGGTTGAGGTAAAGAAAGGTTATAAAAGACCTTATCAGTCAAAAGATGAGAACGGAAAATGGCTGCCATACTTTAGAAACCATGATCAGAATCTTGTCGCCAATAAAATATTGCTTCAGATATGGCGGAAAAAAGAAATGAAATCCGGAGTGCTGGTACGATTCGATAAAGTTGAAGCTATTCTGACGGATTATCTTGAAAAAAACGGATCAATTACATTGTCAAAGTTCAGAAAAATTGCCAAAATCAATACTTACAAAGCTGAATCTATTCTGGCAAACCTGATTATTTTCAAAGTATTGGTAATGAATGCATCAGAAAAAGGATTCACTTATGAGCTTAATCCTGGAATGGAAGAGCTAAATACAAATATTCCCGGGTAAAAAACAGAATACAAACCAGGCGAATGGATACAGGACCAAAGGTAAAAATCTGACTTCGCTATTCAAATATTCTATTGTTCAATTGTTCTTATATCAAAATACCCCCGCCTATTACAGTTAATTTACCAATAATACTTTCCCGGCTGACATATTATTCAGATATGTATCAACAGCCTCCTGAGTACTGGTTAATGGATAAGTACCCTGTACCTCTATTAAAAGATCCGAGCTCATCAGACTTCTGACTTCCCGCAGATTTATCATGTTTTTGAAAAGACCATTCTCTTTTGACCGGGAGCCCAGAAAAAATCCTGATATTTTTATGCCTCTGTCAATAAGGGTTCTTGGATTAACCATTATCTGCTCTTCACCTGAAAGATTTCCATAGATAATTACAGAACTGCTATCAGGAAGTGCATCGATCATCTTTAGCAGCAGCGGACTGCAAACAGAATCAAACAGAATTGTTGCCTTAAGATCGTTCGATAAGGCAGCCAGATCATTAATAAAAGAAGGGTCAGAACTATTCAGAATAAATTGTGATCCCAGCTGATGTAGTTTATCAGCCTGTGTCTGATTTCGTACTATATTAATAACAGGAATCCTGCGTTTTTTTCCAAGCAATTCAACCATCCTTCCGAGCGCGCTGGCTGCAGCATTATTTATTAGTGCCTTATGTTTGTTCTGTTTTGCAATCTCAAAAAAAGCAAGTGCTGTAAGTGGATTAACCAGCGACATTGATCCTTGTTCATCAGATACTTTACTTCCGAGCGGAAAACACATTCCGGCCTTTGTGACCATATACTCAGCCCATGAACCGCTTGTAGAATATTCTGCCGAACAGGCAACCCTTTTTCCCAGCCACAAATGAGGTAAAATTCCATTTCCTGCTGCCACTACAGTTCCGCTGCCTTCCAGTCCGGGAATGAAAGTAGCCAGATCATACTCTTTATGCGCATTTCTGATCCTGGCAAGATCTGAGGGATTGACAGGCGCTGCTGCCATTTTAATCAGAACTTCATTCGGTCCGGGATTAGGAATCTTTACCTCTCTTACCACGAGCTTTCCTTCCGGTTTTTCAAGGAAGACAGCTTTCATAGTATCTTTATATGCTCTATTGTCTGACATTTTATTTTTATCCTATTATTTTTTCACCACGGATGACACGGATTATCACGGAAAATTCAAAATCCGTTTTTTATCCGTGTTCTCCGTGAAATCCGTGGTTAACTTAGAAACCGGAACCTTCTAAACATTAACTATAACTTTCCCCCGGGGTCTGCCGTTTTCAGCTAAATCAAACGCATTCCCTGCATTCTCAAGAGAAAATGTGTTTTCAATAAATGGTTTTAGTTTCTTTGAAGCAAACAGGCTCTCTATTTCAGCATAATCTTCAGGAAGCGCCCGCATATTTGATGATGTAAGTTTAATACCATAAACTATCCGTTTCCAAAGTGCGGAAAAAAATGAATTCGGAAAAAACAAAGGAGAGGCATAAATTCCTCCTCTTTTCAGTAGTCTGCTTACATCTGAATAATTCATTTTACCATAGGCATCGAGTATAGCATCAAACTTATCGGATATCAGCGCAAGATCTTCATTCTTATACCCTAAAACTTTATCAGCTCCAAGCTTTTTTGCAAGTTCACTGTTTGCCTCACTGCATGTTGCTGTTACAGTTGCTCCTTTGGCTTTTGCAATCTGTATTGCAAAATGGCCAACCCCGCCTGTTGCCCCGTTTATAAGAACTTTACTCCCTTGTTTTACTTCACTTCTCCTTAATCCGTTAAGGGCAGTCAGTGCAGCTACCGGAAGTGATGCAGCTTCCTCGAATGACATCCCCTCAGGAATGTGTCTTACTTTTTCGGAGTCAATACTCACAAGCTCAGCTAACGATCCGGGTTTCCCTGAGAAGGCCGGTATCGCACCATATACTCTGTCACCCGGTTTTAAACCTGTAACAGATGCACCAATTTCCTTAACTATACCTGAAAAGTCGGAACCCACGATCTTTGGAAATTTTGAGCCTACAATTAGCTTCAGATCACCATTTCTGATTTTGTAATCAACCGGATTGATCGAAACAGCCCTTACAGTTACTAATAATTGGTTTTCATCTATAATCGGATCAGGCAATTCGCCATAATTTACATTGTCTGATTTTTTGTAGGATGTCTGATAGAATGCTTTCATAATAATTATTGTTTATTAAATTAAAATCGTTTAAAAAAGTATTAATAATGAAAAAGAGATTATTGTTTCAAAATTAGTAAATTCGTGTGAGATGGATAAACTATTCCGCATTATAGAAATAACAGCAGAACTTGCAGTAGAGATTGCCTCAGGACCAAAGGAGGATCACTTCCATGATTTTGAAGAGCTAATTATTGTGAGTGAAGGGAGTCTTACACATTATATTGATTTCAAAGTTGAAGTTGTAACCGGACCATTCGCCTGCTATATATCGATGGGAAAGATGCACCGCCTTGAGCCCCACAAAGATCTGAGAGGCTGGGTTATCAATTATAAAACTGAATTTATTCCAGATTCAAAACTGAGCTTTTATTCAAATTTTTTCACCTTTACCAATGTCCACCTTGAAGCTGGCAACTGTCTCAACAGGTTTACAGATCTCTGCCGGATAATAAATAGCGAATATCATCTTGATCCTGTCGACTATCATACTTTGAGGCACCTGGTCAATGGCCTGATCTCAATGTTCGACGCCCAGAGAAACCGTAATATTCCACTTGAAAATGAGCTAAAAGCTTCACAGGTTTCATCTTTTAATAACTTCCTCGGAATACTTGAAAAAAATTTCCGTAACGATGCCGGAGTTTCATTCTATGCCAACAAAATGAATATGTCGGAACGTAACCTGAACCTTATCTGCAGAAATAATTTCAGGATGAGCGTCACGGAAATTATCGAAACGCGAAAACTGATTGAGGCAAAACGTATGTTGATGTATTCTGATAAAACCGTTTCCGAGATCGGATATGCTCTTGGATATAACGAGAAATCATACTTTACACGTGTTTTTCATGCAAGGATGGATATAACTCCTTCCCGTTACCGCGAGATGACCAGACTTATCATTTCCTAAAAGTACCACCCATTTTCCTAAAACTGTTACCTCAGATCTCTGAAGTTGGCGCAACTTTGTATCCTTAGATTTATTATTAATTAAAACCAGATAAAATGAAAACAGCAGAAGTAACAAAATGGGCAATTGATCCAACACACAGTAAGGTAGGATTTAAAGTAAAACATCTTATGATCTCTAATGTCCTGGGTAGTTTCAGGGATTTCAGCGGAGAGGTAAAAACTGCGGGAAATGATTTTTCGACAGCTGCAATTTCTTTCTCACTTAAAACGGCTTCAGTGGATACTGAAATGCCCGACAGGGATGGTCACTTAAAGAGTCCCGATTTCTTCGATACTGAAAAATATCCTGTAATCAAATTTGATGCCAATGGCTTAAAAGATCTTGGCGACGACATGTATGAACTGAATGGTTCACTTAAAATTAAGGATGTGTCAAAACCGGTTACACTGGCAGTTGAATTTGGCGGTGTTATGTCCGATCCATGGGGAAATATAAAAGCCGGATTTTCAATTTCAGGAAAAATTAACAGGAAAGACTGGGGTCTTAACTGGAATGCTGCGCTTGAAGCAGGTGGTGTATTGGTTGGTGAAGAGGTGAAGATTAATTGTGACATAGAACTTACTAAAGCAAAATAATTCTAACCACAAAGGACTCAAAGGTTAACACAAAGGGGTTGTTTATAAAGTTCTTTTTAACCGCAGAGTTCGCAAAGTCGGCGCAGAGGACGCAAAGTTAATATAATGGGTATCAAACCTTTGCGTTCTTTGCGTAGATACTTAGCGACCTTTGCGGTTAATGGATTTCAACTTTTTCAACAGCCTCACAAAGGATATTTTAAATTATGGAAAACAAAGATCTTAAGAATATAATTTCATCCGGTGAGAGTACAGACAAGATGCCTGTACTCTTTATCGGTCATGGAAGCCCCATGAATGCAATCGAGGATAACGAATTTTCACGCAGCTGGCACGATCTGGGGAAACTCCTGCCAGTCCCAAAAGCAATATTATGTATATCTGCCCACTGGGAAACATCGGGTACCTTTGTTACCTCCATGTCCAAACCTGCCACTATCCATGACTTTGGGGGATTCCCCCGTGAACTTTACGATATTCAGTATCCGGCACCCGGAAGTCCTGAACTGGCTCATGCTGTAAAACAAACTGTTTCAGAAAAAGAAGTCGGACTTGATGAGAAGTGGGGCCTCGATCATGGTGCATGGAGCGTTATCAGAAAAATTTATCCTATGGCA
>Ga0302323_100004928_pt1 | contig 10894 bp, 10 predicted proteins | sample Fen_T0_3_FD_201950 | JGI IMG/M metagenome (GOLD analysis project Ga0302323, IMG submission 201950) | Peat permafrost microbial communities from Stordalen Mire near Abisko, Sweden - Fen_T0_3 | ecosystem: Environmental > Terrestrial > Soil > Wetlands > Permafrost | place: Sweden: Abisko... | reverse complement strand
CCGCCACGACTGGCTGCCGCCACAACAAGACGAGCACCAGTGCGGAGTGGAACAGGCGCAGGGCCATGGCTGGACCGCCGCGCCGCGACGCGCGCCACAGCCCTGGTATCAGGCTGGCCAGCCCGAGGCCGATGACCATCGCCGAGCCGCAGACGTAGCCTGGCACGGCGTACCAGGTAGGATCCACCGCAGGACCACGCGGGGCTTGCGCGATCGCCTGCACGACGGCCAACACCGTCTGGCCCATGCGCGCGAGCGCCGCAGCGTCGAGCTTGTCGGCCGTGTCCCCAGGCTGGTGATACCAGGGGTAGAAGGCCGAGTAGGACGAGTCCGAGATGAGGAGGGCTGGCACGTCGTCCTGCACAAAGGAGAGATCGTCGCCGTAGAGCGGCACGCGCATGGCACGCACGGCTGGCTGGTAGAGCCACCACAGGAACGGGTCGCCGACGTTGAGTGTGGCGTTGCGGCTGCGTGCCCCGAGCGTCGCAGCGCGCACCAGCCAGGCCGGTGCGACCAGCTGCCGGCCGGGCCGGTCCGGATCGGGATACGCCAGGGGATGGAGTGTCGGCGATCCCTTGGCCCAGCCGCACATCTCGATGGCCACCGCAGCCACCAGGTTCGCCCTCTCGCCGGCCAGCTCGCGCAGGAATGCGCGCGAGCCTGCGGTGCTGGTTTTTCTCTGCGACCACGCCTCTTCCGCGTCCCACGAGGCGAACAGGATCGTGCGCGGCCGGTCGCTCGTGTGCACCAACATACGCGCGGATTCGATCAGCACGCCGACACCGCCGCCGTCGTCGTACGCCCCGGGTGCCCCAGGAGCGCTGTCGTGATGAGCGCCGAGCACGATGAACTCAGGGCCGGTCGCCCTGAGAACGCCGACCACGTTGGTGCCGATCAGGCCATCACGCTCGAAGGGTTGCAGCCGCACTTCGCTCAGGCCGACGTCGCGAAACTGACTGGCGACGTACTCGGCCGCGGCCCTGTTGAGGGTCGAGCCCCAGGGATGCGGACCGAGCGCGGCCAATCGACTGGCGTGCTCGAGCGCTGCTTGTCCATCGATCGTAGCCGCCAGGAGCAGCGGCAGAAAGACAGTCATGACCGAATCTCCCCGAAGGCAGCGCGACGAGCGCCGCAGGTGTGGCCGACATCATAGTCCCGATTTCCGCGACGTGCGCGGCCGGCGAATACAGGCTAGCATCCGCCGTTGTCGACCAGGGAGGATCCATGTCGTCCGAGCTATTGTTCGCCCGTTTCAAACCAATCAACCTCGAACCAAAGAACTCGATCGGCGCCAAGTGGCCGCGCCTGCTGGATGCGCTTGACCTGGCAGCCGTGGTGGCTGGCCGGCGCACTGCCATCAAGATGCACCTCGGCGGTGGGACCGGGTTCACGACCATCCATCCGATCTTCGTGCGCCAGCTCGTCGAGAAGGTGAAGGCGGCCGGCGCGAAGGAGGTCTTCGTGACTGACAGCCCCGGTGCCGTACGCAGCGCAGCGGCGCGCGGCTACACGGCGGAGACCCTCGGCTGCGCGATCGTCTCGGCTACCGGCACGGCTGATCGCTACGTGCGCTCGACGCCGATTGACCCGCCGGTGCTGCACCTCGACCGCGTGGAGCTCGCGGGTGAGATCGCCGACGCCGAGGCGCTCATCGATCTGTCGCACGTCAAGGGACATGGCGCCTGCGGCTTTGGCGGTGCGTCAAAGAACCTCGCGATGGGCGCCGTGGACGAGCCCACGCGCGGACGCTTGCACGCGCTCGAGGGTGGGCTGTCGTGGGACCGGGCCAAGTGCGACCAATGCCGCGCCTGCGCCGAGAACTGCCCGACTGGCGCCTTGACGATGAGCGATGCGGGCGAGTGGAGCGTCTTCTATCACCACTGCCGCTTCTGCCAGCACTGCGTCCTGATCTGCCCGCAGCACGGCATCACCATGACCGGCGGGGCGTACGAGAAGTTCCAGCGCGGCCTGGCCTTGACGACCGCGGCAGTGCTTTCGACCTTCGAGGCCGGACACACGTTGTTCATCAACTTCCTGACGGATATCACGGTGTTCTGCGACTGCTGGGGCATGACCACGCCGCGACTCCTGCCCGACGTCGGTATCCTGGCAGGCCGCGACATCGTGGCCATCGAGCAAGCTAGCCTTGATCTGGTGCGGGAGGAGGACCTGATCCCAGGCACGCTGCCGAACCACATCGAGCTGGCTGAGGGGCGTCATCTCTTCGAGCGCATCCACGGCAAGGACCCGTACGCTACCGTGGCATGTCTTGCAGAGCTGAACCAAGGGCAGGCCAGCTACGCGATGCGCGAGGTGATGTGAGGCGGCAGGCGCGCGGGCCCACGCGAGATCGCGAGGGGGATGCATGAGTCTGCGCAAAGTGCTCGTGCTCGGAGATCCGACTGCCAAGCATCTGCGGCTACTCGAACGTCTGTCCGGGTTGGCCGAGCTCGAGGTCAGGCCCGACGAGGCCAGCGCGCGCGAGTTTGCTGCGGATGCCGAGATCGTGCTCTGCGACTTGTTCCAGGGCCGTGAGCTGCCAGCGCTTTTCCCGCGGCTGCGGAGAGTGCGTTGGCTGCACTCGGTGGCTGCCGGGGTCGAGCATCTGCTTTGCCCTGAGCTGATCGCGAGTGAGGTGGTGCTGACCAACGGCCGCGGTGCGTTCAAGCGCGCCCTGGCCGAGTTCGTGATCGCCTCCGCGCTGCACTTTGCCAAGGATCTGCCGCGCCTCGCGCGCAACCAGCGTGACGGGCGCTGGGAGCCGTACGACATGCAGGAGCTGCATGGACAGGTGATGGGCATCGTCGGATACGGCGAGATCGGCCGCGCGACCGCGGCGCTGGCTAAGGCGTTCGGCATGCGCGTGCATGGGCTCAGGCGGCGACCCGAGAGCGCCGGCGCCGAGCCGCTCCTGGACGAGATGGTGCCGCGCGAACGCCTGCTCGACCTGATGGCACAGTCGGACTGCGTTGTCGTGGCCGCAGCGCTGACTCCGGAGACGCGCGCGATGATCGGCGCTCCTGAGCTGGCAGCGATGAAGCCGACGGCCGTGCTCGTGAACGTCGGTCGCGGAGCGATCGTCTCCGAGCCGGCGCTCTTGAACGCGCTCAGCGAGAGGCGCATACGCGGCGCAGCCTTGGACGTCTTCGATGTGGAGCCGTTGCCTGCGGGACACCCGTTCTACGGGCTGGACAACGTACTGCTGTCACCCCACACGGCAGACCATGTCGCGGGCTGGCTCGAGCGCGGTGTGGAGGTCTTTGTCGAGAACTTCGCGCGCTATCAGAAGGGCGAGGCCCTGCTGAACGTCGTGGACAAGCGCGCGGGTTACTAAGTCCTCGGCAGGGGCTAGGCCTCGTCGTCGCGCGTCTTCGGCGCAGGCGGATGCTCACTCGAGCGTGGCGAGTCCAGAAACGTCTCGATCTGCGCGCGTGCCGATGGATCGACGTCGCTGAAGGCGACCCCGACTTTGCCGTCCTGCGACCAGCGTGCCACGCCGCGCAGGGAGAGGGGCGGTGGCGCACCCGGCAGATCGAAGTGCAGGCGCACAGGCTGCTCAGGGACCAAGCCGATGCCCAGTTGCATGCAGAGTCCGCCGCGGCTCAGATCCCGCGTGCGGCCAACCGCCAGCGCGGAGCGATCGACACACAGTAGCGTGACAGTGGTGTCCACAGCGTGACGGGGCTCGCAGCGTCGGTTCGTAAGGCTCAGTGCGGGCGAGTCTGGCTTTGTGGCGAGGATCTGCGCGCAGGTGCGCACGAGCGTGCGCATCTGGAGCGGCTTCAGGGCATAGCCGCGCACGCACGGAATGGCCGTCCTGAGCGCGCTCGCCGGTTGATACTCGCCGGACACCGCAATGACCGGCGGCGCGTCAGGGCCGACGAGGCGTCTGAGCACGCCCCAGCCGTTGAGTCGCGGCATGACCATGTCCAGGACCACGAGGTCCGGGTGGTGCCGCTCGATCGCTTCCAGCGTTTCGATACCATCTCCGGCGGTCTCGACGTCGAAACCGGCGCTCATGAGCGCGACACGCATGAGTCTGCGGATGGGCTCGTCGTCGTCAGCCACGAGTATGAGCGGCCGCTTTTGGGACATCTTCTAGATGCAATCGTACCCCAATTCGCGAGCCTGCACTCGCGGGAGCCCCAGCCTCGCGCTTGGCCCAAGGGATCTCGGCGTATCCTATTAGCCCCGGCGGAGCGCCGGGCACAGGAGCGGACATGCGACACGCCGTGATCTTGGCTGGCGGCTCAGGCACTCGCTTGTGGCCGATGAGCCGCGCGCGACTACCCAAGCAACTCATCCCCTTCATCGGCGGCCAGAGCCTGCTCGCGCTGAGCTACGCGCGTCTGGAGGGACTGTTCCCGAAGGAGCGCCGATACGTCTGCGCTTCCGAGCAGCAGCGCGCGGCAACGCTGGCCGCCCTACCCGAGTTGGCAGGCGAGCACTTCATCGGCGAGCCGATCGGCCGCGATACGCTCAGCGCCGTCGGCCTGAGCGCGGCGATCATCGCGCACCAGGACCCGGGCGCGACGATTGCCGTCTTCACAGCCGACCACATCATCGCGCCCGTCGACGCATTCCAGCGCACGATCGAGAGCGGGCTACGGCTCGTCGAGAGCTCGCCCGACACGCTGGTGACCTTCGGCGTGACGCCCACGGGGCCGTCCACCTGCTACGGCTACCTCGATCTAGGTGGCACCATCAGCGATGGCGCCTTCCAGGTGCGGCAGTTCCGCGAGAAGCCGGACGCGGCGACTGCAGCCGAGTACTTCGCCGCTGGCCGCGAGCGCTACTTGTGGAACAGCGGCATGTTCGTCTGGCGCGCAGCGACGCTCTTGGACTGCATTCGGCGCAACGAGCCGGCCGTCCATGCGGGGCTCTTGGAGATCGCCGAGGCCTGGGGCAGCCGGAGGCAGGAAGAAACGCTGACGCGCGTCTACCCGACCCTGAAACGGATCAGCGTGGACTTTGCCGTGATGGAACCTGCGTCGAGAGATCCACAGGTCCGCGTGGCAGCGCTGCCGATGTCGCTCGACTGGCTCGACGTCGGCTCCTGGCCAGCCTTTGCCCGCACGTGTCCGCAGGACGCGGAGGGCAATGCGTTGGCTGCCGCCCGCCACCTGCTGCTCGACACCCGGCGCACGCTCGTGGCCTCTTCCGACCCGCAGCACCTGATCGCGACTATCGGCTGCGAGGACTTGATCGTCATTCACACGCCGGAGGCCACGCTGGTCTGTCGCTCGGACCAGGCCGAGACGATCAAGCAGTTGCACCAGATGCTCGGCGAGCGCTTCGGCGACGGGTGCCTCTGAGACGTTCACAGCGCGCGCGTGTCGCCTGCGCCGGTGGCCGGAGCGATCCGTGATAACGTGTCCGTGAGCGCGTTTTCTCGCGCGCACACGTCGCGTTCGGGCTCCTGAACCATGATTGCCAAGGAAACGCTTCCCAACGGGCTGACGCTGGTGACGGAAACGATGCCGCAGGTGCGCAGCGCGGCCATCGGCGTCTGGGTCAAACGCGGCAGTCGGCACGAGCGGCCGGCCGAGTCTGGGCTCTCGCACTTCATCGAGCACATGGTCTTCAAGGGCACGACCACGCGCTCGGCGGAGCGTATCGCGTCCGAAGTGGACTCGATCGGCGGTCACATGGACGCCTTCACTGCCAAGGAGTACGCCTCCTTTCACCTGAAGGTCCTCGACGAGCATCTGCCGCTGGCAGCCGAGATCCTGGCTGACATCGTGATGAATCCGCTCTTCGATCCGAAGGAGATCGCCAAGGAAAGGAAGGTCATTTTCGAAGAGATCAACATGGTCGAGGACACTCCGGACGACCTGGTCGTGGAGCGGCTGACTGCCGCCTTCTGGCCGGACCATCCGCTCGGCCGGCCGATCCTGGGTACCAAGCGCAGCCTCGCGAGCTTTCAGCACGACGAGATCGAGCGGTTCTTCCGCGACGTTTATCGCGGCAGCAACTTGATCATCGCCGTGGCTGGCCACGTCGAGCACGCGCGCGTGGCGCAACTGGTGAGCCAGCATTTCGGGGCGATCCCGGCTGGCGGCGCCGGATCGGCCACGCACGCGCCGCGTCCGACGTCCAAGATCGTGTGCCGTTCGAAGAAGGAGCTGGAGCAGGTCCATCTTTGTATCGGCACGCCCGGCTATCCCCAGACGCACGAGCGTCGCTACGCCGCCTACGTGCTGAACACGATTCTGGGCGGCAGCTTGTCGTCGCGCCTGTTTCAGAACATCCGCGAAAAGCGCGGCCTGGTGTACGCGATCGCCTCTGCGACCTCGTCCTACTCCGACGCAGGCTCCCTGACCATCTATGCCGGCACAGGTCGCGAGTCGCTGGACGAGGTGCTGGCACTGACAGTTGCCGAGATGCGGCGACTCAAGGCCGAGCGCCTGCCGGAGACCGATCTGCGTCGCGCCAAGGAGCACCTGAAGGGCAGCTTGGTGCTGGCGCTCGAGAGCACCAGCGCGCGCATGAACAACATCGCGCGGCAGGAGATTTATTTCGGCCGGCAGTTCGGCCTGGACGAGATTCTGAATGCGGTCGAAGCGGTGGACGGCGAGACGGTGCAGCGCGTGGCCGCCGAGCTGTTCGGCGGAGAGATCGCGCTGAGCGTGCTGGGCAGCCTGGGAAGCTACCGACCCAAGCCGGCCCAGATCCGCATCTGAGCCCAGCCGCGTGCGCCTGCGCATCCTCGCCTCGGGCAGCTCCGGCAATGCGACGCTGATCGAGGCGGGCAACACGCGTGTGTTGCTGGACGGCGGCTTGGGGCCGCGCAAGCTCGCGCAGCACCTCAGAGCCGCAAGCGTCGAGCCCGATTCTTTGGCAGCGGTGTTCCTTTCCCACGAGCACATCGATCACATCAAGGGCGCGGCCGCCTTTGCGCAACGCTTTGGCGTGAAGGTCATGGGATCGCGTGGGACCTGCCTGGCCGGCGGTTTCATGGCGGTGCGGAAGCAAGGGCCAGGTTTCGAACCGATATGCGCCGGACAGACGATCGAGCTGGACGGGCTCGCAGTGAGGCCGCTGGCGATCCCGCACGACGCCGCTGAGCCACTCGGGTTCGTGTTTCGAGCATCCGACGTAGCGCTCGGCTACGCGACCGATCTGGGTCATTTGCCAGAGGACGTGAGCGGGGCGCTGGCGTCCTGCGATCTGGTCGTGCTCGAGTCGAATCACGATGTGGCCATGCTGCGCGAGGGCCCGTATCCCTGGCCGCTCAAGGAGCGCGTGGCGAGTGCGCACGGCCATCTCTCCAATGCCGACGTAGCGCGCTTTCTGGTTGAGCGTCTGGGCCCGCAGTGCCACACAGTCGTGCTCGCTCACCTGTCAGAGGTCAACAACCATCCAGAAGTTGCACGCATGAGCGCGGAGCAGGCCCTGACCCGCGCTGGTCGCAGTGACGTGCGACTCGAGGTGGCCACGCGTCATGGCACGCACTGGCTTGAGGTCCGTCGTCAGCGAGCCCCGCAAGCTCAAGGCAACCAGTACCGGCTCTGGTGACGCTGTTGCGGCGCGCTTGGTGCTAACATCATCTTGAAAGGGGGGCGACACGGTTTCGACGGGAACGTTGACCCCGAAAGGCGCAGGCCGAGCGTGCCTACCGGCTCGATAATTCGGTGGGAAAATCTCAACTGCCAACGACAACTTGGCAATGGCTGCCTAACTTAGTTAGGTAACCCGCTCTGCCGGCTCCCCGCCCACGGGGGTTGGACAGAGCGTCACAAAAGTGGGCTGGCCTCTCGATCCACGGTCCGAGGGTTGAAGGCGAGATCAATCGGACTAGCCGCGGACGGTTGCGTTCGACCTTCACGATCGCGGCGAAACACCAGGTCGGACTAAGCCTGTAGGGCCTCTCGTAGGCGCGCTTCCGGACGCGGGTTCGACTCCCGCCGCCTCCACCATCTCCTTTCCCGGCCGGGCGACAGCGTTCACCCGGCCAGGTGCAGCTCGCACCCAACCACGCGCAGCGTTCACCCGTCGCCCGACATTGTTCGGACGCATTCCGATCACGGTCACGGCGCACGCTCACGTCGCACGGGCCGCCCGTGGCCCGGCCAAACGAGGCCCGCAGGCGTGGCTCGTCCTTGCCCGGTCGCATGTCGATCACGTGCCACGTCTCACGCGTCACGATCACGTGCGCTGCTGGCTGCACGGACGCCGTGGCACCCGCCGCGCCCGCTCGATTGTCCTCGTCTGTCTCGCGGTCACGCCGGGTGCACCGTCGCTGGTCGCCCTGCCGGGACCGTCTCGTCCGGCCCCTACGAGTTGTGAGGGGCCGGACAAGCCGGTCCCATCACAGGAGGTTACCTATGCACAGCGACGCCGCACACACTCAGCCTTCGACGCAGGCCGATCAGGAGGACGTTCACGTCCTCTTCGATTTTGAGAAGCTCGACTGCTACCAAGTTGCACGGCAGTTCAACGCCCTGGCCGCTCGGCTGGTCCCTCGTGGCCACCGCGAGCTGCGCGATCAGCTCACACGCGCGGCGCTTTCGATTGCGCTCAACATCGCAGAGTCAGCAGGCAGGAGAGCGCCCGCCGAGAAAGCGCACTTCCTGGCCATCGCCCGCGGCAGCGCCATGGAATGCGCCGCAGTCGTCGACGTGCAGCTATCCAGCGGCATCGTAGGTATCGGCACCTGTCGTGAAGCGCGTGTCTTGCTCATTCGCGTGGTTCAGATGCTGACCAAGCTGGAGGCCGTCACCCGGGCGTCCTAGGCTTCATCCGCCGGGCGAAGCATTCGCCAGTTGCCCGACCAGGCGAAGCCCGCACCCGTCACCCGGCCAGTGAGCAGCGCCCCGTCCGACGTTCCATCGCTCGGATGAGCCCGTTGAGCATCTGCCCGACACGAGTGCAGAGCACCCGAGCCCGAACACACTCCGCTTCACTAGCCAATCCGCGAGCTTGAATGAGATCAATCGCAGCTCCCGACTCAAGGAGACTCCCCCGAGCAATCGTGTAGAAGTGAACTTTGTCGCGACCTGCCATCGCCCGAAGGCCTCTGCCAAATTGAGCGCAACTGACGTGCTGGCGCGCTCAAGCTGATCACGCAAAGACGCATGCCCGCGAGGAACAAGCGAAGCAGCAAGAGCTGCGAATTCCACGGCAAGACGGTAGCAGTCGAAGCTGGCAACCCCAGACGTCGGCTGTGGGCGGGTCGTCTGGACGGCCGGTCGCGCGTTCTGATTTGTCATCTCTGTCTCCTTTCGTTTGGGGCCGCTGATGCGGCCTCTCACAAATGGGGAGGCCGCATCAGCGGACCCGGCGAAGGCAGATGGAAACAGAGCGCTGCATCCGGCGTGACCGAGTGGCCGCTGCAAACACTCGGGCGCGGCGGATGCACACGGGGCCAGCAGATCAGCAGTCGGGCCAGGGCGCGGGCCGCCCATGGCCGCGGCGATATCGGCTATCCTCCGCCAACATACTGGCCGACAGGAGCGGGTGGGACCACGATGCCGGAACTCACAACGCGAAGATCCAATGCGGCAACAGTCGTCGCCAGTGTGTACTTGGCCATAGCGACCCTTCTCTTCATCTGGATGTACTTCATCGCCGGTGTCCGGGAAATGGGTCTCTACGTGGGGCTGATGGCCGTCGCCTTCCCGTCTTCGGCCGTCGTCGTTCCCGCATCCGAGAAGGCCGCTGACGCACTAGGTTGGCCTCTGGGGGGGCCGGCCCACGTCATCGCGACACAGATCGTGTGCACGGTCGCGAACGCCTTTCTGTTCTGGTTGGCCGTCCGCGTCCTCGAGGCAGGGAAGCCGCCCGCCGACCAAGGAAGTGGAACGGGCGGTCGCGCGCATGGCTAGAATGGAGCCCGCGCCCGCCGGTCAACTCCGGAGTTTCGGCCGACATGAGATGGAGTGTGACAGTGCCTAGCCTGTTGCTAGTCGGCGTTTTGTTCGCTGCCGCCGTTGGGGCCACCGAGCCGATACACATTGGGCCGGAGAAGTGCGCTCAAGGCCAGCTGCGTGCGCCAGCGGGACCGTTTGCGGTGCAGCTCTTCTGCGAGGACGCCCTCGCGACGCATATCGGTGTCATCTACCTGGGTCGAATGGGCGCACCGCTAGATGGCGGCTGGTCCATCACCGATCGCTTCTGGCAGCAGGGCATCTGGGCGGCTGACGTCCAAGACGTTGCGTGGTCTGCTGACAGTGCAGCATTGTTCGTCGCAACTGCGGGCGTCTACGGCAGCGGCGGCCTCTACCAATTGGACCTGCACGCCCGAAAGGCGTACGGCCTTGTTTTGCCGTCACGTCGGATGATCGTGAGGATTCGACGTGTTACAGAGCGCTGGGTCGAGTACACAGCTCTGGACACGGAGTCCAAGGTCACACCAACGCCGCGGCGAGCGGCAGTCAGACGGATGCGCTAGCGATGCGGGGGACCGTGTCGTCGAGCAGCGCGGTCAATCTGCGCGTCGACCCGCAAATGAGCGCGAGCGTGCGGCCAACAGGGGTGTGAGTGCAGCAGCGGGACAGGCTCATCGAGATCGTCGGTGCTACGCCGTGGTTGATGCGGGCCCTTCGCGCAGTTCGCTCTGTCGGGCCTGCGGGGGCCTGCATCGGGGCCGGCGCAATCCGCAGCACTGTCTGGGACTCGCTGCACGGCTATTCGGAATCGTCGCCGCGCGCCGACGTGGACGTGGCGTGCTTCGAGCCCGGAGACATTTCGCGCCAAGCCGATGCGGCATACGAGCAGCGCCTCGCTGACGTAGAGCCTGACCTACCGTGGGAGGTTGTGAACCAGGCAGGCGTCCATGTCTGGTATGAGAAGGCGTTCGGGAAGGCGGTGCCACCTCTCTGCTCTCTGGAGGAGGGCGTCGCATCGTGGCCTGAAACAGCCACTGCGATCGCCGTGTGGCTCGACGCCGACG
>Ga0302323_100004927_pt1 | contig 10895 bp, 8 predicted proteins | sample Fen_T0_3_FD_201950 | JGI IMG/M metagenome (GOLD analysis project Ga0302323, IMG submission 201950) | Peat permafrost microbial communities from Stordalen Mire near Abisko, Sweden - Fen_T0_3 | ecosystem: Environmental > Terrestrial > Soil > Wetlands > Permafrost | place: Sweden: Abisko... | reverse complement strand
TTTCTGGCCGTTCCAACTGTTGTAGGAAACCATGATGGAGCCGACGCCGGCCTGGATCGCGGCCTGGTAGGGCGGGAGGTAGAGTTGCCGCAGGGTGGCCTCGTCGCAGACGGTGTTGCCCTGGTCGACGCCGTTGGTGGTGCCGCCGTCGCCGATGAAATGTTTGGCGCAGGCGAGCACGGAATCGGGCAGGGCGGACAATTGGCCGCCCTGGAACCCGCGCACGCCGGCGGCGCCGAGGGCGGTGATGAGGGCGGTGGAATCGCCGAAACTTTCGTAGGTGCGGCCCCAGCGTTCGTTGCGCGCCACGGCCACGCAGGGGGCAAAGGCCCAGCGGATGCCGGTGCCGGCGGTCTCGAGGGCGGTGACGTGCTCGGCTTGTTCGACGAGTTTGGGGTTGCGCATGGCGCCGAGGCCGATGTGGTGGGGAAACACGGTGGCGCCGTCGATGTTGTTGTGGCCGTGGACGGCGTCGATGCCGTAAAGCAGCGGGATTTGCAGGCGGGTGAGCCGGGCCTGGGCCTGGAATTCGTTCACAAATTTCAGCCAGTCTGCGGCGGTGTTGCCGTGGTCGGGGTCGGAATTGCCGCCGCTCAGGACGGAGCCGAGGAAATATTTTTGCACGTCGGCCTTGTCTTTCAGCGCGGCGGAATCCACCTGCACCATCTGGCCGATCTTTTCATCGAGGGTCATCTGGGCGAGCAGGGCGTTGACTTCCCGTTCGTGCTGGGTGAACAAGGCGCTGTGCAGCAGGGTGGTGGTCATGGCGAGCAGAATGCCGGTGATGGCAAGGTTCAACGGGCGATGTGTGGTTTTCATGTGGGCGGCAAACCGGGGCCAAAGGCCGGCGGGGTTCACCGCCGGCCGCTTGATCCCGGAGTTGTTAACGTGTTGGGTGACATTAATACCAGACCGGGCGCCGGGCAGGAATGCCGAAAATTCGTGACATGATTTTGCCCGGGAGGCTTGGGGCCGGGCGCGCCCGCCTGCCGACGGCCTGAAATCCAAGAATCCTGCAAATCCAAAATTGTGCCGCCGCGGGTTGTGGGGTAGCCTGCCCGCATGTTCGACTCGTTAAGCAGCAAGCTCCAGAACGCCTTTCGCAATTTGCGCGGCCTCGGAAAGATCTCCGAGAGCAACATCGGCGACGCCTTGCGCGAAGTGCGCATTGCGCTGCTGGAGGCGGATGTGAATTTCAAGGTGGCGCGCGATTTCATCGAGCGCGTCAAAGTGAAATCGCTGGGCGCGGAAGTCATCACCAGCGTCCAGCCGGGGCAGCAGATCATCAAATTTGTCAGCGACGAACTGGCCGGGCTGCTCGGCTCGGAAAACTCGGCGCTGAAGCTCGACGGCAATCCCACCTGTCTGATGCTGGTGGGCTTGCATGGTTCGGGCAAGACCACTTCCAGCGGCAAGCTGGCGAAGCTGCTGAAGAAGCAGGGGCGCGCGCCCCTGCTCGTGGGGGCGGATGTTTACCGGCCGGCGGCGATGGACCAGCTCGAAACGCTGGGCAAGCAGGTGGAGGTGCCGGTTTTCCTGAAGCGCGGCGAGACGGATGTGCTGAAGATCGCGCGCGAGGCGCTGGTGTTTGCGAACGCGAACGGGCGCAACGTCATTATTTTCGACACCGCCGGGCGCCTGCAAATTGACGAGCCGCTCGTGCAGGAGTTGGTGCGGTTGCGCGACCTGGTGAAGCCGCAGGAGATTTTGCTGGTGCTGGACGCGGCCACGGGGCAGGAAGCGGTCAATGTGGCGACGCATTTCGATCAGGCGCTGAACATCACCGGTTCCATTCTCACGAAGCTGGACGGCGATGCGCGCGGCGGCGCGGCGCTGAGCCTGAAGAGCGTGACCGGCAAGCCGATCAAGTTTGCTGGCGTGGGGGAAAAGCTGGATGAGTTCGAGCCGTTCCATCCCGAACGCATGGCGTCGCGGATTCTGGGCATGGGCGACGTGGTGAGCCTGGTGGAGAAGGCGGCCGAAGCGGTGACCGAGGACGAGGCGAAGCGCATGGAGGAAAAGATGCGCAAGGGCGAGTTCTCGCTGGAAGATTTTCTGGAGCAGTTGCGCGCCATGAAAAAGCTGGGGTCGCTGGAAAGCATCATGAAGATGCTGCCGGGGGGCGGCGACGCGCTCAAGCAGATGGACATTGGCAAGCAGGAGAAGGAATTCAAGCGCATGGAGGGCATGGTCTGCGCCATGACGGTGAAGGAACGGCGCAATCCGACAATTCTCAACGCCAGCCGCCGCCGCCGCATTGCCGCCGGCAGCGGGGTGACGGTGACGGAGCTGAACACGATGCTGAACAAGTTTTTCCAGATGCAGACGATGATGAAAAAGATGGGGAAAATGACGAAGATGATGGGCAAGATGGGCGGGGCAATGCCGGGAATGTTCCGGCGGTAGTGGTTTGGCCCGGGCGGGTTCCGCCGACTGAGGCCGGGCGGGCGCGTGCTTTTTTAAAGTTGCCTCGAACGCCCGGCGGTTTAACTTGTCGGACATCACATGAAAACATTCCTCGTGTTGGTTTTGGCGGTGCTGGGCTTTTTCCGCGCTTCGGCGCAGGTGAGCGTGGAGTTGCTGCTGGATCAGGAACAGTTTCTGCCGAGCGAGTCCATCCCGGTGGGCGTCAAGATCACCAACCGTTCGGGCCAGCCGGTGCATCTGGGAGCGGAGCCCACTTGGCTGACCTTCAGCGTGGAATCATCGGACGGCTTTGTGGTCGTCAAAAAATCCGAGGTGCCGGTGCTGGGCGAATTTGATCTGGAATCGTCGCAACTGGGCATCAAACGCGTGGATCTCCAGCCCTACTTCTCGATGACCAAGTCCGGACGCTACAAGCTGGTCGCCACGGTGCGGATCAAGGACTGGTCCATCACGGTTTCCAGTGCGCCGACATTTTTTGATGTGATCAACGGGGCCGCGATTTGGACACAGGATTTCGGTGTGCCGGTGGCCGGCGGGCCGCCGGAGATGCGCAAATTCACGCTGCAACAGGCGAACTACCTGCGCTCACAACTGCGGTTGTATGTCATGGTGACCGATGCTTCGGAAACCCATGTGTTCCGCGCGGCGGCGCTGGGGCCGATGGTTTCGTTTGGTCGGCCGGAGGCGCAGGTGGACCGCACCAGCCAGTTGCACGTGCTGTGGCAGGCGGGCGGGCAGAATTTCAGCTATTTCATCATCAATCCCGACGGCCTGGTGGCGTCGCGGGAGACGTACGATTATTTTAATACGCGGCCGCGTCTGAGCGTCACCCAGGACGGGAATGTGACGGTGGTGGGCGGCGTGCGGCGGCTCAAGCCGGCGGAAGCGCCCGCCGTGCCCGCGCCCGTGGCGCCGGTCGCGCCGGCCTCGGGGATGCAGACCCCGGAGTCCGCCACGCAAATCTCGGCGCAGCCGGCGGCGGATTTGCCGGCCCCGCAACCGTCCGTGCCCGCCACCAATCCGTAAGCGGCGCAGCTGCAGTTGCCGGGTGGTGGTGAACGCGGTGAAAGTGGTGCTCCCGCCCAGAATTGAACTGGGATCTCACGTTTAGGAAACGCGAGCTCTATCCATTTGAGCTACAGGAGCAGTGCGGACGGGTTTAAAATAGCGGTCCGCCCGCCGGGTTACAAGTTTAGGAGGCGGTAAAAAATTCAGGTGTCCGGCCGGCGCCGGGATTTTGACGGGCGCCAGCCTGAATGATTTCGACGGGTGGAAAATTGCTCCGGGGAAAGAATTTGCTTTTGCTGTTCCGCGTGCGTGCCAAAATCAGGCGTCAAGCAACCAACCACTTCGACCGATAAGAAATAATGAAAATTGGAATTGTGACCGGTGGCGGCGACTGCCCCGGCTTAAACGCTGTGATTCGTGCCGTGGCCAAGACGGCCGCCAAACGCGGCTGGGAAACCCTGGGCATCATTGGCGGCTACGACGGCTTGCTGGAACCGCAAAATTTTCGCGTGCTGGATTACAAGGCGCTGGATGGCTTGCTGGTGCGCGGCGGCACGATTCTGGGCACGGCGAACCGCGGCCAGTTTTCGGCCAAGACGGGCCATGGCGAAACCCGGCAGTTGCCCAAGGAATTGATGGAGGCCACCAAGGCGGGCATGGCCAAACTGGGCATTTCCGCGCTGGTGTCGGTCGGCGGCGACGGTTCCCTGACCATTGCCCAGCAGATGCATGAGCACGGCATCCCCATCGTCGGCGTGCCCAAGACCATTGATAATGATCTGGCGGCCACGACCACGACCTTCGGCTTTGATTCCGCCGTGGCCTGCGCCACCGACGCCCTGGACCGCCTGCACACGACGGCCGAGAGCCACAACCGCGTGATGGTGCTGGAGGTCATGGGCCGCTACGCCGGGTGGATTGCCATTTACGCGGGCATGGCGGGGGGTGCGGATGTGATTTTGATCCCGGAAATCCCCTTTTCTTACGAGAGCATCTGCACGGCGATCAACGAACGCGAAAAGAAGGGGAAGCATTTCACGCTCGTCGTGGCCGCCGAAGGTGCCAAGCCGATGGGGGGCGAATTTGTCACCTCGGGCGCCCAGCAGTTGAACCGGGAAGCCCGGCTGGGCGGCATTGGCGCGGCGGTGGCGGCGGAGATCGAACAGCGCACCGGCAAGGAAACCCGCGCCATGGTGCTGGGCCACTTGCAGCGCGGCGGCAGTCCGACCTACATGGACCGCGTGCTGTGCACCCTGTTCGGGGCCAAGGCGGTCGATATGATCACCGAGGGCCGCTTTGGCCGGATGGTGGCGCATAACGGCAAGTTTGTGGACAGCGTGCCGCTGTCGGAGGCGATCGGCCATTTGCGTACGGTGCCGCTGGATGAAGGCTTTGTCCGCGCGACCCGTTCGTTGGGCATCTGCCTGGGGGACTGAGGGCGGCGGCGCATCGCAGGGCGGCGGCGTTGCCGGGGGGGGGAGGTTAAACCGGCAGTTTGCTCATGCTGTCAATGAGGCTTTGCTGGTCGCGCAATTTATCGCGCCAGATCCGGATCGTGTCCGGGCTCAAATCCAGCAGCGCCAGGCCGGCCTTGAAATCATCCCGCTCGAGGAGTTCGCTGTGCTCGGTGCTGTGCGTGAGCAGGTTGCCCAGCGCCACGCAGGCCGCGACGGGTTGAAAATTCGTCGCCTCACCGGGATTGTGATGCCACCGCACCCCGGCGACGATCGGTTCGGGCAGCTTCCAGTTTTCGAGCAGGGCGGCCCCCACTTCGGCATGGGTGCAGCCAAATAAATTCTGTTCGCGGGCGGCCAGCTTGGCATCGAACGGCACATACAGGTAAGCCATCATCTTGAGCGGCTCGATCTGGCCCAGCACCACTTTGCCGAGATCGTGCAGCAGGCCGGCGGTGAACAGGAGATTGCCGTCCTCGCCAATGGATTCCGCCACGAACTTGGCATTGTAGGCGGTGGTGATGCTATGGCGCCACAGCCGGCCGGGATCCACGCCAGCCGGGGCCGGACAGGGAAAACAACTGCTGCCGTTGATCAGGGCCACGAGCAGATAGACTGATTGATATCCCACCTGGCTGACCGCCTCGCTCACGGAGGTCACCGGGTTTTCCATGCCGAAAAAGGCGCTGTTGCAGATTTGGAGCAGTTTGGCGGTGAGCGCCGGATCCATGGCGATGACCTCGACGACTTCTTCGAAGTTGTTGTCCACATCGCTCAAGGCGGGGAGCAGTTTGGGCAGGAGGGTCGGCGACGGCGGCAGCACCTCGACTTTGGCAAGCAGTTCTTGAATTTTTTCCATCAGCCAGATTGGATTGGGTGTTTCTGATTTCTGAATCGGATGATTGTGAGCAGACCTTCGCGGAATTCTTTCAGGTTTTCAACATCTTTTCGTTAAAAACGTTTTCCCCGGCCGGGTTATGCAGGCTGGCATCCCCGCCGGACTCGCGGTAGGATGCGGTGATGGTGCCCATGTCAGCCTCCCCTGCATCCAGTTCGTCGTCCGGGCAGCAAAAAGTCCGGGAGCTGCTGGCGGCTGCCCGCGCGCAAATCCAGCAAAACCAACTGCCGGCGGCGGCGCAAAGCTACCTGGCCGTCATCCGGCTGCAACCGGATTGTTTTGAAGCCCAGGCGCAGTTGGGCGCGATTTTGAATCAAGCCGGACAATTTGCCGAGGCGGCGGAATGTCTGACGCGGGCGCTGCAGCTGCAGCCCCGGTTTCCGAACTTGAATTTGCTGCTGGGGGGCGTCTATAAAAAGCTCGGGCGGTTTGCGGAGGCGGCGCAGTGTTGCCGCCGGGAGATTGAGATCACGCCCAACAATGCGGATGGCCCTTACAATCTCGGCCTCGTCCTGCAAAATCTCGCGGCGCCCGGCGAAGCGGCGGCCGCCTATCGGCGCGCCTTGGAACTGCGGCCCGATTTTGTGGATGCGTTGATCAACCTCGGCACCCTGGAGCGCGCCCTCGTGAACCTGCCGGCGGCCTTGAGCCACTTGGCAGCCGCCGTCAGACTCGCCCCGCAAAATGCCGAAGCCCGCTGGGAATGGGGCACCACGCTGCTGGCCGCCGGGGACTTTGAACGGGGCTGGCCGGAATACGAATGGCGCTGGCGGCAACCGGATTTTCAAACGCCCATTCCCGGGCTCGCCGCGCCGCGCTGGGAGGGCGCCGAACTCCACGGCCGCCGCATTTTGTTATATGCCGAGCAAGGCTACGGTGATTCGCTGCAGTTCGTCCGTTACGTCAGCCTGGTGGCGGCGCGCGGCGGCCGGGTGGTTCTGGTTTGTGCCGCGCCGTTGCGTTCGCTGTTTGAAACCGTGCCGGGGGTTGAACTCGTCGCGACCAATCCGGCGCAGATTCCGCCGTGTGAGGTGCAGGCATCGCTGATGAGCCTGCCGTTCATTTTCAAAACCACGCTCGCCACCATTCCGGCCGGCATACCTTACCTGACCATTCCGTCCCAAGGATTTACCCTCGGCCCGGCGGCTGGAAACCGGCGGCGGATCGGCCTGGTCTGGGCCGGCCGGCCCACCCACCGCAACGACCGCCGCCGCTCGCTCCCCTTCGCCGCTTTGTCCGGCCTGATCGAGACCGTGGAGGTCGACTGGTTCAGCCTGCAAGTGGGCGCGCCAGCCGCCGAATTAGCCGCCTTGGTGGAGCGGAATACGATTACCAATTTGGAAGGCCAGTTAAACGATTTTGGGGACACCGCCCGGGCCATCATACAAATGGATTTGGTGATTGCCGTCGATACCGCCGTGGCCCATCTGGCGGGGGCCTTGGGCAAGCCGGTCTGGCTGTTGCTGCCCTACGAAGCGGAATGGCGCTGGCTGGTGGGGCGCTCGGACAGCCCCTGGTATCCCACCATGCGGCTGTTTCGCCAGTCCCAGCCGGGCGACTGGGCGGAAGTGATCGAACGGGTCCGGCGGGAATTGGCGGCCTTGCCAACCTCGGTGCGAGCCTGACACGGGCGGACACCCAGGTTGGTTTTTAAGTGATAAATGCCTGATTGCCAGCAGATATCGCCGGTTTTTCGCCGCCTGGCAACCCTCTGTTAAACGCCGGAAAGCATGTTTTTGTTTTAGTATTTCATCCAGACTCCGATAGGTGAGGGCAGAGGCATGCCCGACGAAATGTTCGGCGGTCATTGTCTCCACCAACAGGAACATGAGCGACCTTAGCAGGCTAACAAAATTGGCTGGCCATTTGCAGGCGGAAATCAGTGCCGCACGCGCCGGAGACACCCAGGGTCAATTCCCCATTCTGGATTTGATCGGTAATATTCGCGACGAGGCCGGGGGCATCCCCACGCTGAAGTCGCTGGCCACGCTTTGTGCCGAGGCCTGGGAGCGCATGGTGAAGATTGTCGAGTCCGGCCAGGACTTTAGCGCCGCTGACATCGCCTGGTTAAAAACTTTGCTGGCCCAGGTGCAGGTGCCGGGCAGTCCGGCTGATTGTTCCTCAGCCGCGGCTGCTCCGGCGCCGCTCGCGCCCCCGCCAGCTCCTGCTGCCACCGTTGCCACCGCGGTGCCCCCCGCTCCGGCGCCGGCACCGGCTCCCATGCCGGCTCCGACCGCCGCCGCCGCGAATGAACCGGACCTGCTCGCGGAAGAAGCCCCGTTGAATTTGAATCTGGGCGAAGACACGGAATTGCTGCGCGAGTTTATCAATGAGTCCCGCGAGCATCTCGACAACATCGAGCAGGGCGTGCTCGTGCTGGAAAACTCGCCCCAGGACGCCGAAGTGCTCAACACCATTTTCCGCGCGTTCCATACCTTCAAAGGCGGCGCCGGTTTCCTGAACCTCATCCCCATCAACCGCCTCGCCCACGTGCTGGAATCCCTCCTGGATCTCGCCCGGCAGGGCAAGATGGCGATTGACGCCACGGTGATTGAGCTGATTTTGCGCGGGCGCGATGTGCTGAAGCAGTTTCTCGATGAAATCGAAGGCCAGCTCGCCGGCACGCGCTCCATCGCCCCCATCACCATTCCCACCGCCCTCCTGAAAGCCGAGGCGCAGGAAGTGATTGAGGGCCGGCATGTCGTCCGCAGCGAAGCCGCTGACACGGCGGCCCCCGGCAACGCGGTGGCAGATCTCGTCGTGGATTCCGCCCGCGCCGCCAACTCGCAGCAGACCCAAAGCACCATGGTCAAGGTGGACACCGGCAAGCTGGACGGCTTGCTGGATCTCGTCGGCGAAATGGTCATCGCCCAGTCGCTCGTCGGTCAAAACATGACCGAACTCGCCGCCGTCAATCCCCAGTCCGCCCGCAATATCGCCCAGCTCGGCCGCATCACCAAGGAACTCCAGCGCGTCAGCATGGCGCTCCGCATGGTGCCCATCCGCGGCGTCTTCCAGAAAATGTCCCGCGTCGTGCGCGATGTCGGCGCCAAGCAGGGCAAAAAGGTCAATTTCGTCACCAGCGGTGAAGACACCGAACTCGACCGCACCGTCGTCGAGGAATTAAACGACCCCTTGCTCCACATGATCCGCAATTCCATGGATCACGGCATCGAAGCCCCCGAGAAACGCGCCGCCGCCGGCAAGTCCGGCACCGGCACCCTCAACCTCCGCGCCTATCACCAGGGCGGCAGCATCATCGTCGAAGTCGAGGACGACGGCGCCGGTTTGAACCGCGACCGTATCTTGAAAAAGGCGATCGAGCGCGGCCTCGCCACCGCCGATGAACAGCTCACCGACGAGGAAGTCTTCAATTTCATTTTTGCCGCCGGTTTTTCCACCGCCGAGGTGATCACCGATCTCTCCGGCCGCGGCGTCGGGCTGGACGTGGTGCGCCGGAACATCGAGAAGCTGCGCGGCCGCGTCGAAATTTCCTCCAAGCTGGGGCAGGGCACGCTGTTTAAAATCAGCCTGCCGCTCACGCTCGCTATCATTGACGGCTTCATCGTCAAGGTGGGCGAGGAACGCTACATCATCCCCACGCTCTCCGTGCGTGAATCGTTCCGCCCGCAGCCCGGCATGGTCACCGAAATTCAGAACAAGGCCGAGGTCGTGAATGTCCGCGGGAAAATCATTCCGCTGCTGCGCCTCGACCAGGTGTTCGGCCTGTCCGCGGTGAAGAAAAACGTGACCGAAGGCATCGTCGTCGTCGTCGAAGCCGGCACCGATTCCCGCTGTCTGCTCGTGGATGGCCTGCTGCACAAGCAGGAAGTCGTCATCAAAAATCTCAATGACATGATGGTCCACAAGAACCGTCTCCTCGCGGGCGCCGCCATTCTCGGCGACGGCCTGGTGGGTTTGATTCTGGACGTGAACGCCCTGGTGCATCTCGAATCCCAGATGCAGACGCGGACGGAATAATCACGCCGTCGAAAATCTCGGGAGCGGACGTCGCCCGGCGTCCGCTCCCTGCCTGTTTCCCGCCGGCTGCCGGTGCTTTACTTTGCCCCCTTCGTTTGGTTGTTCAAATCCCTCCTCCGTGCCCGGCTTGACCGGGAGGGTGCGCTCCGCGCGGAGGAGTCCGCCTTCAGCCATCGTCCCGCGCTGCGTCTTTTTTGCTTCGAGCTTCTTTCGGGTTTCGTCATTTGACCTTCGTCATTGTCCAGCAAGGGATTTTTGAGTTTGTCCATCAATGCGCCGTCCACCCCCGGCCTTCAAAAACCTGGCTGGAAATGCCCTCAAAAAAACGCTGGCAGAAATTTTACCGTCAGTTCATTATGCCCCGACCGGCACAGTTGTGGCTGGCTGTGGCACCATGTTTTCAGCCCTTCGCCATCGTTAAAAATTGAAGGGCCGGCGGGAAAGTCTGACTCTTGCGTGAAAGATCAAAAGCGCATGGACTGCAAAACCGGCCGCCCACCAGCTGTCGCCGTCATGCCGTGTTATGAAAGTTGTCAACATTGAAACCGAGACCTTTAACCGCATCCTGAGAGAGTTGCGCGCCTCTGGCTGGACCAAGGTCGGGGACTATGACGATGCCGACGATTATAATGATGAAGGTGTCGTGGTGTTGATGAAGGACGGCACCAACTTGAGGTTTGAGTGGAGTAATTGGAGCGCGGGGACGGTCATCGGACCAGATGCCCTGGTTCGGGAGATTCGCGGCCGCTATCTTTTGAGAAGATGATGCCACCGCTTGCCTGGTTCATCCCCGGCGCGAAAACGTGAACCCCACCTCATCCTATGGAAGAAATTGAATTCATCCTCACCAAAACCAAAGACTGCAAACACACCGTTGTCTTCGGCACCGACCACCCGGATGCGCCCGTCAACAGCGTCTACGTCAACCGTAACGTGCCCGGCATCGAAAAAGCCAGCCGGATCACCCTCAAGCTGATCGTCCACCCGGCCTGAGCCACCGCCGGCCCGCCTCGGCAGCCTCGTCCGGGACGGGTTCACGGGAAGTGGCCTTTTCCCGTCCCCATCCGTGTCATTCGCGTTATCCGCGGTTAAATCCGGCTTTGCTTATTGTTCAAATCCCTCCTCTG
>Ga0302323_100004925_pt1 | contig 10897 bp, 5 predicted proteins | sample Fen_T0_3_FD_201950 | JGI IMG/M metagenome (GOLD analysis project Ga0302323, IMG submission 201950) | Peat permafrost microbial communities from Stordalen Mire near Abisko, Sweden - Fen_T0_3 | ecosystem: Environmental > Terrestrial > Soil > Wetlands > Permafrost | place: Sweden: Abisko... | reverse complement strand
CTTTGTAGATGTATTCCCCGATGTAAACAAGGTTGACGACGATCCAGAGCCACCAGTTGGCGGTGTGCTTGCGCGCCTGCCACCAACTGGCGACGAGGGAGTAACTGGCGAGGGCCGCATCGAGCCAAGGGAGAGCGGCGTGGAGGCGAATGGCAAGCTCGCCCAGGACGAAGGTGCCCGCGACGCCAGCGGCCAGAGCAGCGAACAGGCTGGCCCGTCCGAGAGGAACTACGCGGACTTCACCCTCTCGGCGAACGCCGCGCCACCAGTGCCACCATCCATAAAGCGTGAAGGCTAGGAAGAAGATCTGCAAGAGCGAGTCGGAGAGCAATCGAGCACGATAGAAGACGACGAGATAGAGGATGTCGGCCAGGAGCGTGATGGGCCAGCAGATGAGCAGCCGGCGCGTGGTGAGCCAGATGCCGATGAGCGTGGTGATGAAGCCGGCAAGCTCGATCCAGTTGGAAGCGAGATAGTTGAGGATCGTGGCGGTCATTGGGTTGGGCTCGCCAGCGGCAGGCTGGTCGCATGTTGGTGGATGGCATCGAGCAGGACCGGGCCCGCCGTAGAGCGGAGCCATTGGGCATGGCCAACCAGGTAGTCGATGCTGGCCAAGCGGGCCTTCTCGTCAGAATGGAGCACGCTGAGGAAGTAGTCGGCCTCGCTGAGGGCGAACTCGGCGTGGCACAGGGCTGTCATTGGCGCCAGGGCCGCGCCTTCGGCGGCGGAGAGAGGACGCACGGATTGGTAGCCGTTGAGCAGAGCCTGGAGGTGGTCAAGATGTACGCGAACGGATTGGCTGTGTCCGGATGCTGGGACGAGATCGAGCCACTCGACGATGTTGCGTTCGATGGTATGGGCAAGGTCATGAACGGGGGTGGTGCGGTCGGCAAGGCCAAAGTCAATGACGGCGGCAGCGCCGGCGCTATCGCTCCGGTCGGACCAGAGGAGATTTGAGGCGTGCAGGTCGTTGTGGGTCCAGAGCGGGGGGAGCGCGGGAAGGAGCGGGCGCAACTCGGAATGGAAGGGGGCGAGGAGGACCAGGGCTTCTTGAGCGCCTTGGCGGGCAATGGTGTTTTGGGAGAGAGAGGGGCGCTCGGTGAAGTACAGCTCGAGGGCTGCCGCAGGATCATCGGCGGCGAAGATCGTGTAGCTGGCGACCAGGGGGCGGGAACGGCGGCGGGGTGCGTCGAAGCCTTGCGAGGCAAGGTGGAGGCGGGCGAGGGCTTCTCCGGCAGAGCGGGCGTGGGCGCAGGAACGGAAGGGCGTCCAGGAGAGCGCGTCGGCATAGAGGTCCACACCGGTGGGGACTTCGTGGACTTCCCAGATCCACTGGCCGGACGAGATGGCCGTCTCGCCGGAAGCAGCGGCGAGCACGCGCGGGACTGGTGCGCCGCGGGCAAGGAGATGGGCAAGGAAGCGATGCTCTTCGAAGAGGCCTTCGCGGTCACGGACGCTGCGGTGATGGCGTTTGATGAAGACACTACCGGTCTCGACAGCGACGACGCTGGCCGCCGAGAAGGGCCGCGGGCTGACGGTGAGAATCTCACGGGGCGCACCGCAGCCGGGAAACATGGCGAGCAGGGAGCAAAGTTCCCGCATCGTGATCGGAGGCCAATCCGGTGCGACCAGGGTGCCGTCAAGGCCGTGGGCCAGGGGAGCAGCGGGGGTTGCCGGAATCTGCCTTGCGCTCGCCATGTGACCTCAGAAGGAGTAGTGCGCGGAAAAGCGCACGGTGGTGGGGGCGCCGAGGTGAAGGAAGGTGTCGCCGTAGCTGGCGCCGGTGTCTTTCCAGTAGCGCTTGTCGGTAATGTTGTCGGCAAAGAGGCGCAGGGTGACGCGACCGTCCGCGCCGCCGGGAGTGTAACGGGCACCGAGGTTGATAAGGCTGTAGGACGGAACACTGCCGACATCGTCGCGGGTCGCCTGCTTGCGGCCCGTGTAGCTGAAGCCGGGCATGAGGTGGAGGCCGCGCGCGTGGGGCACGCGGATGTCGGCGAAGAGCGCGGCACGAAAGCGAGGCACGTTGATGACCTGTTTGGAGTCGTAGGCGGGGGTACCGGTTTGCGTCGAGAGAGCACGCAGGGCAGTAGCCGAGGCGTTGAGTTGCATCCAGGGGGCGGCTTTGCCTTGCGCGAAAAGTTCGAGGCCGGTATGGGTTTCCCTGCCGGAGGACTCGAAGCAGAGATCGCCGGGGAGGGCTGAGGCGCAGAAGCTGTCAGGGGCCTGGAGGACGCGGGGATAGAAGAAAGGCTGCTTCATGCGGAAGACGTCGGCGGTGAGCAGGATGCGGCTCTCATACTTGATACCAGCCTCGGCCTGACGCGTAAAGAACGGATTGAGGAACTGGCTGGCGTTATCGACCCACCAGGCAGCCTGGGGGCCGAGAGAGAGCAGGACGCCGTAGTTGGCATAAAGGGTGACCTGGTGAACGTTGGAGCCGATTTTCTGCGGGGTCCAGGTGGCGGCGTACTGAGGCAGCCAGAGAGAACGCGGCCTGCTGTAGTTGAAGTCGGTGACACGAACAAAACGGCCACCGGCCTGGAGGGCGATACCGCCGGGGAAGTGGACGCGGTCCTGTGTTAGCGCGGATGCCTGGTGGTTGAAGTCCGCGAGTTGGGAGGGGGAGGCCTGTTGATATGGGCTCTCGGGCGCCATGGAGACAATAGGTTGATAGATATTCTGGACGCCGAGCGCCGCGTAGACGGTGGCGGGCGAAAGATCGACGGAACGATGAAAGAGGGTGGCACCGACGACCAGGTTATGGGAGGCGGCGCGGGTCTTGAAGTGGCCCTGCAGGAGGGCCTCGCCTAGGGCGTTGATGCGGAGCTCGCCGGGACTGCGGTAGTCGTAGAGTTCATAGCTGCCATCAGGGCAGAAGAAGTAGTAGGGCGAATCGGGGCAGAGGGAGTTGCCATCGGCGTCGAGGGAGGCGCCGTAGGGCCAGAGCACGTTGTCATCAATGAGCGAGTGGCTGTAAGAACCGGCGATGACCGCGGTCCAGTGCGAGTTAAACATGCGATTCAGGTGAGAGCCGGCGTTGAAGGTGTCGAAGGTGTTGGGCTTGGACCACGGCTGAAAGCCGAGCATGGTTGAGGGGAGGATGCCGGAGGGTACTGTGCTACCGCCGAGGAGTTGATAGCCGGCCTCGGAACGCTCGACCTTGTGCTGGAATTCGAAGTTGGCGGTGAGTTGCGTGAGCGGGTTGAGGCTGCGGTCGGCGCGGGCGGCGCCCATGCCGCGCCATCCATCGGCATGCGCGACATAAGGGCGCATGTCTTCACCGGCGAGGGTGAAGCTGATGCCGGAATCAGCGTCCCGCTTGAAGGGGCGGCCAAAGTCGAGTGAACCGAAGGTGCCGCCCCGGTGGTCGGTGGCGATGTCGACACCATGAGCGGCTAGGGAGTGGCGGGTCACAAAGTTGATGACTCCGCCCGCGGAGGCGATGCCGCTCTCGAGGCCGGCGACGCCGTGGACCAGCTCAACGCGATCCTTGTTTTCGAGGGGCACATCCTGTTCGCCGGCGACGGTGAGTCCATCGATCTGGATGCCGGTGGCCGTATCGACGGGAAAACCGCGGATGGCGAAGCCGCCGTAGTAGCCGACGGGGGCGTAGTCCTCGCCGATGGAAGCGTCATTCTTGACGACGTCGGAAAGCACGCGGGCGGACTGATCCTGCATCAAGCCGCGGGTAGTGACGTTGAGAGAGAGCGGAATCTCTTGGGGAAACTGGAAGACACCGTCGAGACCGCCAAAGCTGACCGACAAGGGGCTGTAGTCGTTCTTGATTTCGTCGTGGACTTCGATGGTGGTGGTGACGCGGGGGAGCTTGGGCGCTGGAGAGTTGGGCGGGGGGGAAGGGGTCTGCGCGAGGGCAGGGAGGACAAACAGAGCCATGAGGAGCAGGCGCTTGGAGCAGGCGCGATGGGTGTGCGGGAGTGTGCGAGCGGTTACGGCGGCGCGGAACATAGTTCTCCCTGGGCTGAGGAACACCATGAAACAAGGGAGTGCGCGCTGCGCTGGAAGGAGGGCCTAAGGCTCTGAAAGCTTCCCACGCCGGTATTATCCGGATCGGGTTCGAGGGTATTTCTCAGCCCCACTTCGTGGAGCACCCCTGTTTCAATAACCTGATTGAAACATTTCCGAGTGGGTTTGGCAAACGAACCGGAAGGAACTCAAGGGGGGCGCAACGGCCATCTGTCTTGCCGCCGGCCTGGTCAGCACCAGAGAGAGACTAACAAAGGGCGGTAGCTTTCCAGCAGCGGAACGGCGAGGCCGCGGACCTTGGCGGCGTCGTCGGCGTGGCGCAGGGCGATAGCGGCGCGCGCGTGGGGCAATACGAGGAAGGCTTGAGCTTCCGCCTCCGCCATGGGACCGCCCTGCAGGGAAAGGCTCTGCACAGAGGCGGGCGAGAGAGAAGCAAAATAGCGCGGATTGACCTGGCAGAGATAACGCTTGGCGGCCACATGAAGGCGGATGGGCTCGAGGACTTCGTCGGGCAGATGGCCGGCGAGAAGCTCTGCGGCGAGTTCTTCGTGTCGGGTGTCGAGGCCGCGGTTGGCGGCATCTTCGCCATTGTTGTGGAGCAGATGGCCGAGGTCGTGAAGCAGTGCCGCGGCGATGAGCGCGGGGCCAGCGATGGCTGTGTCGATGCGCTGACGCTGGACGAACCATGCGGATTGGAGGCTGTGCTCGAGGACAGTAACCGGCTCTCCGAAGTAGGCGCCGCCGCCGCTCGCGGCCATAGCATTCAGGACCGCATCTGGTGTGGAGAGATCGCGCATCATGCTTCGCCCTCCGGTCCAACGGGGCTCAACTCCGGAGCTACCTTGTGGGTTCTAATAAGCAGGACAAAGGCGGCGACGGCAGTGAGGACGGCGATGCCGGCGAGCAGGCCGAAGGCGCGGCCCCATCCATAGAGGACGGTGACACGAGCCACGGCGTCACCGGAGAGGTATCCGGCGAGATAGCCGACGCCGTCAATGGTTCCGGCGGCAGTGGCGCTGCCATGCTTGCCACCGAAGTCGAGGGAGATGGCGCCGGAGAGATATGCGTAGGGTCCGAGCATGAGGAAGCCGGTGAGGGCGACCAGAGAGACAGGAACCCAGGGATTGGCCGTGGAGGGCGTGACGGCCAGACCGGCAAGGCAGAGTGCGGCAAGGGCGAGTCCGGCAAAGAGCACCCGATTGCGGCCGTTGAGCCCGAGACGATCGCTGAGGATTCCGGAGACGATGACCGACATCCCGCCGAAGAAGGGAAAAAGCGCGGAGCGACTGGCCGCTTGGCTACTGGTGAGTCCGACAAACTGGACGAAGTAGGTGGGCGTCCAGAAGTTGAAGGTCTCGCGGAGCAGCGTGCTGCCGAGAGAGATGAGGCAGACGACCCAGAAAGTGGGACTGGAGAAGAGAGGCCGGAGAATCTCGCCAAGGCTTTGCCGGGGGCCGTGTTCAGGCTCGGCGTCGGTGCCATAGACGTTCAGCGGGTTGGCGATTGGAGCGGGAACGCCGCGCTGCTGAGGGGTTTCGCGCAGCAAAAGAAGATTGGCGAGGAAGAGACAGCCGAGCAGACCCGCGCCGGTGAAGAAGATGCCTCGCCAGCCCATACCCGCATCGAGCAGCAACGACATTATGTAGCGGGAGATGGCATCGCCGAAGAGATAACTGAGAGCGAGGAAGCCCATGACGGTTCCGTAGGTGGAGTAGGAGAACCAGCGCGAGGTAACTTTGACAAGGCCCGCCCATCCGGCGGATTGAAAAAGGCGGTTGCCGAGCCAGGCAAGCGTAAAGAGCGGAAAACCGCCGGAGACGGCGAAGAGAAGCGTGAAGAAGATGGCGCCGCCCATGCCGCCAATGAAGTTGCGGCGACCTCCAAAGAGATCGGCCATGGAGCCGGAGAGGAACTTGCCGAGCGCGTAGGCGAGCACGCCGATGGAAACCATGAAGCCGAAGTGGATCTTTGCGGCGTCAGCGGAGACTCCTTGTCGCGCCATGTCCTGAATGAGGAGCGGCAAGACCACGGAGAGATTAGAGCGGCAGAAGTAGTAGCCGGAGTAGCCGACAGCAAGCAGAACCACAGTGGTGAAGTGCCATGCGGTGATGCGCGGCGCGGCGGCAGTGGAGGGCTGCGGGCTCTGCGCGGCGGCGTCGGAGCTTTCTCTTGTCACACCGGCAGAGTACCACGGCGATGCTGCGGGAATTGTGCAGAAGCACGACTGGAAAGGTTGCACGAGAGGCGGTTGGCGGTGCAGGACTTTTTTTCCTGAAATTTGCGCTGAGACGGGGGGCTCAAGGCGGTACATTATGTATTGCGAACAGATTAAAAGAGCGAAGAGAAGTCGACTTTTCTGTTAATTCCCATTGAAAGGTAAAACGGATGCACATGCTTTGTACCCGTGTCCGAACTTTTCGCTCCGCTCCCTGGCGGTTCGTTTCTGTCCTCGCCGGTTGCGTGACTTTTTCCGCGACGCTCTGGGCGCAATCGACTTACGGCACGATTCTGGGCACGGTGCGCGACGCAACGGGCGCGCTGGTTCCTGGCGCGCAGGTGACACTGGCGAATACCGGCACATCGGCGACGCGCTCCGCGGTGACGGACGCCGCGGGCGACTATGCGTTCAAGAATATCGACGTGGGCCGTTACACGGTGACGATTACGGCGACAGGGTTCCAAAAGACAAGCCTGCCCGAGACAATGCTGACGGCGCGCGAGACGCGGCGCATGGACGCAGCATTGCAGCCGGGCTCGGAGACGCAAACGGTGCTGGTGATCGACGACGCGGTGCAGGTGATCAGCACCGACGTGTCGAACCTGGCGGAGACCAAGGTGGGCGATGAATTGGTGGAGCTGCCGGTGGCGATCTACTCGCGATCGACGGGATCGACGAGCCCCATCTCCACATTGACAACCGAGGCCGGCGTACAGACCGACGATACGGGCAACCTGGCGGTGATGGGGACGACCGCTGCCCTGCTGAGTGTTACGGTCGATGGGATTTCTTCGGTGGGCGTGGAATACTCGGGGCCAGTGAGCGAGATGTTTCCATCCTTCAATTCGATCGAAGAGATTCGCGTTTCAGAGTCGAACAACAATGCGGAGTTTTCAGGGGTTGCGGACATCACCACCGTGTCCAAGGCGGGGACGAACCATTTTCACGGCGGGGTCTTCGAGAATCACGAGAACACGGTCTTCAATTCGAACGATACCTTTGCGCAGGCGAAGCCAAAGATCATCATGAATGACTTTGGCGGCACGCTGGGCGGGCCGCTGCTGCTGCCGCGCATCTCGACGAAAGAGAATCCTGCTTTCTTCTTTATCAGCTATGAGGGGCTGCGGTTGCCGCGGGAAACCCCCTTCCTGCTGAGCGTGCCGTCGGCCGCGATGCGGAACGGCGACGTGTCGGATTATCTCTACCAGAACTATTGTCAGCCCGATCCTGCGACGCAATGTCCGGACGGCAGCTATGCAGTCTATAACGCGGACGGGAGTTCGCTGGATGCGACGAACGTACCGGTCAGCGGCATCTCGGCTAAGCTGCTGCAGGCGCTGATGCCCACTCCGAACTATGGCGCTGCAGGGGCTTTTGCGAACAACTACCAGTTCAATTTTCCGTCGCCTATCTCGGCCAACCAGGGCGACGTGCGCATCGACCGCACCCTCTCGGCAAAGCAAACGCTGTTTGCCCGATTCTCCTACAAGAACCGGCAGGTGCTGACTGCGCCCTCGGCGGCCTGCACATTCACTTATTGCGCAGAGGCGGGGAGCCCGCTGCAAGGGGCCTACAACACGCCGGAGATCGACGAGGGATTGACCTTCGCCCACAATTACATCTTCACTCCATTCCTGATGAACGAGTTTCGCGGGGGGTTCAACGCACAGCACACCTCGGAGACGCAAGGCTACAAAACAACCGACCTGCTCACACAAACGGGGCTGACGGTGCCGCAGCCGAATACGCAATGGCCGGAGGCGCCGCAGGTACTGATCAACGGGTTCATGTCCACCGGAGCAGGCAATCCGGGAATGCAGCGGGGACAGATCATCCAGGCGCTGGATAATGTGAGTTGGACGAACGGTGCGCACACGTTCAAATTCGGCGCGGACTTCAAGCGGCTGACGGATCACGACGACAACGTCTTCGGCAACTACCGCTCGGGATGGTATGTCTTCAACGGCGATTCCACAGTGGGTGGGGCGATTGCCGATCCGTATACGGCGTTCCTGCTGGGATATCCGGATTACACGGAAGTGAGTTCGACGAACCGGCCGACGATGGATGGGAAGGGCTACTCCTATGCCTTCTACGGTCAAGACGACTGGAAGGTGACCTCGAGCCTGACTTTGAACCTGGGGCTGCGCTACGAGATCCATCCGCCGATCAAGGAGATGCACTCGAACACCGCGACGTTCATGCCGGATTGGACTGGGACAGGAAGCGACGGTTCGACAAAGGTGAATGGGGCGGTGGTGGTTTCGAACGCAAAGGCACTTTCGTTTGAGTCGGCCGACTTTGCCGGCGCCATTGCGCCGACGCCGGTGCTGACCGCTTCACAGGCGGGAATTCCGGCGACTCTCCGTTATACGGACCACACGGACCTGGGCCCCCGCATTGGCTTTGCATGGCGGCCGCTGGGAAATGATAAGACGGTCGTTCGCGGAGGATGGGGGCGGTTCATCGAATCGCCGCTTGGGTTCTCGCTGGTATCTGGGTGGGCCGTTCACTCAAGCTTTGTGGGCACATACAACCAGGATTTCGTGCCGGACGCGGCAACGCCGACGCCGGTGCTCTCGTTTGCCGATCCGTTCAACACGCTGGCGGGATCTTCCTCGGGGACCGCGGGCTTCTATTACGCATTTCCCATCCACTACAAGGACCCGACGGTGCAGCAATGGAACCTGACAATGGAGCAGGATTTGGGTCACTCGATCGGCGTGCGCGCATCGTACACGGGGAGCCACGGCACCAACCTGGAGGCGATGGTGGACCTGAACCAGGTGCGGGCCAACGCGCTGGGATATGCGGCGGTGCAAGACGCGCGACCGTATCCGTCATGGAGCGTAATCCAGAGCGTGCAAAACGCCGCAGAGAGCAACTACTCGAGCGGCACATTCGAGGTCAGCGACCATAACAGCAAGCGGCTCACGTTTGACGCGAGCTACACGTATACGCGAGACCTTTCGAATGCTGGGGGAGCTACTCCCAATGCCTTCGCGGTGGCGGGTGGGACCTACCTGACGGATCGCTTTCATCCGGGGCTGGACTACGGTAACGTGATCTACGACCGCAGGCACCGCTTCCTGGCGACTTGGCTTTACGAGTTGCCCTTCGGCCATGGGCAGCGCTGGCTCGGGAGCGGCTCGGTGGCCAACGCAGTGGCGGGTGGATGGCAGGTTGCAGGCGTGGCGGTGGCGCAGAGCGGGCCGTTCCTGACGCCGTACCAGCAGTCCGTGGATCCAGCGAACACCAATATCCTGACGACAGTGGGACAGGCGCGGCCCGACCAGAACCGGAGCTTGCCGGTCTACGCCGCGCATCGCACCACAACCGCGTGGCTAAATCCGGCTGCGTTTCCTTACCAGAACCTGCAGGACGCCAGCGGCAACGGCATTGGCCGATTTGGCAATGCGCCAGTGGGCGGGGTGATCGGGCCAGGGACGACGAACTTATCTCTGTCCTTGATGAAGAACTTCGCGATCACGGAAAAGGCGAAGTTCCAGCTAAGCGCTCAGGCAGCGAATGTTCTCAATCACCGCAACTACGAACCGCCCAACATGCAGGTGGACTCGAGTGGCTTTGGCTCGATCACGGCGCTGCAGACGGCGGAAGGGGCTGGACCGCGGAGCATGGAGTTGTCGGGACGGATTACGTTCTAGCTAGCGCGGTTCCCGAATTCACGTGGACCGCAGCATGCTGCGGGAGGTGGCGTTCTCTTGGGGAAGATGCCACTCGGCCGAACTGGTTTCGACAAACACCAATTCGGAAACCGCTGGAGTCGGCGCTCCTGGGTTCCCGGGCCAGCGAGACAGCTTGCAAAGGAGTGCGAACCACCTTTGTGCGCAACAGTCGGCACTTTGTCACCTGTTTTGGCTTCCACTCACCTACTTTGAGACAAGCTGGTAAGTTGAAGGGCGCGAAGCAGGAGATCGAGTGAGTTGCCGGGTTCCCGGTGCATTCCAAGCAAACCGGAAGTTACCCCTTGCCATTCAAGCCGACAGATCTGGTTCTTCTCTACTTCCCTGTTCCCTCGGTCAGCGTCACGATGCGGTCTATGCCGGGGACGGTGAAATGCTCGACTTTGCCGCCGGGCCAGTGGACCTCGATGGCGTCTGCCGTGGTTGCCGAACCCAGGCCGAAGTGGGAGCGGAAATCGTTGGAGGAGAGGTAGCTGCCGCCGCTGAGGACGTCGCCGCGCTGTCTCATGCCGTTGGCGGTGACGTAGACGGTGGCGCCGATGGCATCGTGCAGGGTCTTCTGGTTTGGCGCCGCTTTTCCGGTGAGCAGGCGCAGTTCGAGCCAGTGGTTCTTGTCGGGCGATACGTTACGGAGCAGGACGGGGTGGCCGTCCATGACGTTGATGACGGCATCGATCTTGCCGTCATTGAAGAGATCGCCGACGGCCATGCCGCGGCCGGCGATCACGTCGGCCAGACCGGTTCCTTCAACGGCAGGGACGGGCTCGAAGTTCTTGCCGGCGAGGTTGTGGAAGAGCATGGGACGCTGCGCCCAACTGGTGCCCCAGTTGTAGACATCGGCCTGCGGGTAGACGTGGCCGTCGGACATGAGCAAGTCGAGGAAGCCGTCATTGTCGTAGTCGAGGAAGGCGTCGCCCCAACTAAGGAAAGGCACGGAGATTTCGCCGAGGCCGAGCTGATAGCTGATGTCGGTGAGGTTGGCATCGCC
>Ga0302323_100004923_pt1 | contig 10898 bp, 6 predicted proteins | sample Fen_T0_3_FD_201950 | JGI IMG/M metagenome (GOLD analysis project Ga0302323, IMG submission 201950) | Peat permafrost microbial communities from Stordalen Mire near Abisko, Sweden - Fen_T0_3 | ecosystem: Environmental > Terrestrial > Soil > Wetlands > Permafrost | place: Sweden: Abisko... | reverse complement strand
GCCGACCTGGTGAACAGTATCTCGGTGTCCACACAAGTTCAGACCGATATGGCGCGCGAAGTTGCCGGGTTCATGAGCGACATTCTGAAGATCACAGAGCAGACGTCGCACAGTACGCAACGAACCAATGCTTCGGTTTCCCAGATTGAAAGCATGGCGTCCGAATTGAACAGCTCCGTGTCGGGCTTCAAGCTGTAAAGGGTGAACGTGCAGGCGCAATTCAATTCGCTTCCGTTGTTGTCAGTCAAGCCCGGGCTGGACAGTTCGCTGGCGAACATCAGCCGCGATCTGGAGAGTTTTTTCTCGTCAGGAGGAAACGACCAGACGGCCTTGAAGAATGCGCTGGATGAACTGCACCGCTTTGGCGGCGTCTTGCGCATGCTGTCTTTGACGGGTCTGTCGGTATTCTGTGCGGAGCTCGAAAAACTGTTGCTGGAACTGGTGCAGGCGCAGGATGTCAGCGCGACGCAACGCGAGGCTATTCGCCGCGCTCTATTCGGTCTTATCCACTATCTGGATGCTCTGGCCGATGGTGCCAGCAATGCCACTCTGCGGCTGTTTCATGAATATCAGGAATTGCTGCAGGCACGCGGGCTGGAAATGGCTTTCGACGTGGATCTGTTTTTCCCGCAGTTGCAGGTGGAGTTACCGGAAACAATATTACGCCCCGCGCAAGAAAGTGATGCTCCGGCACGGATCAAAGCTGCACGCCTTCAATATCAACATGCATTGCTGAAATGGCTGCGTCAGGATGGAACGGCCGAAGCACTTCGCGTGATGATGACGGCTGTGCGCAACGTCGCTGCCTGCGTCCCGCAAAATCAGCAACGTGCATATTGGTGGGTAGCTTTCGGTCTGCTGGATTGTCTTCTCCATGACGGTATTCCACCGGAGCTGAACGTCAAAAAATCGCTTAGCCGCATCGATCTGAAAATGAAATCCTTGACGGACGGGGGAACTTTCGACGAGGAGGTTTCACTCAGCGAAACGTTGTACCTCATCGCGCGCAGTCATTCCGTGAGCGATACGGTCGAACAGATCAAAAAAATCTACGCCCTGGATACCTATTTGCCGGAAGAACGGCCCATGCCGTTGAGTGAGACCGCCGCCTTGCTCGACAACATGCGCGCTCAACTCAATATCGCCCAGGAGTCGTGGGAACATTGCATAGCCGAAGACAGTGGAGCTTGCCAGAAATTCGCGACTGACATTGAGAAGATGCTCTCCCTGTCCGAGCAGTTGGACCGCAACACCCTGCAATTTCTGACCAGGCAGATCCACACTGCGGCGCTGCAGGCAAAAGATTCGGAGCGGGCACAACTTATCTCCATGGATATGGCGATGGCGCTGTTGTTACTCGACAGTGGAGTAGAACATTACCAGCATCTGGGAAGCGGTTTCCAGGAACAGGCACGGATTCTGAGCGCACGCTTGCAAGCCAGCATAACCCGCATACCGGAGGATGAAGACAAACTATCCAGCCTGATCGCCCTTTTCTGCCAGATGGAGCAGAACGAAGTGATGATACCGTTGGCGACCGAAATGCAGGGCAATCTGCAGCACATCGAACAGAGCCTGAATGCCTTCTTTAACAATGCCGCCAAACGTACCGAACTCACGCAGGTGGGCAGGCTGTTGAGTCAGGTACAAGGCGGACTGCACATCCTGTCTCTGGATATCGCTGAACGGTTGATGGGTATCCTGCGCCAGGTGACCGAGCGTTACGTCCAGGACTGGACGCCCTCCGCTTCCGAAATGCGTACCGTCGCCGCTGCAGTCAGCACGCTGGAAGAATATGTCCATGGGCTGGTACTCGGCCAGAAACCCGATCCCTCGACATTGAACAGTGTGCTGCAGGACATCACCGAAATGCGAGCAGCAGAGGGCCATGAAGAGACGCTGGTAAAACAGGAAGAAGTCGTGCCGACAGGCGTTTCGATCCGTACCGGCGGCGAAGATGAAGAACTGCTGGAAGTCTTTTTGGAAGAAGCGCGTGAAGTCATGGAGACTCTGCGCAGCAATCTTGAGGTCAGCCGCCTGCATATGGACAGCCGCGAACCGCTGGTGACCATGCGCCGGGGTTTCCATACCCTTAAAGGTAGCGGCCGCATGGTCGGACTTTCGGAACTGGGAGAAGTGGCCTGGGCAGTAGAGCGAGCCATGAACAAATGGCTACAGGACAACAAACCCGCGACGCCAGCCTTGCTTGATATGATCGGCGACGCCGAGGTGCTGTTCCAGCACTGGGTAGACATGCTACGCAGTGGCAGTACCAGCGCCACTATCGACACCTCGTATTTGCTGACGGTGGCGGACTGCATCGAAAACGGCAAGGATATTCCGCAACCCAAGGTCGAAGCGAAATCGCCGGAGCCGGTCATCGAACGCGAAATGGTCGAGATTGAAACCGCCAGACACGAAGAAGACATGGTGGACATAGGCTCGGTCAGTCTATCGCTGGTGTTGTTCAACATCGCCACCGAAGAAGCGGCGAGCCATGTGTACGCATTGCGTGAGCAACTTGCAGTTCTGCATGAGACCGAATCTCACATAGTCACTTACGACTTCATGCGTGCCGCCCATACTTTGGCCGGTGTGAATCGTACGATGGGTTTTGTACAGATCGCCGATTTGGCATATGCACTGGAGCTATGGCTGGAAGAACGGATCGACAAACCGAATGTGGTGAGCGAACGGCAGATTGTCCTCATCGACCAGGTGGTGGAGCGCCTGGATGAAATGTGTGTCATGGTACGCGAGCGGCATCAGGAACCTTCACCGCAGACGGAGTTGATCGCTCAACTGCAGACGAGCAATGAGATCGAAACGAGCGAAGCGTTTACACAAGAACATGAGTTGCTTCCCGAATTGAATTTCGAACTGATCGAGACGCCCGGTGAAAAAGTCGTCGAACCGGTATCCGTATACGAGCTCACATTGGACTTTGCTTTGCCAGCGGAAACCACACAAGTCGCTCCCGCAGAAATAAAAGTACTCGAAGCGCCTTCCCCGGAATCCGGGACAGAGGTGGTTGCTACCCCCGCCGAGTCGGCGGAGCAACAGCCAAGACTCAGGGAACGCGGGGTTCACGACGAGGTGGACGAGCAATTGTTGCCCATCTTCCTGGAAGAAGCTCACGAATTGTATCCGCAGATCGGCAGCACATTGCGCGCCTGGAGAGAGAAGCCGGCAGATGGACAACTCGGCCGCAACTTGCAGCGCAGCCTGCACACACTCAAGGGTAGTGCCCGGATGGCGGGGGCGATGCGTCTGGGCGAACTGACCCACCACGTGGAAGACCGTGTGGAAAAAGCGATGGCAGGCGGCACTCCTGATGCAGAGTTGTGGAGCAATCTGGATAACTATCTGGATCGTATCGGCGCGGCTATCGACCAATTGCAACTTCCCCAAACCGCCGCAGTGGACAGTGTTAAACAAGCTCCCACTGCCAATGCAGTGCAACAACTCGAAGTCACCCAGATCTTACCGGCACAAGCGCTGGAAATCGGCGCTGAGCGTGCCATGCAGGGCGCTTTACTGCGTGTACGTTCCGATACGGTAGACAGGTTGGTCAATGAGGCGGGCGAAGTCAGTGTGGCGCGCGCGCGGGCCGAATTGGAATTGCGCGAATTCAAGAACAGTGTGCTGGAATTGACCGAAAGCGTGCACCGGCTGCGTAAACAATTGCGCGAGATCGAGATCCAGGCCGAAGGGCAGATGCAGGCGCGCATATCCATCAGCGGCGATAGTGCGGAAAAATTCGACCCGCTGGAGTTCGACCGCTTTACCCGCTTCCAGGAACTGACGCGTTTCATGAACGAAAGTGTGCACGACGTGCAGACTGTGCAGCAGGCTCTGCTGAAGAACCTTGCGGAAACCGAGGCGGCACTCACTGCACAGGCGCATCTCAACCGCGATCTGCAGCAAGGGCTGATGGCCATACGCATGGTGCCTTTCGCCAGTATCAGCGAACGTTTGTATCGTATCGTGCGCCAGACTGGCAAGGAACTTGGCAAGCGTGCCAACCTCGAATTGTCCGGAACCGAGGTCGAGCTTGACCGCAGCGTGCTGGAAAAGATGACTGCCCCGTTCGAGCACTTGCTGCGCAATGCCATCGCACACGGACTGGAAACTCCGGAACAACGCGAAAAAGCCAACAAGGAACCCATTGGCGAGATCAGCTTGTCCTTGCGCCAGGAAAGCAACGAAGTGGTGTTCGAGTTCAGCGATGACGGTGCGGGACTGGACATCGCGCGCGTGCGACAAAAAGCCGTGGAGACAGGCGTATTGCAGGAAGGCGAAGTGATCAGCGACGAACTGGCCATGCAACTGATCTTTACGCCGGGTCTGTCGACTGCACAGGAAGTGACCGAGATCTCCGGTCGCGGCGTGGGTCTGGATGTGGTTCGCAGCGAGATCACCGCTTTGGGTGGGCGCGTCGATGTGACTTCCGAACCGGGTCGCGGCGTACGTTTCACTATTCATCTGCCGCTGACCCTCGCGGTTACCAAAGCGCTGCTGGTGCGCGTAGGGCTGGTTACCTATGCATTGCCGTCGACCATGATCGAGAACGTACAACAACTCAAGCCTGCCGGGTTGGAAGCAGTGTATCAACAGCAATACGTTGATTGGCAGGGTTCTCGCTATCCGCTTTATTATCTGGCACGCCTGTTGGGCGACGACGATGCCGAGATCGTAAGCCAGCCGCATAATCCGGTGCTACTGCTGCGCGCCGGGGAAAATCGAATCGCGGTGCATGTCGATGAACTGCTTGGCAATCAGGAAGCGGTGGTGAAGAACATCGGTCCGCAATTGGCTCGTTTGCCCGGTATCGCGGGCGCTACCGTGTCCGGTAACGGTACGGTGATCCTTATCATCAACCCTATCGCCTTCAGCCAGCGCATCGTCGTGACACGCAAGATCGCCAAGGCTGCAGTTGCTGCCGTCCACAGAATCCCTTTGGTAATGGTGGTGGACGATTCGCTCACAGTGCGCAAGATCACCAGCCGTTTACTGGCACGTTCGGGTTATCAGGTCATTACCGCAAAAGACGGCGTGGATGCACTGGAACAACTTATCGATGTGCTGCCGGACGTGATGCTGCTGGACGTGGAGATGCCGCGTATGGACGGTTTCGAACTGACCAAGCGCTTGCGCCAGGACGTGCGTACTCAGGACTTGCCGATCATCATGATCACCTCGCGTACTGCCGATAAGCACCGTCGCTATGCCCTGGAGCTGGGTGTGAATGAATATATGGGCAAACCCTACCAGGAAGATGAATTGCTTGAGAATATCGCCCGCTTCGTCAGCATGCCCAAATAGTGTTAGCCAGCCGCAGTTTTGTACATTTCCAGTGTCTTCTCGCGTGCCACAGCGTGATCAACGATAGGTGCGGGATATTCCCTCCCGATCACGGTCCCGCTCCGTTGTTGCTCGTTGAGAGACAGCTTCCACGGTGAGTGTATAAATCTGTCCGGGTAGTTCGCCAGTTCCGGAACATAACCCCGGATGAATCTACCATCGGGATCGAACCTTTCCGACTGTGTGACCGGATTGAAGATGCGGAACCACGGTTGCGCATCGCACCCGGTCGAGGCCGACCATTGCCAACCGCCATTGTTGGCGGCTAAATCGAAATCCAGCAAATGCTCGGCAAAATAGGCTGCTCCGCGGCGCCAATCGATCTGCAGGTCTTTAACCAGGAATGAAGCAGTCACCATACGCAGACGGTTGTGCATAAAGCCTGTCCGGTTGAGTTGGCGCATTCCGGCATCCACCAGTGGGTAGCCGGTACGACCCGTACACCATGCAGTGAACCAGTCCCGGTTATTGCCCCAGTCCAGAGCATCGAACCGCGGTATATATGCATGGTTCACCACCCGGGGATACTGATACAGCAGCATTTGGTAAAAATCCCGCCAAACCAGTTCGGACAACCAGGTCTGAGCGCCTTGTCCACCGGCATAATGTGCATAGCGAGCAAGAGTACGGATGGATAACGTGCCAAAACGAAGGTGGGTGGAAAGATAGGACGTGCCATTCAGAGCTGGAAAGTCGCGTGCATCACGGTAAGACTCCATCCGCAGTTTGAAGTCCTCGAATAATGTTTCTGCACCCGACATCCCGCACGGTATGCCCAGTTCGACCAGGTCGGTTTGTTTGAAACCCAATTCTTTAAGGCTGGGCAAGGCACTCGGATTACATCTGGCCAATGCCGGAAGATATTTTTCGGTCGGATAGGCACACAAATATGAATCATCAAGTTTCTTCAACCAGGCATTCTTGTACGGTGTGAATACCGCATAGGGTTTTCCCGCGCCATTCAGCACTTCATCCCGATCGAGGATCACTTGATCCTTGAAGTCATGGAAAGCGATGTCTTCCGCAGACAGCTGCCGAGATACAAATTGATCGCGTGCGATGGCGTCGGGTTCGTAGTCGCGATTGCAAAATACAGAGTCAACTTTGAGCTGCCGGGCCAAATGCGGTATGAGCTGACGCGCGTTGCCATGCAGCACGTGTAACGTGCTTCCCAGACTTTCCAATTCGTCTTTAAGTTCACGCACGCTATGCCAGATGAACTCGACGCGGCGATCCGTCTTGTCGGGTAAGGCATCCAAAATATCGGTGTCAAATACAAACACGCAATGGACGACATCGCTCATCTTGAGAGCGTGGAACAGTGCTGCGTGATCATGCAATCGCAAGTCACGTCGAAACCAACATAGAGCGAGTGGGTAAGTATTGCCCATGCGGATAATTGTTAAGGCAGGCGCGGGAAGTTACAATAGCACCATGACCGAGTTCAATCTCACGAATCATTTCCTGATTGCCATGCCGGCGATGACAGACCCCTTCTTTGCCAAGTCCCTTACCTATGTGTGCGAACACAATGACCAGGGTGCCATGGGTATCGTGGTGAATCGTCCTATCAGCCTTACCTTGAGCGAATTGTTCGCCCAGATCAACATGCCGCTGAAACCGACCGAACTGGAAGACGTGCTGGTCCATTTCGGCGGGCCGGTACAGACAGATCGCGGTTTCGTGCTGCACGATACTGTAGGTTCCTGGCAATCCACACTGCAGGTCAACGACAATATCGGTCTGACGACTTCCAAAGATATTTTGCAGGCAGTGGGTGAAGGACAGGGGCCACAGCATATGCTGGTGACTTTGGGGTATGCCGGCTGGTCTGAAGGGCAATTGGAGCAAGAGCTTGCCGATAATGCCTGGCTCAGCGTGCCCGCGACCGAGCATATCCTGTTCGATCTGCCAGCTGAAGAACGCTTACCCGCCGCGATGGCGCTGCTCGGTATCGATTTCGCGTCGCTCTCCGACGAGGCCGGACATGCCTGACGGCATGACTGCCCCCATCCTTTCCGGCACTCTGTTCGCATTCGATTTCGGAACCAAGCGCATCGGCATCGCCATCGGCAATACCATATCCAAGACATCACAGCCGCTCACCACTATCAACGACGAGAAGAACGAAACGCGCTTTGAAGTCATTGCCGGACTTCTCCGGGAATGGCAACCGGCGGCACTGGTGGTTGGCCTGCCGTGCAACGATGACGGGACGCCGCACGAGATGACCGCACTTTGCCGCCGCTTTGCCAACCGCTTGAAAGGACGCTTCAAATTGCCCACGTTGCTGGTAGATGAGCGTTATACTTCCGCCGCCGCGAGTTCAGTACTGGATGAGGAAGGGATACACGGCAGGAAACAAAAAACCCTTATCGACCAGTATGCCGCGCAGCAGATACTGCAAGCGTATTTCGATGAACCCAGCGCAGGAATCTATGCATGATTAATCCTCAGTTAAACAAGAACGGCGAACTTCAGCACCTGCTGACCACCGACGGTCTGCCCGTTCGCATCCTCCGCGACATTCTGGACAAGGCCAAAGAATTCGTGAATGTGGCCGAAGGCGGCGAAATCAAAAAGGTCCCCTTGTTGCATGGCAAGTCCGTGTTCAACATCTTCTTCGAAAACAGCACACGCACACGTACCACTTTCGAGATCGCCGCCAAACGCTTGTCGGCGGATGTGGTCAATCTCAACATCGGGTCCTCCAGCACCAGCAAGGGCGAGACCCTGCTGGATACGGTGGACAACCTGTGCGCGATGCATGCCGACATGTTCGTGGTGCGTCATTCATCCAGCGGAGCGGTACACCTCATTGCCCAGCATGTCGCACCCGAGGTTCATGTGATCAACGCCGGCGACGGGCGCCATGCACACCCCACGCAGGCACTGCTCGACATGTTCACCATCCGCCATTACAAGAAAGAATTCCACAATCTGCGTGTTGCCATCGTCGGCGATGTGTTGCATTCGCGCGTAGCGCGTTCGCAGATCCATGCACTGACCACGCTGGGCGTGCCGGAAGTGCGGGTGGTCGCACCGAAAACGTTACTGCCCAGCCATGTCGAAAAACTTGGCGTGCAGGTGTATCACGACATGAAGCAGGGCCTGAAGGATGTCGATGTGGTGATGATGCTGCGCCTGCAGAACGAGCGCATGCAGGGAGCGCTGTTGCCCTCGGCACAGGAGTATTTCAAATACTACGGTCTCACGCAGGATCGGCTGGCGCAGGCCAGGAGCGATGCCATCGTGATGCATCCGGGACCGATGAATCGCGGTGTGGAGATCGATTCCAGCGTTGCGGATGGAACTCAATCCGTCATCCTGCCGCAGGTCACTTTCGGTATCGCGGTACGTATGGCTGTGATGAGTACTCTGGCGGGGACCAAATGAATATTCATATCAAGAACGGGCGTTTGATCGACCCCAAGAACAAGATCGATGCGCAACAGGATGTGTTCATCTCGGAGAAGCATGTCGTCGCCATCGGTAAAGCCCCGCAGGGATTCGTGGCAGAACAGGTGATCGATGCCGCTGGCATGATCGTGAGTCCGGGTCTGGTGGATGTCGCCGCGCGTTTGCGCGAACCGGGCTATGAATACAAGGCCACGCTGGAGTCGGAGATGGATGCCGCAATGGCAGGCGGTGTCACTTCACTCTCCTGCCCACCCGATACCGATCCGCCGCTGGATGAACCCGGACTGGTGGAGATGCTCAAACATCGTGCCCGCTCGCTCAACCAGTCACGGGTATTTCCGGTCGGTGCGCTGACCTACGGTTTGAAGGGCGAAGAACTGACCGAGATGATCGAGCTGACGGAAGCCGGATGCAAGGCGTTCAGCCAGGCCGATGCTCCCCTCACCGATACACGTGTTTTGATGCGCGCCATGCAGTATGCAGCGACTTTCGGCTATCGCGTATGGCTGCGTCCACAGGATGCTTTTCTTGCCAAAGACGGCGTGTCTCACGATGGCGAGATAGCAACGCGCTTGGGACTGCCCGCGATCCCGGTAGTCGCAGAGACCATCGCGCTGGCGACCATGTTGCAACTGGCGCGCGAGACCGGCGTGAAGCTGCATGTATGCCGCATCTCCAGTGCGGAAGGCGTGGAGATGGTACGCGAAGCAAAGCGCCAGGGACTGGAAGTGACTTGCGATGTGTCGATGAATCATGTGCATCTGACGGAAATGGACATCGGTTTCTTTGATTCCAACTGTCATCTGATGCCGCCGCTGCGCAGCCTGCGCGACAAAACGGCGTTGCGTACCGGTCTGCTTGACGGAACGATAGATGCGATATGTTCCAATCACTCGCCGGTGGATGAAGATGCCAAACAATTGCCGTTTGCCGAAGCCGAGGCTGGCGCGACCGGCATGGAGTTGTTGCTGCCGCTGGTACTGAAATGGGCAGAGCAAGACAAGGTATCGCTGTCGGATGCGCTGGCACGCGTCACCATCAACCCGGCGCAATTGCTCGGCGTGAAGATGGGGCACCTGTCGGTCGGGGCGCATGCGGATGTCTGCGTGTTCGACCCTTCCGCCACATGGAAGGTTGAACCCTCCGCGTTGAAGAGCCAGGGCAAGAATACACCGTTCAACGGCTACACCATGCAAGGCCGGGTGCGACATACCATCGTCGAAGGTCACGTTGCATACTCAATTTAGGTCGTCGTTAATGAATCCATTGCTTGATATTTCCGGTCTGCCGCGCTTTGCGGAGATCAAAACCGAACATGTCACCCCCGCTGTCGATGAACTCCTGACGCGGAACCGCGCATTGACAGCGAAGCTGCTGGCGGATAGCACGCAGCCGACCTGGGAGAATTTCGTGCAGCCGTTCGAGGACGCCAACGAACTTCTGTCGCGCGCATGGGGACAGGTCGGGCACTTGAACATGGTGATGAACGGACCGGAACTGCGCGAGGTATACAACGCCAATCTGCCCAAGGTCACGCAGTATTACGCCGAGCTGTCGCAAAACCTGGCGCTCTACCAGAAATACAAAGCCATTCGCAACTGCAACGCCTTTGCGGAATTAAATGACGCGCAGAAAAAAGTCATCGACAACGAATTGCGCGATTTTCGTCTCGGCGGCGCAGAACTGCCGGAGGATAAAAAGGCGCGCTTCATGGCCGTGCAGGAAGAGCTTTCCGAACTGACGTCAAAATTCTCCGACAATCTGCTGGACGCCACCAACGCGTTCGTCTGCGTGATCGAAAATGAAAAAGAGATATCCGGAATTCCGGCAGACGAATGCCAGGTCGCTGCGGAAGCTGCAAAAGAGGCCGGGAAGCCGGGTTGGCTGTTCACTCTGAAAGCACCGTCGTATGGCCCCGTGATGCAATATGCCGACAACCGGGCCCTGCGTGAACGCATGTACCGCGCATATACCACGCGTGCCAGCGAACAGCTGGTGGAAGGTGCCAAGATCGAGCTGGACAACACACCGCTGATGACGCAGATATTGAAGCTGCGTGCAGAACAGGCACACATGCTGGGCTTTGACAGCTACGCCAAATTATCACTCGCAAG
>Ga0302323_100004922_pt1 | contig 10898 bp, 8 predicted proteins | sample Fen_T0_3_FD_201950 | JGI IMG/M metagenome (GOLD analysis project Ga0302323, IMG submission 201950) | Peat permafrost microbial communities from Stordalen Mire near Abisko, Sweden - Fen_T0_3 | ecosystem: Environmental > Terrestrial > Soil > Wetlands > Permafrost | place: Sweden: Abisko... | reverse complement strand
GTCTGCGGCGTGATCGGGTAGACGCCGCCGCCGAAACCGCGTCCGCGGCGGTTGGCGCGCCCGGCGAGTGTCGCGGCCGTGGCCGCGGCGTGATTGGCGCTGAGCAGCTCGGTCGTCATGGCGTGGTCATCTCCATTCCCTTGCGCGGGCACTCGTGCACGCAGATGCCGCAGCCCTTGCAGTAGGTGTAGTCGAGCGCGTAGCCCTGCTCCTCGCGCCGCACGACGCCTTCGGGGCAGTAGACGAGGCAGGTGTCGCAGTGCGTGCAGTGCCCGCAGGAGAAGCAGCGGTGCGACTCGAGCGCGTCGGGCAAGCCGTGGTTGACCTCGGAGAAGCCGAGATCGGCGACACGGCCGTGCGCATGCAGCTCGTGCGCGCTGTCGCGGCGCTCGAAGTGGTCGAAGCGGATGTCGCTCGCGGGCACGGCGGCCGCGCGCTCGGGCCGCGCGAAGATCTCCACCTGCAGGCCCAGCGCACGCATGACCACGCCCGCGGCACGCCGGCCGCTGCCGATCGCGTGCGCGACGGTACCGTCGCCGGTCGCGAGGTCTCCGGCCGCGAAGACGTTGAGCGGCTGGCCGAGTTCGAACACGCGGCCCTCGTGAACTCCCCAACCCTCAGGCAGGAAGCCGAGCTCAGGCGACTGGCCGAGCGCGAGCAGCACGTTCTCGCACGGGAGGCGCGTGATCCGCTGCGTGACGACCGGGCTGCGGCGTCCGCTCTCATCGGGTTCGCCGAGCTCGACCTCGGCGAGGTCGACGCCCACGACGTGCGTCTCGCCCGCGAAGGCCACCGGTGCGCGCAGCACGCGCAGCTCGACGCCCTCGTGCAGCGCCTCCAGGATCTCCTCGCGGATCGCGGGCATCTCGGTCTGTGTGCGGCGGTAGGCGATGGTCACGCGCTTGACTCCCACGCGCAGCGCGCTGCGAGCGCAATCCATCGCGGAGTTGCCCCCGCCGAGCACGACCACGTCGCCGTAGAGGCGCACGTTTTCCTCGAGGTTCACGCGGCGCAGGAAGTGCAACCCGTCCTCGATGCCGGGGAGCTCCGCCCCGGGCAAGTCGAGCCGGCGCGTCTTCTGCAATCCCGTGGCGAGGATCACGGCGTCGTTCTCCTTCGCCAGCCTGCGCAACTCCTCCTTGTGCAGCGCGTGGCCCGCGCGAACTTCGATGCCGAGATCCTCGAGCAGCGCGAGCTCACGCCGCAGCACCTCGCGCGGCAGGCGGTAGCTCGGGATGCCGGTCGCGAGCAGTCCGCCGAGCACGCGCTCGCGCTCGTGGATCGTCGCGCGGTGTCCCGCGAGCGCCAGCGTCCAGGCCGCGGCGATGCCCGCGGGCCCGCCGCCCACGACCGCGATCTTCAGGCTGCGCTCGGCCTTCGCCGGTCGAACGCGAATCGGCGTGTGATCCGAGACCCAGCGTTCCAATCCGCGGATCTGCAGCGCACCGTCGTACTCGGCGCGATTGCAGCCCTCCATGCACGGCGCGGGGCAGACGCGGCCGCAAGTGCCCGAGAGCGGCGTCGTGCGCCGCAGCACGGCGCTCGCTTCCTCGATGTCGCCCTTCGCCAGCGCCTGCACGAACCCGACGACATCGTTGCCCGCCGGACACCAGGCATTGCACGGAGCGAGCACCTCGACGTAGCGCGGTCGCTGGCTGCTCCAGCTCCCCGTGCGGATCCCGGTCGGCTGGCTCGCGACGTGCTCGGTCAGCGGTTCGACCGGCGCCGGCCGGTAGGGAGCGGCAGCGGCGCTCGCCGCGAGATCGATGTCCGTTCGCGCGGGCTGAGAGCGCACGCTCTCGTAGGCCTCGCGCGCCGCCTCGAAGTTCGAGAGGAAGCCGAGCGAGCGGTAGGTCGCCTCGAGCACCTCGAGCGGAATCCCGGCCAAGCGCGCGAACGCTCCCGCGATCGTCGTGTTGACGATCACGACCGTGCGCGTGCCGATGGCGTGCCGCCGCGCGATGCCGGTCGCGTCCACCGTCGCGAGGCGGAAGAGCGAGTAGCGCGCGTCGAAGCTCTCGAGCGGCTCGTTCGTGTTGATCAGCAGGATCCCGCCGGGCGCGAGACCCTCGAGCGTGTCCGCGCCGAGCAGGTTGCGGTCGAGCACCATCACGTGGTCCGGCCGGTAGACCTTGTTGCGGTTCGTGATCGGCGCATCGTCGACGCGCGTGTAGGCGCGCACCGGAGCTCCCGAGCGTTCGCCGGCGTAGTCGCCGAAGGTCTGGACGTGTTTGCCTTCGCGTGCGTAGCACGCGGCCAGGATCTTGGCGCAGGTCACGCCGCCCTGGCCACCGCGTCCGTGCAGTCGGATCTCCATCGTTGCCGCGACCCTTCGAGCGGCACTGGACGATAGCTCTGCGAGCGCAGCGCGGGTCTCAGCCGAAGAGCGCAGCGCGTGCGCAAAAGGGGGGGGATGGGCGGGGCGCTCGACAAGCGGAACCAGCTTGCGCGAGGATGGGCAGATGTCCGCGGGTCTGCTGCGCCGCCGCTCGCCCGATCCAGCTCGCCAGCATGGCGCGTGGGTCTACCTCTTCGTCTCGATCCTCGCCGGCGTGCTCTCGGCGCGCGGGCAGGGAACGATCGCGGCGCTCTTCGCCGGGCTCTCGTTCGTCGGAGTGTTCGTGCTGACGAGCGCGCTGGCGGTCTGGCCGAAGCCTTGGCGGTTGCGCTTCGTCAGTGGAGCTGCGTTCGCGGTTGCTTCGGCGGGTGCGGGCCTCTTGCTCGGCGCCGACCCGATGTTCCTCGTCTACTCGATGGTCGCGTGCTTCCCGATCGCCGCGTCGGTGTGGTTCGCGATGCGGCAGGGGTTCCAGTCGGCGCCGGCGCTGGTGTTCGGCGTGATGGGGCTCGCGGTAGCGGCACCGGCGGCGGCGTGCGCGGGAGGGACGAGCCCGAAGTTCGGGTTCTTGCTGCTCGCATTGCTCGCGCCGTTCTTCGCCTGGCGCACGTGGCACGCGCGAGTGGCGCTGCGCGAAGGCGAGGGCTGGGATCGGGCGAAGTTAAAGCGGCTCGGATTGATGGAGGCGCTGTACGCGGCGAGCTGGACGGTCGTGTCCGTAGGGGTCGTGCACCTGCTTGCGCGCTGAAGCACGAGAGCGAGGATGAGCGCGGGCACTACGGCCAGAAAGTAACCGAGCCCGCCTGTGTGCAGTTGAAGGTGCTCAGGGCGTTGCAGCCGCCGAGCACGGTCGAGTCACGGTAGTAGACCTGGTAGACGTACGGCTGCCCCGGCTGGATCGGCAACCCGAATTGCGCCGAGCGTGCGGAGACCGGGAGATCGTTCGTGCTGCCATCGGGGGCGGTGATGCTGCCGTTGACGGCGATCTTCACGTACATGCGCTTGAGCTGACCGCCAGCGCAGCGGACGCCTTGGCCGAAGACGAAGCCGTTCGTCGCTGAACTAGTGCCTTGGAGGAGAACGCTGGTGGCCGTGGGCTTCTCGAGCTGGGTCGTGAAGACGAGGCTGTCCTGCGCGAGGTAGGCGATGCCGCTCGCAGTGAGGAAGGCGCCGCCGGTGAAGGACGAGTTGTTGCAGCCGCGTCCGGGGCCGATGGGCGGATTGCCGCAGGGGCAGGCGATGACGTTGTTCACTCCAGGGTCGCAGAGGCTCGTGAAGCCCGACGAATGGCGGTCGTGGAGAAAGATGTCCGTGCATCCGTTCGTGTCGTTGGGGACGAGGTCCGTTGCGGAGCTCCTGAAGACGACGTAGCGGCCGTCGCTCGAGATCGCGGGCAGGCCCCCTCCAGAATTGGCCAACGCGCCGCCCGTTGTCGTGCTCACGATTTCGGTCGAAGCGTTTAGACGGTCGTAGACGAACACATCACCGTGATACGGGATCCCGCCCGGGACGAGGTTGCTGGCGGCGCTGCTGAAGGAGACGAATCTCCCATCGTCCGAGATCCCCGGCCAGCCACTGTCACCGTCCGCATCGAGCCCGCCCATGCCGACGCTCACGCGTTCGGTCGTTCCCAGTCGCAGGTTGCGCACGAAAATGTCCTGCCAACCGCTGATGTCGTTAGGGACTAGGTTGGTCGCTGTGCTCAGGAAGGCCACGAACCTGCCGTCGGCGGAGATCACGGCAATCGGGGAATCGCCGTCGCTCTGCGTCCCGTCCGACGCGACGCTCACGCGCTGGGTCGCGCCTGTCTGGCGGTCATGAACGAACGCATCGATGTGCCCGTTCGTGTCGCCGGTGACGAGGTTGGTCGCATAACTGATGAAGGCCACATAGCGTCCGTCCGAGCTGAGGCCGGCAATGCCCGAGGGTCCGTTGCCTTGGATGTTCCCGCTCGCAAGGCTCACACGCTCGGTCGTGGCCGTCTGTCGATCCCGAACGAAGACATCCCAAGTGCCGTTCGTGTCCCCGCCAACCAGGTTGTCGGCGAAGCTAGTGTATATGACGAACCTGCCGTCATCGGTAAGCGAGGGGTAGGCGCACTCTCCGTTGGCCTCGACCCCTGAGGAGTCCACGCTCACCCTCTCGGTTGTCCCGTTCAACCGGTCGCGCAGAAAGATGTCGGGTACGCCGTTGGTGTCGCCCGCGACGAGATCGTTCGCTTGGCTCCTGAAAGCGATGAAGCGCCCGTCTCCTGAGACCGCGAGACCCTCGTGGCCGTCACCAACTCTCGCCATTCCAGTTGAATCCAGGCTTACACACTCGGTCGTTCCGGTCTGGCGGTCGCGCAAGAGCACCACTGCCCCGGCGATTGTGAATCCAGCCATGCCGCTCGCGCCCATGAACGCCACGAACCGACCATCCGCGGAGACGTACCGTCCGAACTGAGTTGTCTCCGTCGCGCTCGCTTGCTGGTAGCCAGGCCCAAGGCTCACGCGCTCGGTCACCTGGGCGCTGGCCACTCCTGACAGGAGCACGGCAACAACAGGCGATCTGAAGTTCATGGGGTCCTCCGTTTGGGGTTCTCCGCGCGTCCTAGTTCGGCATGCTTTCGAGCAAAACGCTCAAGCAAGGGATGGTGAGGCGCGGACATCCCGTTCACTACACGAAGTATCTCTGACGGTAGCGGGGACTGGGCGATCTTTTTGAGGATTGTCCTTGCGTCCCCCCCCCCCTGCTGCCTCTACGGTGCCGCCAGAGCTTCGAGGTCCTACCCATTCCCGGTTTGCTTCGTAGGAGGTTTTCTCATGGTTCTCGCGTCCAGGCATCTGCGTCTCGCTTCGCTCACCGTTCTCGGCATCGTCGGGATCATCGTGCTCATGATGTCGAGCTCGGCCCGGCAGCTGCCTCCTACCGGACTGCTCTTCGTCGACGACACTGCGGGCACGACTCCGCACGACGGGTCGGACTGGGCGCACGCGTTCTTGACGCTGGATGCCGCGATCAGCGCGGCATCGTCCGGCGATACCATATGGGTTGCCGAGGGCACATACCCGGCTCCCTTGGCCGGGACGGACGGCTTTGTCGTCACGAAACGCCTCAACATCTACGGAGGATTCAACGGCACCGAAGCTACGCTCGATACGCGGGTCGGTCACTTCGAGGCGACCATTCTTGATGGCGGCGGCGCGACTCGAGTGGTGACCGTGTCTGGCGTCGCGGGCACCCCCGTGGTGATCGACGGGTTTCAGATCAAGGACGGCGTCGGCATCGCAAGCAGCTACGGCGCGGGTTTTAACGGTGGCGGAATCTATTCGGGTACCTCCAATCTGAACCTGGCCAACTGCCTGTTCAAGCACAACATCTCCGGAGCGAGTGGAGGGGGTCTCTACTTCGCTGGCGTTTCCGGGACCCCGAACACGCTCAACATGAAGCTCTGCGAGTACCGTGACAATCATGCCGAGGACTACGGGGGCGCCATCTACGGGGCATTTCTCACGACTGGGGATGTCGTGAACACCCTGTTCAACTCGAATTACACCATCCTCCACGACGGGGGGGCGGTGTACCTCACCGACATGGGGACGAGCAACCAGCTCTGGTTCACGAATGGCATCTTCTGGAGGAATTATGCGTCGGCGACGGGCTCCAAGGGCGGAGGGATGGCGCTTGGGCAATCGGGGACCACTGCGGCGACAGCGGCGAACGCGAGGATCGTGAACTGCACATTCGTTGGGAACGCCGTGCCCGTAGGTGGGGATGGTCAAGCCCTGAACAACAGCACCAGCTCGCACTGCGAGTTCTACAACTCGATCGCCTGGTTCAACAATGATGCGACCTATCCGACGGCGGTGCCGGTCGTTGGCGTGCTGGCCATCGAATACTCGGATATTGAAAGCATTGGGGCATCCCCGTTCTACCACATCATCAACTCAGACCCATTCTTCAGGTCGCTCGGGTCGCCGAGCGGTCTCACGTTGAGGGGGCCGCAGCCGCTCGCTATTCCTCCGTTCGTAGGCTCGGATTGCATCGACCACGCTGACTACACCAAGCTGCCCAACGACAACCTCGACGTGAACGAGGATGGAACCACGGGCGGGGCGATACCATGGGACATGGGACGAGCAGGTCGAACCAACGACTGGGGTCCTACGACACCGAACCAGGGCTATCCGTCGACGCTCGACTACATGGACATGGGAGCCTACGAGAAACAGTAGACGGCCTAAGTCTGTCGCACATCAGCCACGGAGTATGCGACTGCTGCAGACGGCTCTTGCCTGGAACTGATACCCCACAACTCTGCGATCGCCCCGCTCGTCGTTACCGGGTGGAGGCGGTCGCCGAGGTCAGCGGTCCAGAAGCGAACTATGCGGCGAGCTGGACGATCGTGTCCGTCGGCGTCGTGCACCTCCTCGCGCGCTGACCCGCGCGCCCGAGCTCACTCCTTCCCGAGCTCGTACACGCCGTGCCGTCCGCCGCGCAAACGGCCTTCGCGCACGAGCTGATTCCAGACCTCGGTCGTGAACCTCGACGGCGGCTGGATGCCGATGATGCTCGAGGCTTGGCCCGTGCTCATTCCGCGGCCGCCGATGCCCGACTCGGCGTCGAGCAGCGTCGCCTTCAAGGTCTTGTGGAAGGCCTTCATCGCGCGGCGCAGCGTCTCCTGGTCTTGCGCGGGCAACGCGCGCTTGCCGGCGAACCAGAGCTCGACGATCGCGCGCAGCGCTTTCAGGTCTTTGGCGTCGATCGCCGCGGCGACATCGGGATCGCTCGCGCGCACGACGCCGAGAACGGACGCGGCCTTCTCCCAGGCCGCGGCGTTGGCGGGGTCGGCCTGGAGCTCGACGGCACAGGACTCGAGGGCGCGACTGATGAGCGAGACGGCGGGGTCGAACATGCGGCAGATGATAGCCGCGCGGCCGTGAATCCGGAGCGGCTCAGCCCTTCGCCTGTGAGATCAGCAGCACGTGCATGCGCTCGGGCCCGATCGGCTTGCACTCGAAGCCGTTTGTGGAGAAGAGCACTTCGAGGAAGCCCTGGAACTCGGCGCTCGGGATGCGCTTCTCGCCGAAGACCTGCAGCGAGCGCGCGCGCAGCGCCTCGTCCGTCGCCTGCGTGAACGTGAAGTTCCAGCCGCTCGCCTTCTGGCAGGTCTGCACGAACTCCTGCAGCGTGACCGGCGCGTTCTCGTGGCCGGGGAACTGCAGCACGATCTCCCGCGGCGCGGAGTCGGCGGGCGCGGGGTTCGCGGCTTGGCGAGGAGTGTTCGAGCAGGCGGCGAGGGTCAGAGCGAGCAGGGCGGCGGGGAGGAGCTTCATGTGCGGGTCTCCAGGGGAGGGGGAGCAGATGGTTGGGACCATCGACGTCGGGCAATGCAGTGTATTCCCGCGTGATCCCGATCGGCGCCGCGGGTCAGGGAAGCTGGACGGCCGTCGTCTCGCCGGGGCGCACGGCCACGTGGACTGGCGAGCGGTAGAGTTCGTGCTGCTCAGCATTTGGCTCCTGGGCCGTGATCACGAAGTTCGCGTCGAACTCGCTGGCGAGGACGAGCTTCGCGAGGAAGTGCCGGCCGTCGGACTCGAGCTGCATGGCGCTCATCCGGTCGGAAGTCTCTCCGATGTTCGCCCAGAGCGGGAAAGGCGTCGTCCCGTCCTTCAGATCGCCCACGAACTCCAGCATGGCCGTGCCCTTCTGCGGGAGCTGCAACGTGCTCGGGAGCTCGAAGCGCACGCTGCCGACTTCGAAGCGCACCGTGCTCTCGACGTCGCGGTCGAGCGCGAGCGCGATCTGCGCGCTCGGATGGCGCAGCGTCGAGCCGTGCGGGAGCATGACCTGCACCTTCGCGCTCCCGACCGCGCGCACCGAGCCGTTGACGAGGCCCTTGGCATCGGTCTGGCCCAGGCGCAGCGACTTCGTCGGGTCCGTCTGCGGCAGGAGGTAGACCGATAGCCCCTCGACCGTCTGTCCGGGGATCTCGATCGTCAGTGCGACCTTGCACGTACCGAAGTCGCGCGCGTCGAGCACGACCTCCTTCATCTCGCCGGCGGCGAGGTCGAGTTCCGCCTTGGCGCCGGAAGCGATCGCGCCCGGGACGTCGTCGAGCGTCAGCGTGTGGTGGCCTGCCGTCACGGCCTCGAAGCGGAAGCGGCCTTCGACGTCGGTGGTCTGCTTGACGCCGGACTTCAAGCCGTCGAGGAACACGGTCAAGCCTCCGCTCGCGCGGCGTTCGGGCACGAGAACGCGGCCGGCGATCGTGGCGCCTTTCACGAGAACGAGGTCGCCGAGATCGGTGTCGCCCTTCATGCGGATGTGCACGGGCGTGACCTCGAGCGACTCGCCCGTGGGAGCGCGCAGGGTCAGCTGATACGTGCCCGGATCGAGCGAATCGAAGCGGAAGCGGCCCTGCGCGTCGCTCGAAACCTGTTGCACGTCCTCACCCTTGGCCTCGAGCCGCAGCGCGACGCCCGCGACGGGCGAGGAGCCGACGAGCGCGCGGCCGAGCAGTCCGCCCCCGCGTGCGAGCTTCACGGTCATCGCGTTCGAGTCCTTCGAGGCGTGCTCGACATCGCCGCTCTTGCGCGTGTATCCGGGAGCGAGGACCGTGTAGAGATCGAGGCCCGGCCGCGCGGAGACCTCGACTTCGCCGCCCGGGTGCGCGACCGGCTTGGGGCGCGCGCGGTAGTTCGTCCAGCCGTTGCGGTCGGCGCGCGAGCCGCGATCGCGCTCGATCTCGAGGCCGAAGCTCTCGATCTTCGCGCCGCTCGAGTCGTCGAGGACGACGAAGCGCGTCTTCGCGTCCGCGGACTGCTTGAGCACGATGCGCAGATCGCGCGTGTTCGGCGCGTAGTGGGTGTTGCGGTCATCGGTGCCGAAGGAGTCGTAGCCGTCGAGTGTCACCTCGAGCGTGTAGGGCTCGTTTTGCGGCAGGAAGAACGTGAAGCTCCCGTCCGCGCTGCTCTTGCCTCCCGCACCGGCGCCGCTCGTGCTCGGCCAGCCCCAGAGCTTCGCGCCCGCGAGCCCGCGACCTTGCTCGTCAACCACCATGCCTGCGAGAACGGGTGCAGCGAGCAGCGCGTAGTCGACGGGGCCGCTCATCTGTCCGGCGTGCACTTCGATCGGCTTGCGGAACTCCGAGAGGAAGCCCTCGCACTTCGCGTTCACTCCATACGTGCCCTGCGGCACGTGCCCGATCACGAAGTTGCCGCCTGCGTCGGAGTCGGCATCGCGGCTGATGGTGTTCGAGCGCTCGGTCCCGACGGTGAAGTGCGCGTTCTCCAGCGGCGCTCCGTTCGCGTCCGTCACGCGGCCGCGGATCGCGCCGGTCGCGACGAGGCGGAATTGGCCGAGATCGTTCTCGCCTGCGTGCAGCGGAGGCTTGAAGCGCGCGTCGGTGCCGCCGAGGAACTCGCGCGCGGAGTCGTGGAAGTCGTCGGGCAGAACCTGGAGTACCACGGTCGTGACGGTCGGCAGCGGAACGCCGAACGTGAACTTCCCTTGCGCATCGGTGCTCGTCTCGAAGCCGCGGATGTCGAGCTTGCCCGGGAGTCGCGGGACATCTTGGCCCTCGGCCCAGCTCTTGTACGCCGAGAGCCGCACCTTCGCGCCGACGAGCGGCGCGTCCACTGCGTCGACGACCTTGCCGAAGACCGTGCAGGCGGGGGAGGTGGATGGCGCGGCAGCGGGCTCCTTCGCGGATTGGCGCGAGGCTTCGTTCGTCGCCGAGGTCGATTCGACCGCCGTCGAGGAGATCGGCGTCTCGACTTGCGAGAGCGGAACGGACTTCTCGGGCGCGGGCTGCAGCGGCGCAGCGCTCTCTCCCGAGCGGAACACCAACCAGGCCAGCAGGGCGAGCAGCAGGACGACAACCACGACAGCGAGCGAGCGCATGAAGGCCTAGGCTAACGCGCGAGCGTGCCGGGGCCTATCCTGTGCGCCATGGTCCTCACCCCCTCGACGATGCTTCCGCTCGGGAGACGAGCGCCCGATTTCTCACTGCGCGACGTTCAGACCGGCAAGACGGTCAAGCTTGCCGATTTCGCGCAGAAGAAGGCGCTGGTGGTGATGTTCATCTGCGAGCACTGTCCGTACGTGAAGCACATCGCGGACGGCCTCTCGAGCTTCGTGCGCGACTACGCGGCGCGCGACGTCGCGCTCGTGGCGATCAGCGCGAACGACGCGAAGGCGCATCCCGACGACGCGCCCGAGAAGCTCGCGGCCGGTGCGCGCGCGCGCGGCTGGAAGATCGCGTACCTGCACGACGAGACGCAGTCGGTCGCGAAGAGCTACACGGCGGCCTGCACGCCCGACTTCTTCCTCTTCGACGCGCAGCGCAAGCTCGTCTACCGCGGGCAGTTCGACGCGAGCCGGCCGAACACGGCGATCCCGGTCACGGGTGCGGATCTGCGCGCGGCGCTCGAGGCGCTGCTCGCGGAGATGCCCGTCGCGAAGGAGCAGAAGGCGAGCCTCGGCTGCAACATCAAGTGGTGCGCGGGCAACGAGCCGGAGTACTTCGGCGCGCGCTAGTTTCCTGAGCCGGAGATTCAAAGTCGCGCTCGAGTCA
>Ga0302323_100004921_pt1 | contig 10898 bp, 7 predicted proteins | sample Fen_T0_3_FD_201950 | JGI IMG/M metagenome (GOLD analysis project Ga0302323, IMG submission 201950) | Peat permafrost microbial communities from Stordalen Mire near Abisko, Sweden - Fen_T0_3 | ecosystem: Environmental > Terrestrial > Soil > Wetlands > Permafrost | place: Sweden: Abisko... | reverse complement strand
CAAATACAGCGAATCGGAAGCACGCATGCTCTCGGCGGTGGCCAGCCACACCCATAACATGGTGGTGATCTGCGACCAGAAAGGCCGTATCGAATGGGTCAACCAGGCCTTCGAGGGGGTCACCGGATACGCGCGCCGCGAGGTGGAGGGGCGTTTGCCGGGCGCGCTGCTGCAGGGCCCCGGCACCGATCCGGCCACCGTGGCGCACATGCGCGAGCGGATCGCCGCGCAACAGGGCTTTGCCGCCGAACTGCTCAACTATGCGAAAGACGGCCGCGCCTACTGGGTGGCGCTGGAGTGCGCGCCGGTGTTCGATCACGCGGGCGTGCTGGAGCGCTACGTGGCGATCGAGCGCGACGTTACCGCCACCAGGGCCATGCACCAGGCCCTGGCGCAGAGCGAGGAACGGTTCCGCGACCTGACCGAGCTGTCGGCCGACTTCTTCTGGGAGCAGGACGCGCAGTTCCGCTTCGTCGAGATAACCGATACCAGCGCCAATGCCGGGCGCAACCCGGTGCGCCTGGGGAGGCGCCCGTGGGACAACCCGCGCAGCCTGCTGTCGGCGCAAGCCTGGACCCGGCACCGGGCGATGCTCGAGGAGCATCTGCCGTTCAGCGACTTTGAACATCCGACCCAGGAGCCGGACGGCCGGGTGGCCTGGCTCGCGATCAGCGGCAAGCCGCTGTTTGATGCCGACGGCCGCTTCCTGGGTTACCGCGGGGTCGGCCGCGACATCAGCGCACGCAAGGAGGCCGAGGAGTTCATCCAGCAGAGCAAGCGCATGTACCGGCGCGTCGTCGAGGGCGTGCGCGACATCATTTTCCAGACCGACCAGGAGGGCCAATTCGTCTTTCTCAATCACGCCTGGACCGAGGCCACCGGCTTTTCCGTCGAGGAGTCGATCGGCGCGCCGATCTATGATTACGTGCATCCGGACGATCGCGCAGCGGCGCAGCGCATGGTCGGGGCGGTGGCCGACGGCGAGGACGAATATGTCGAGAGCGCCGGCCGGATCCGCTGCAAGGATGGCGCCTACCGCTGGTTCGAGGTGCGGGTGCAGTCGTACGCCGATGCCGACGGCGGCCTGATCACCGTCGGCACCCTGCACGATGTGACCCGCGAACGCGCCGCGCATGCCGAGCGGCGCCTCGCCGAGGCGGCGCTCAAGGAAGCGCAGGCACGCTATACCCGGGCCCTGGCCGGATCGAGCGACGTGATCTGGGAATCGAACGTGCGTACCGATGTCTTTTTCTGCGCCGAGCGCCTGATGCTGCTGCTCGGCCGTCCGGTCGGCGAAGTTCCGCATAGCAGGACCGAATTCCGCAAGCTGGTGCATCCGGGCGACCTTGTCACGCATCTGTCGCATATCGAGCGCCTGATCCGCTCTGGCGGCGCCAGCGTCAACACCAGCACCTGGGACGTGCGCCTGCTGCGCGGCGACGGCACGTTGTGCTGGTTCCGGTTCCGCGCCATGACCACCCTGGCTGAGGACGGCCAGGCGCTGCTGATGTCCGGGACGATGACCGACATCCACGAGGCGAAGCTGGCCGAAGAGGAACTGCGGCGCCACCGGGACGACCTGGCAGGGCTGGTGGAGGAACGCACCGCCAGCGCGGAGGCGGCGCGCCGGGAAGCGGAAAAGGCGCGCGAAGCGGCCGAAGCGGCGAACCGCTCGAAGAGCGAATTCCTGGCCAACATGTCGCACGAACTGCGCACCCCGATGCACGCGATCTTGAGTTTCGCCACCTTCGGGGTCGACAAGGTTGCTCGCGCCGAGCGCGACAAGCTGGCGCACTACTTCGGCAACATCCAGAAAAGCGGCAACCGGCTGCTGATCCTGCTCAACGACCTGCTCGACCTGTCCAAGCTGGAAGCGGGCAAGATGGAAATGCACCTGAAGGAAGTGAACCCGGCCGAAGTGATGAAGGAAGCGATGGGCGAAGCCGAAGCGCTGGCCAAGAGCGGCGAGATCCGGGTCGAACTGCAGGTGCCGGAGCAGGCCGTGGTGGCCCAGCTGGACGGGCCGCGGCTGCTGCAGGTGATCGGCAACCTGCTCTCGAACGCGATCAAGTTCAGCCCGGCGGGAGGGCGGGTGCAACTGCGCCTGGAAGCAGGCGCAGGCGGCATCGAACTGACGGTGCAGGACGAAGGGATAGGGATACCGGAAGGCGAACTCGAATCGGTGTTCGACAAGTTCGTCCAATCGTCCAAGACCAAGACCGGGGCGGGCGGCACCGGCCTGGGCCTGGCGATCTGCCGCGAGATCGTCCTCGCCCATGGTGGCGCCATCCGCGCCTTCAACAACCCGGCCGGCGCCCGCGGTGCCTCTTTCGTCATCCAGCTGCCATGCATGCTCGAGGATGCCGCGCTCCCGGCCGCTCAAGTATTGCCGCCCGCGGCCGTAGTCTAGGCTGGAAAGGAAATGGCCGTGACCGCATTGATGGAATCGCAGATCGAGCAGGACCAAGACAGCGCCCGGATCCTGGTCGTCGACGATGAGCCGATGAACCTGGAGATCATCGCCGAGCATCTAGAGAGCACGCCCTACCGCCTTGACTTTGCCGGCAATGGCGCCGAGGCTTGGGAGATACTGGACCGCAACCCCGGCCAGTTCGACCTGGTGCTGCTCGACCGCATGATGCCGGTGATGAACGGCATGGAACTGCTGGTCAAACTGGGCGGCGACGCGCGTTTCCGCAATCTGCCCGTGGTCATGCAGACCGCCGCGGCCGCCAAGGAGCAGGTCGCCGAAGGTCTGCGCCAGGGCGCCTACTATTACCTGACCAAACCCTTCGAGCGCGAAGTGCTGCTGGCGATCGTCGAAGCGGCCCTCGAACAAAGCCGGATCCGCAAGGGCTTCCTTAACGAACGCCTGGATTATGCGACCCTCACGAACGCCGAATTCCACTTCCACACGCTCGACGAGGCGCATCGTCTGGCCGGGTTCCTGGCGCGGCTCACGCCGCAACCCGACCAGACCATTCTCGGCCTGTGCGAACTGATGATCAACGCCGTCGAGCACGGGAATCTGGAAATCTCCTATGCCGACAAATCGGCCTTCAACGAGGCCGGCACCTGGCGCGCCGAAGTGGAGCGGCGCCTGGCGCTGCCGCGCTATGCGGAGCGCCGCGCGATGGCCAGCTTCCGGCGTTTCGACGACCGGCTTGAATTCGTGATCCGCGACCAGGGCAAGGGCTTCGACTGGCGCGAGTACCTGGAAATGAGCCCGGACCGGGCCTACGACAGCCACGGCCGCGGCATCGCGATGGCGCGCATCGTCAGCTTCTCAGAGGTGGCCTACAGCGGCAACGGCAATACCGTGACCGTCTCGGTCGCGCTGCCCCGGCCGGCGGTCGGGCAAGTGCCCGGCTGAAACCCGCCGCGTGGTAGCGCGCCGCGGCGCAGCCGCGGAACCGCGATGCAGTCTGCGCCGTGATGGGTGAATTTCCGGCGCCCGCGAGCGCAATTCACTCAAGGCGCCGCGCGCCATCACACCGCGGCGCATCGCACCGCAGCGCATCGCACCGCATCGCTATTCCATCAGCCCGTGCTTGAACGCGTAATGGGCGATGTCGGCGTTATTGCGCAATTGCAGCTTCTCCAGCACCCGGGCCCGGTACACGCTGACCGTCTTCGGGCTGAGCACCAGCTCCTCGGCGATCTGCGAGAGCTGTTTGCCGGAGGCGATCAGCTTCAAGGTCTGGAACTCGCGGTCGGAGAGCTGCTCGTGGGCTTCGCCGCCGGTGTCCGAGGTCAGGTGGCTGGCGAGCATCTCGGCCACCGAGGCGGTGATGTACTTCTTGCCGTGCGAGACCGCCAGGATCGCCTCGACCAGGCGTTCCGGCGCGCTGTCCTTGGTCAGGTAGCCGGAGGCGCCAGCCTTCAGGGCGCGGATCGCGTACTGGTCCTCCGGGTACATCGACAGGATCAGAACCCGGGTGCGCGGATAGCTCTCCTTGACGATCTTGAGCACGTCGATGCCATTCTTGCCAGGCATCGAGATGTCGAGCAGCAGCACGTCACACTCCTGCTCGCGCATCAGCTTCATCAGCGTGCCGTAGTCCTTGGCCTCGCCGCGAATCTCGATCTCGCGGCTTTCGGAGGCGATCTGCACCATGCCCTTGCGGACGATGGCGTGGTCGTCGGCGATCAGGACCCGGATCATGGGTGGGCTTTCATGGGTGGCGCGGGAACCCGTGATTCAGTGGGCACCGGGCGGGATGGGGCGCAAGGTTGCTGCATGGGCTGTCTACTCTGGCTGGGCCGGCGGGCTGCCGGCGCGCGGCCGGCGCCGCGGGATCGACAGCATCACGGTGGTGCCCTTGCCGGGCGCGCCGTTGATGTCGAGCCAGCCGCCCAGGGCGCGGACCCGCTCCATCATGCCGCGGATGCCGAACGAGGCGGTCTTGGCCAGGGCCCCTTCGGCCAGGCCGACCCCATTGTCGCGCACTTCCAGGGTCACGCTGGTGGGGGTGGCGAACAGTTCGGTCTCGACCCGGGTTGCCTTGGCGTACTTGGCTACGTTGGTAAGCGATTCCTGGAACACCCGGAACAGGGCGGTGGACTGCTCGATGTCCAGGGACAGGTCGTCGGCATTGGTCTCAAAAGCGACCTCCAGGTCCATCCGCGCGGCAAAGTCGCTCGCCTGCCACTCCAGGGCCGGGGCGATGCCGTAGTCGAGGATGCCGGGCCGCAGGGCCTGGATGATGCGGTTGGCGGTTTGCACCGCGCCGTCCACCAGCTCGCCCATGCTGGCCAGTTTGCCGGTCACCTCGGGGTCCTCGGCGAAGCGCTTTTTCAGCCAGGCCAGGTCGGCCTTCATGCCGGTCAGGGTGCTGCCGATCTCGTCATGGATGTCGCGCGCCACCAGGCGGCGTTCCTGTTCCTTGAGGGTTTCGGCATGCGCGGTCAGTTCGCGCAGTTCCTCGCGCGACTGCATCAGTTCCTGTTCGGCTTCCTTTTGCGCCGTGATGTCGGTGATGATGCCGTCCAGCAACCAGTTGCCGCCATTGGCTTCGCGCGCGCTTGCCGCCACCTGGACCCAGCGCGTCCCCGAGCCTTCGCGGCGGATCCGCCATTGTCCTTCGAGCGGAGTGCGGTGGCGCACCGCCTGGGCCACCGCGTCGCGCAGGTCGGCACGGTCGGCCGGATCGAGCAGTTCGACAAAGCGCCCCGGGTCGCCGAGAAAGGATTCCGGCGCCATCCCGAACAGGCGCTTGGCGCCGGCGCTCACGTAGGGCACCAGGATCAGATCCTCGGCGGGCCGTGCCAGCATCTGGAACACCACCCCCGGCAGGTTGGCGGTGATCGCCGCGAAGCGGGTCTCGGTCTCGCGCTGCGACAGCTCGGCGCGCTTTTGCTCGGTCAGGTCGACGATGAAAAAAACCACCCCGGCGCTGCCCTGCATGCGGGCGGCGGAAAAGGCCAGGTCGCAGGCGCTGCCGTCGCGGTGGTGCCAGGTCTCCTCCATGTGGGCCACCGGCCCGCTTTCCACCGCCTTGAGCAGGCGATCGAGGATGCGCTGGTTGCCCAGCACGGTGAGCGGCGGCGGTTTGCCCAGCACGTCGGCGCGGTCGATCCTGAAGATCCGCTCGGCGGCGGCGTTGAGCAGGGAGATATTGTTCCTGTTGTCGAGCGCGACGATGGCGATCGGCGAGGCGCGCAACAGGGCGCGCAGGTAGTCCAGACCGGCGCGCAGGTCTTCGGTGGCGCGGTGCCGCTCGCGGCGCGCATCGGCGGCGGCCAGGGAGTTTTCGATCGCCGGCACCAGTCGCTTCATGCTGTGCTTGAGCAGGTAGTCGTCGGCGCCCGCCTGCAGGGCGGCGACCGCCGCATCCTCGCCGATCGCGCCGGAGGCGATGATGAAGGGGATGTCGACCTCCTCCTCGCGCAGCACCCGCAGGGCGTCGGCGGAGGAGAAGCGCGGCAGGCTGTGGTCGGAGATCACCAGGTCCCAGACTTCGTTGCGCAGCGCCTGCCTCATGGCCGGCTCGTCCTCGACCCGCAAGGCGGTGTGCTTGAACTCGGCCATCCGCAGTTCGAACAGCATCAGTTCGAAATCGGCCTGCGAATCCTCCACGCAGAGGATCCGCACCGGACCGTCGTGGGGGGCGTTCTCGGAAGCACCGCTCAGAACGGCGAACTTGTCGGTGATGCCCAGGCGTTCAATGGTCATGCGCTCTCCATGCCGGAGCGCGCAGCGCGGCGAAATAGGGGGGTGTCACGAGCCTGTTCAGGGGATGACACGGCAGGCCGCCGGGGAATAATCAGGATAGGTCGTCATTCACGCACAGTATACGAGATCGATGCGCACCGCGGAAACGGCCATGCCGGTTCGACGGGCGAGCTTGGTCGGCAAGCATACACCGGAGGAATCGGGTTTGAGCATCAACGCCTGCCATGGCAGATCCACAGTGCGCCGGCGCAATCCGGTCCGCGCCGCCCCCCGCCAGGGCCTATTTTTCCTTTCCTTCGGTCCGGGCACCCCGGCGTGCGGCCTGGCCGCGCGCCGCCGTGCCAGGCCGATTTCTGCCTCCCAGCATCTTCCGCACCGGACCATCGATGACTATTTCCCAGTTTAGCCAGTTCGCCATTCCCGTCGTCGGAGCGCCGCCCGTGGCGCCCAGCGAATTCGAGATGTCGACGCGCGATTTCGAGCGGGTCTGCCTGTTGATCCGGCGCCGCGCCGGCATTTCCCTCAACAGCAGCAAGCGCACCATGGTCTATAGCCGCCTGGCGCGGCGCCTGCGCGCCACCGGCAAGGCCAGTTTCGGCGAGTACCTCGACTGGCTCGAGTCGGCGGGAGGGGGCGAGTGGCAGGATTTCGTCAATGCGCTGACCACCAACCTGACCTCGTTCTTCCGCGAGGCGCACCACTTTCCGGTCCTCGAGGACTACCTGCGCAAGCTGCGCGGCAAGGACCGCATCAACATCTGGTGCTGCGCCGCCTCGACCGGCGAGGAGCCTTATACGATCGCCATTTCCGCGATGGAGGCGTTCGCCTCGCTCGACCCGCCGGTGCGGATTCTGGCCACCGACATCGACACCAATGTGCTCGAGACTGCCCGCGCCGGCGCCTACCGGGACGAAACCATCGACAAGCTCAGCCCGGATATCGTGCGCAAGTACTTCCTGCGCGGCAACGGCGCCAACGCCGGCCATGTGCGGATCCGTCCCGAGGTGGCGGCGCTGGTCAGTTTCCGGCCCCTCAATCTGCTCGAGGCGCAGTGGCCCCTGCGCACCGGCTTCGACGCGATCTTTTGCCGCAACGTGATGATCTACTTCGACAAGGAGACCCAGTTCTCCATCCTGCGCCGGTTTGCCCCCTTGCTGGCGCCTGGCGGGTTGCTGTTCGTCGGCCACTCCGAAAACTTCTCCCAGGCGCGCGACAGCTTCCACCTGCTCGGCAAGACGGTCTACGAGGTCAACCCGGCGGCGGCCGCCAGGAATCCGCAGCGCCGCGGTGACGCATGAAGGCCGGCTTGCGCACTCCAGGCGCGCGAGCGGCAAGCCCGGGTCCACACACGGTCCCGCAGCGGCCGCGTGAAGGTTGACATCATGGATAAGATCAAGGTGCTGGTGGTCGACGATTCCTCGTTGATCCGCAACATGCTCACGCGCATCATCGGCGCCCAGCCCGATATGGTGGTGGTGGGTGCCGCGCCCGACCCGCTGGTGGCGCGCGAGATGATCCGCGAGCTCGCCCCCACCGTGCTGACCCTGGACATCGAGATGCCGCGCATGGACGGCCTGGAATTCCTCGAGATGCTGATGCGCGAGGCGCCCATGCCGGTGATCATGGTGTCCAACCATACCGAGTCCGGCGCCCAGGCGACGCTGCGCGCCCTCGAATTGGGCGCGGTCGACTTCGTGCCCAAGCCCAAGCTGGACCTGCACAAGGGCATGCCGGAGTACGCGACCGAGCTCACGGACAAGATCCGCGCCGCCCATTCCACCAAACCGCGCGCCCGATTCCACTCGCGCGGCCCCGCCACCCCGGCGCATCCGCCGGTCGGCCGGCTCGGCAGCCCGGACAAGGTGATCCTGGTCGGCGCCTCCACCGGCGGCACCGAAGCGGTCCGCGAACTGCTTGCCGGGCTGCCGGCCGATTGCCCGGGAATCCTGATCACCCAGCACATGCCGGCGGGATTCACCAAGAGTTTTGCCGAAAGGCTCAATAAATACTGTCGCCTGACCGTTAAAGAGGCTGAGGACGGTGAACGGGTGCTGCCCGGGCATGTCTATGTGGCGCCCGGCAGCCATCATTTGTTGCTCAAGCGTGGCGGTGCCGGTTACGTCACCGCGCTCTCGGACGGGCCGGTGGTGAACCGGCACCGCCCCTCGGTGGAAGTGCTGTTTCGCTCCGGTGCGCTGGTGGCAGGGTCGCATGTCCTGGGCGTGATGCTGACCGGAATGGGCAAGGACGGTGCCCTGGCAATGCGTGAAATGCGTGATGCCGGCGCCTACAACATCGTGCAGGACGAAGCTACTTCGGTGGTGTTCGGCATGCCGCGCGAGGCAATCGCGGCGGGCGCGGCGCACGAGGTGGTCGGACTGCCGGAGATCGCCGGCCGGGTGGTGGCCCATCTCTCAAGGCGGATGTCGTGCGCCGTGCGGGCATGACGGCTGGTGCGAGGATGCCGCGCTGGCAGGTGCGGTGTTGCAGTTAAGGCAACTGAGGCAACTGAGGCAACTGAGGCAACTGAGGCAACTGAGGCAACTGAGGCAACTGAGGCAACTGAGGCAACTGAGGCAACTGAGGCAACTGAGGCAACGGCGGTGGCGGGCGGGCAGGCAAGGGCAACATTATTCTGGAGTCGATACTATGAATGTCAATGTGAATCACATCAACGGGCAGGCCCGGCTGGAACTGCGGGGACGCTTCGACTTCACTTCGCACCGCGGCTTCAAGCAGGCCTATGAGGCAGCCTTCGCGGCCAGTGGGGTCAGCGAGTTGGTGGTCGACATGGGCAACGTCGAGTATCTCGACAGTTCCGCCCTGGGCATGCTGCTGCTGCTGCGGGACAAGGGCAAAGCCCTGTCCAAGCCGGTCAGCCTGGCCAACTGCGCCGGGTCGGTACGCGATGTTCTGCGGGTGGCCAATTTCGACAAGCTGTTTACGCTGCAGTAGGACAGCGGCCATGCCCCGGGCCACAGCCGCCGGCACCCGTCGTCTGAAGGTGCTGCTCGCCGGCGCCGACGATCCGCAATTGCGCCAGGTGCGCGACCTGCTGCGCGGACTCGGGCACCGGCTGGTCGAGGTCGGCTCCGGCGCGGCCGCCCGCGCGCAATTCGCGCGCCACCGGCCCGACCTGGTCATCTTCGACCTCGCGCTGGACCTGGCCGGGGACGCTAGCCATCCCGCCGTGACCGCCCTGCGTGCCCTGGACACAGTGCGCTGGGTGCCGATCTGGTGCCTGGCGCGCGAGGTTGACGATGCGCGCCGGTCCGCGGCGATCCTGGCCGGCGCGGACGCCTGCTTCAACAAGCCGGTCAACGTGCAGGTATTCAAGGCGCGCCTGGTGCAGATCGCCCAGTACGTGACGCGTCAGGCCCAATTGGCCAACCGGCAGGCCGAACTGCAGGCCTATTTCGAGACCGTCGAGGAAGAGGTCAGGTCGGCACGCGCCATCATGGACAAACTGCTGCGCATGCAGTCCGACCACGCCGGTGTGTTCGAGAGCTGGATCGCGCCGGCGGTCAAGTTCAGTGGCGACGTGGTGGTTGCCGAACGCTCGCCCGACGGCAGTCTGAAGATTCTGGTCGCTGACGGCGTTGGCCACGGCCTGTCGGCGGCGCTCAACGTACTGCCGGTCGGGCGGGCCTTCAAGGCGATGGCGCAGAAGGGCTTCGGCCTGGCCGCCCTGGTCACCGAGCTCAACCACACCATCCGCCGCGATCTGCCTTCGCACCGTTTTGTCGCCGCGACCCTGGTCAATGTCGATGCCGCTCAGGGCCTGATCGAGGTCTGGAACGGCGGCAACCCGGCCTGCGTGATGCTTGACCGCGCCGGTGGCATCGTCGAGACCTGGGCCAGCACGCACCTGCCGCTCGGGGTGGTCGACTCCGGCGAGCTCGACCCCGAGCCGGAGCGCCGTCCGCTGCGACCGGACGGCCAACTGGTGCTGTTCACCGACGGCGCCATCGAGGCGATCGACGACCGCGGCTTGGCATTCGGCGAACCGGCCCTGCTGCGGGTGCTGTGCGGCGCCGCCCCGGAGGCGCGCCTGGACGCGGTGCGGGTTGCGGTGGTCGAACACCTCGCCGGCCGGCCCGCCAATGACGATGTCACATTGGCTCTGCTCGATTGCGCTGCGGAAATGCATTACAGCGCCACGCAGCGGCCGGCGCAGGCCGGCTATATGCCGCCGACCGCCGCGGCAGGCGCCTGGGACCTGTCCCTGGAACTGGCCTCGGAGCGCCTCAAGGGCCTCGACATGGTGCCGGTCCTGCAGGAGTTTCTCGGCCGCATCGACCCGCTGTGGGCGCGTAGCGAGGCGAGTTTCAGCGTACTTGCCGACCTCTACACCGGCGCGCTCGAACAAGGCCTGTTGCAACTGGACGCCCGCCTCAATGAGGGGCCCGACGGCTTCAATCTCTACGCCCGCGAGCGCGAGGCGCGGTTGCAGGACCTGGCCGCCGGACCGGTCCGGATAAGCATTCGGCACCGGGCCGGGGAGGCGGATACCCGGCTTCTGATCAACATCGGCGCGGCCAGCCCCGGCGCGCCTGCCGTGGATGGCGCTTCCTGCGGTTGCGCCGCGGATGCCCCGGCGCCCGCCCCGGGCGGGATGCCGCTGATGCTCTAGGGTCGCAGCGCAGGCGACGGGTGCGCCGGTCCCCACGGCTGGGGCGGCGGGTACTGCAGGGCCGCAACCGGTATGGCTGTTGCTCCAGAT
>Ga0302323_100004916_pt1 | contig 10903 bp, 6 predicted proteins | sample Fen_T0_3_FD_201950 | JGI IMG/M metagenome (GOLD analysis project Ga0302323, IMG submission 201950) | Peat permafrost microbial communities from Stordalen Mire near Abisko, Sweden - Fen_T0_3 | ecosystem: Environmental > Terrestrial > Soil > Wetlands > Permafrost | place: Sweden: Abisko... | reverse complement strand
GTCCCCGCGAAATGGCTCACCCTGGGCGAGTGATATCTGCACTGACATGTGCTGCCCGGCTCAAGAAGGATATTTGGCCGAACGGTGAGCCATTCGGGCCACCTGGGGTATCCTTTCTCTGATGGCATTTTCCAGCAACCAGCCTTCGCTATTGCCGAGCGCGGATGCGCTTGGTGATGCCGAGCTGGTTGCGCGCGCCCTTGGCGGAGATCGCTGGAGTCGGGACGTGCTGTATCGCCGACACGCGCACCACCTGCTCGCCATCGCCACGCGGCTGCTTTCGAATCGCTGCGAGGGCGAGGAGGTCGTCCAGGACGCCTTCGTCGTGGGGTTTGAGCAACTTGGTAGGCTCCGTGACCCGGCAGCACTCCGGTCTTGGCTGATCCAAATCGCGGTCAACCTAGTGCGACGCCATTTGCGCCGAGGCAGGCTGTTGCGGATCCTGGGGCTTGATCGCAGTCCCGATGACGCGACCTTGGAGGCGCTTGCGGCACCGACGCTGCGGCCGGACGACCGCGCAGAGCTCGCCCTGGCCGACCGAGTGCTCCAGCGCCTGCCCGCCGACCTGCGCATTGCCTGGATGCTTCGTCGGGTCGAGGGACTTGCCCTTGCCGAGGTGGCGTCCACTTGCGCGTGCTCGTTGGCCACGGCCAAGCGGCGTATTGCCGCGGTCGATGCCGAGATGGAGCGTCACGTGTCCTTTCGCGAGGGAGTGGCATGAGCGAGACGCAATTTCCCGAGACTCGATTTCCATTGAAGGACCGCCTCGTCGACCCGGTGGACGAAGCCGCCATCCACCGCATCGGAGAGCGAATAGACGAGCGACTGCGCAGGCCGAGGCCGAGGCGACACCTGCCGCTTGCGCTGATCGGAGCAACGGCCGCGGCCGTTATCCTCGTGGCTGCTTGGCGCATTCACCGCGATGCCGGGCCGTTACGCTTCGCCGACGGGCGCGAGCTGGTAGCCCTGGACGCGGGGACCACGGCAGGGGACATCCCACTGTCCGATGGTTCGCGCATCCGGCTGTCGCCGGGGGCGCGCATCGAACCGCTGGAAAGCTCGGGAACCACCTTTTCGGCCATCGTCACCCAGGGCCACGTCGATTTTGAAGTGCGACCGGGCGGTCCCCGCCACTGGGTCATCGAGTGCGGTTTGGCCACGGTTGAAGTGATTGGCACCTCATTTTCCTGCGATCGTGGGCCTGGTCGTCTGCGCCTGGTTGTACACCACGGCGCGGTTCTGGTGCGCGGCGAACGGGTTCCCGACCGGGCACGTCGCTTGCTGGCCGGCGAAAGTCTAGAGCTTGCGGAGGATGCACGCCTGCCTACGCCTGCCTCTGCCGACACCTTGGCGTTCCCTGCGTTGCCAGAGCCGGCCAGCGCATCTGGCTCGCTTGCCGCAGAGCCTTTGGCGGATGTGGCCAAGGGCGAAGCCGTGCGGGCTCGGGGGCGCCAGGCTGCGGCTGTAGGCTGGAGGGATCTCGCCCGACGTGGCCGCCACGGGGAGGCCTTCTCGGCTTTGGGCACCGAGGGACTTCGGCGCGAATCGAAGCACCTTGGCGTGAACGACCTGTTCGCCTTGTCGGACGTGGCGCGGCTCTCTGGCCACCCGGCCGACGCGGTGGTTCCACTCGAGCGCATCGTCACCGATTTTGCGAACGATGCGCGGGCGCCGCTCGCCGCTTTTGCCTTGGGTCGCCTGGAGCTGGATTCCCTGGGGCAGGCGCAAGCCGCTGCCACCGCATTCCGCAAGGCGCTGGCCCTCGGGATTCCAAGTGGCCTGCGCGAGGACGTCCGCGCGCGCCTGGTCGAGGCCTACGCTCGCAGTGGTGACGCTGATGCTGCCCGCCGTGCGGCCGACGCCTACGTCGACGAGTTTCCTCGCGGCCGTCACGTGCAAGCCATCCGGGGTTGGCTGCGCCCACCATGAGCCTTCGTGCGACGCTCACGCGACGACCTCTTGGGCTTCGTCTGGGACTTGCTGTGGTCATTGCCACCCTTTGGGTCGCAAAGCAGGCGCATGCCTCGCCTGTGGCCGCACTGCCGTCGCCCGAGGCGCGGTCCGTGGTCGTATCGCCGCCCTTGTGCAAGGTTGACGCCTTTGGGTTAGCGCCTTTCCTCGATTGCCTGCGGGTCGAGCTTGCCGGCAGGGGGCTCGACTGTTGCACGCTCGCGGATCCCGATGGCCCCACGCCCACGCCGGCTTCCCTGCACGTGCGGATCGAGATCGATCCCTGTACGGCGGATGCGGATCAACTGCAGGTTTCCGCGCGTGAGGATGCGGGTCCGCGTGTGGCCGAGCGGCAGGTCTCCCTGGCCGACGTGCCCGAAACCGCCCGGCCGCGAGCGCTGGCCCTTGCGGTTGCCGAGATGATCCGATCGCTGGGGCAAGCACCGCCGGACAAGGCACCCGAAGCAATCACGGTTCCCGCCCAAGGTTCCGTCGCATTGTCAGCCACCCCGCCGTCCACGGGCACTCGACCAGCCCACCTGTCGATGCACGTCGAGGCCGAGGTGCGTGGCTTGCCCACGCGGGACACGACCCTGTGGGGCGGGCGAGCGCGCCTGACTGCGCATCGGCGACTATTCCACGCGGATCTCGATGTTGGTGGCAACTACGCGCGCGCGCAAGCCCAGCTTGGCGACGTCTTTGTCCGCAGCGCAAGCTTGGGGCTTGGCTTCGGTCCGCGGTTTGCGAACAGGACCGCCGTGCTCGACCTCGGGCTGCGCGCGGAATTGGGGTGGGCGTGGATACACGGCGAAACCGCGCTTGCGGATGTCAAAACCGACGCAGGATCCGGGCTGATCTCCAGCGTGGGTATTCGGGCGTCGTTGGACCTTCCGGCCCAAAGGAAGGTGTGCCCCCATCTGTCGCTGGAAAGCGGGGCCGTGGTCCAGGGTGTGAAGGGCGAAATGAATGGCGAGCCCGTGGCTGGCATGACTGGCTACTACCTGCTGGCCGCACTTGGCATCGCGGTTTCACTGTGACCTGCGGGAAGACATTCGTCGTCGTGACCCTCGCCTTGGCCAATGCTCTCATAGCGTGGAGCGGTTGCTCTACTTCGGTGGAGGTTCTTTCGCGTGATCACCCGAAAGGCGTTGCGCCCCTTCCGACGATGCAGCAGCTCGCCTACCAGCGGAGCGAGCTGACGGCGTACCTCCACTTCGGCCTGCAAACCTTCGACGGCACGGAGTACGGAGACGCCTCCGACGCGCCGTCGCTCTTCAATCCTACCGACATGAATGCAACCCAATGGGTGAACACCCTCAAGGCCTCCGGGTTTCGCCAAGCCGCTCTGTTCGCCAAACACAGCACGGGATTTTGCCTGTGGCCGTCGGCGTACACGGACTACTCGGTCAAGAACAGCCCGTGGAAGAACGGCCAAGGCGATGTCGTCAAGGAGTTCACCGACGCCATGCACGCGGCCGGCATGAGGGTCGCCCTTGCCCTTTCCCCTTGGGACGTCCACTACCCGAGCTCGAGCGCCAGCTACGAAACGTATTTTCGCAACCAGCTGACTGAGCTTTTGACCGAGTACGGTCCTGTCTATGAGATCCTTTTGGAAGGGTACAACGCGCCCAGATCCCTCGACTGGAGTGGGATCGTTCAGCTTGCCCATCAATTGCAGCCCGATGTACTCGTGTGGACGGGACCCGAGATCGCCACCGCCGGTGTCGACCTCCGGTGGATCGGCAACCAGACCGGACAATCGAGTCGCTCGACGTCGAACGTCGGAGCTGTCCCCAACGGCGGGCCGGCAAGTGTGTGGTACCCAGCCGAAGCGCCCGTGTCGGATCGCACGCCAAACTGGTTCTGGCATCAGAATGACACGGTCATGTCCGTCGCATCGTTGCAGTCGATCTACTTCGCGTCGGTCGGCATGAACGCGACGCTCAGCCTGAATGTTCCACCGGCCACGTCGGGGCAGCTCGACAGCGCGGATGTCAGTCTGCTTCAGCAGTTCGGAACGTGGTATGCGTCGCTCTACCAGACGAACCTTGTTCGGGGCCAACCTGCGAATGCCGATTCGACATGGGCAAGTCCGGGCTTCGATGCGGCCATGGCCGTTGACGACGATCTCGGCACCACCTGGGTGGCGGCCAGCGGCAGGACGTCGGCGCGGCTCGAGGTGACGCCTGCCTCTGCCATCACGTTCAAGGTCATCAGCATCCGCGAACCCATCGAACTGGGAGAGCGGACGACCGGCTACCATCTCGAGCTCAAGCAGAACGGTACTTGGAACACGAGTCCCACCGACGCGTCGGGAGCGGCGATTGAGGGCACCGTGATCGGTCAACGCCAACTCTGGCAGCTCGGTTCGACAACAGCCGAGGCCATCGCGCTGGTCATCGATTCGGCAAGGGGCGCACCGGCTATTGCTGAGTTCAGTGTCTACTGATCGGCGTTGGACGATCGGGGAAGCGGGCTGCCGGGTGCTCTTCATCGCGTGATGGCGATGGTCGTATCCTGCTGGTCTCGGTGAATGCCGAGTGTCACCTTTTGCCCGGCCGTAGTCGCGTTGTACAAGCGGTTGAGGTCATCGAGAGAAACCACGCTCTGGCCGCCAAACTGCAGAATCACGTCGTAGTTCTTGAAACCGTCGGTCTCAGCCTGGCTCCCGGCCGGAACGGTGACAACCAGAACGCCGACGTCGGCACCGAGGCCCGTCGCCGATCGTTCGTCAAGGCCGATGAGGTTTTTCACTTGGGCGCCTCGCCAGGTTATCGGATTGGGATCGCGCGTGCCCCCGTCCGGATTCACGGGTGTAGCCGTGGCGCCGAAGGACGGCGTACGAGCCTGAGCCTTTAGACTGAGGCTGACCACGCCGTAACTGTCCGCCGGTATGCTCTTGGTCCCGAGAGCGAGCGCCGGTGAGGCGACGCTGAGCTGATAGTTGCCATGGGCCGCATCGACGTAGCCGGGGTCGCTCGCTGATGCCGAATTCTTGTCCACGCCGTACCCATGGGCCGTGTTCAGCGACGCTGCGTCCGTGAACAAGTTGTAGTCCACCGTCTTGCCCCAGGCTTCCGGATTGGCAGGATCGTAGTTGTGGAAGATGTTGTGCGTGAATACGTCGTCGCTGTTCTTGGGCCACACGTGCACGCTCATCCTGGCGCCCACGGCAAACATGTTGTTGTCGCCGGTTCGGTGGTAGCCCTCGCGCCACTTGAGACCGCCGGCCAGGAAGATGTTGTTCGTGATCTGGTAGTTGGTTGAGCCGTCGTCCAGGTCCACGTCCCAGCCCTTGTCACAGCGCCAGCGGTTATTTCTCATGATGACCGGCTTCATCGCGTCGAGAACCTCGAGACCGGGCGAGGAGGCCACCCGGGAGTCAATCGTGCCGACGTTGGGATCCCAGTAGCGGTCGCGGCCCCAACTGTTGAACGAGCCATGGTCGCCGGTCTCGAGCACGGTGTCGAACACGTCGTTGAACTCGATGATGTGTCCGCCCCAGCACCCGTCGCCGATGTTGATGCCAGCCCGAGGCATGTTGTAGATGCTGTTGTGACTGATGGTGATCTCCGACGCCATGTCGAGCCCGATACCGGCCACCTGTTTCTGCGGATAGCCGATGTCGTGAATCAGGTTGTCTGTGACCGTGCACTGGGCTGGATAATCATCGGTCTTGGGGCCGGCGGTCTTGTCCAAGCTGCCGACCGCCGTTCCCCCGCTGTACCCGAACCCGGGATTGCGGACCGCGGACGAAAGGCCCATGAGCAGAATGGCGCTCGCCCCGATGCCGACGAACTTGTTGGTCTGAATGTTCACGCGACGGGCGTAGCCGCTGACAAACAGGGCGTTGCCGCCCAGGTTGTCGAAGAAGCTGTTGGTGATCGTGCTGTCCTCAACGCCGCTCAGGAAAAGCCCGCCGCCGCGGTAGATCACCCAGTCTGATTTGAGAACTTGCTCGTTACACTTGCCGAAGGTCCGCGAGGTCGCGTTGTAGCGGAAGCCGTCGAGGTTGATCCACTTCACGGCCGCGGTCGAGGTCCCCTGGAATTGGATGATGGTCTCCAGGCCGGCCACCTCGATCAAGGCAGAAGACAAATCGGATCCCGCCGGTGGGTAGAAATACAGGGTTCCCACAGCTTTGTCGAAGTACCATTCGCCGGGCGCATCGAGCTCGTCCAAGACGTTCTCGATCACCCCCGAGCCGTTGGCGCCGCTCGCTCTGCCGTTGCACAGTGCCTTGCTCAGGTTAAGGCTGCCGCTGACGCCGGTCATCACGTAGTGCTGGCTGCCCCAGTCCGAGGTATGCATGCAGTGTGCGTAGACTTCTCCGGTCGGAGGCTTTGCCCACTTGCTGGGACGCGATTGGTAGTCGCCTGCGACGCCTTGAAAAGGAGTCGTGAGCTTGCTTGGGTCGTAGTTCGGATAGCGTGCCATGACCTGGCGTTGTCCGTTGAGGAACAGCACGTCGAACGACAGCCCGTTCGATACGCTTGCCGGAACGTTTGCCTGCATGATGTTGTTCTTGTACGCCGACCAGGTCAGATTCAGTTTCACGCCACCGCTCAGGGTAGCGGCGCCGTAGCCGCTGTAGGTAACGGGCGCCGCCTGGGTTCCCGAATCGGCGGTGGTGAACACGAGGGTCTTGCCGACGTAGTACGTTCCGGGAAGAACGGCCACGGTGAGCGGGGCCTTGCCGAGTTTGGGATGAACCCGAACGGCTGCTTGGGCAGCGGCGATGGTTTCGAGCGGCTTGTCCTTGGTGCCGGGGTTGCTGTCGTCTCCGGTCGTGGCCACGAAGATGTCGCCTGTTCCACCCCCGGTTCCTGCCATGCCACCGGTGCCGGCGCCGCCAGAACCTCCAGTTCGCGTCGTGCCGCCCATGCCTGCGTCGGGGGTTATGGTTCCTCCAGAGCCGGGAGCACCGCCCTTTCCCGTGGCACCGCCGGTGGCGCCGATCGTTCCGCCTCCGGTGCCGCTGCTTCCACCGCTGGCACCGCTGCTTCCACCGGCGGAGTCCACGCTTCCGTCGGCTGTGGTCCTGCCGCCGGCGGCCGAGCCGCTGCCGGGTGCCGTGCCGCCCACGCCTGCGTTGGATTGTGTTGTGCCGCCGGCGCTAGCGGTTGTGCCACCCCTTCCTCCGACTGCAGTGCTGCCACCCGCCGCCGCATCTCTGCCGCCTGACGCCGGAGGCGTGGCTGAGGAGCAGCGTGCTGCCGCGATCAGGACGAACGCCATCAAGAATGGCGTGACAAAGGAAACCGAACGTTTGCGCAAGGAACTCAATGGTTTCTCCTGTTGGGCATCACTTGGCGGTGGCGGTCAGCGAGCCTTGGGTGAGGCCAGACGAGGTTGCGGTGACTATGATTTGACCAGCCGTGCCGGTTGACTGCACGATTGCCAGAACCTTGCCGCTGAATGCATTTCGTTTGGGGGACGTATACGCTGTGGTGTCGGTCGGATCCCCATTGTCCACGCCAGCGAGCTTGCCGGGTCCGGACACAGTGAAGGCAACGTTGTTGGTCGCCGTCGGTACGAATACGCCACTTGCGTCCTGGATGTCAGCCGTAACGAACACCAGGTCGCGTCCGTCCGCCGCGATCTCCGTCCGATCTGCCGTCAGCTTGACCTGAGCGGCCGACCCAGCGGTCTTGATCTCCTGGATGGCGACCACGCTGCCGCCGCGCTTGCCCTCGGCCCGCAGCGTGCCGGACGCCCATGGCACATTCCATTCGAGGCGCGTGGTCGTGTTGGCGCTTACCGACTTCGAGCCCTGGGATTTGTCATTGAGGAACAGCTCCACGCTGTCGCAGTTGCTGTAGACCCAAACCCAGACCGTCGTCCCTGCCGACCAGTTCCAGTGCGGCAGGATGTGGACCATGGGCTCGGTCGTCAATTTGCTCTGGTAGAAGTAGTAGGTGTCTTTCGGGAATCCCGCCGTGTCGACGATGCCGAAGTAGGAGCTCTTGGCGGGCCACTGGCCGCCGTACGGTGTCGGCTCCCCGCCGTAGTCGAAGCCAGTCCAGTCGAACTGGCCGAAGAAGAAGGGGCGCTTCAGGTTGATGAGGTACATCTCTTCGGTGTTGAAACCGTCACCCCAACCGACGTCGTACGAGGTGCACTGTTTCGTGGACGACTGACATCCGGTCCAGTGAAGATCCTGGTTCTGCGTGTAATAGATGCCGCGGCTCTTCACGTTCGAGAGCTCTTCGCTGCCGAAGATGTTCCAACTCGCGTTGGTCTTGTGGTCGCTATCGAGCTGGAAGCTCCCCGTATCGGTGTTTGCGTCGCCGACGAAGTAGTTGTACCCCTGCAGGTCCAGGATGGCGGCCACCGCCCTTTGGCCTGCATCGCTCTTCATATGATTGGCGCCCCAGGTGATCGGGCGTGTGGTATCGAGGGCCTTGACCCAATCTCTCAGCTTGGTCGCGGTGGCGACCGTCGCACCGCCGATTTCGTTGCCGATGCTCCACATGATGACGCTCGGGTGGTTGCGGTCGCGGCGGACATGCGCCTGAATATCGCGCTGGGCCCAGTCGTTGAAATACAGATGGTAGTCATACGCGGGATCTTTTCCCTGCTCCCACACATCGAAGGTCTCGTCCATGATCACGAAGCCCATTCGGTCGGCGAGATCTAGCAACTCCGGAGCGGGCGGGTTGTGCGAGGTCCGGATCCCGTTGGTCCCCATGCCCTTCAGAATCTGAAGCTGGCGCTCGATGGCACGGATATTTACCGCCGAGCCGAGGGCACCGAGATCGTGGTGCATGCACTGTCCCCAGATCTTCACGGACTTGTCGTTGAGGTGAAAGCCAGTGTTGGGATCGAACTTGGTCCATCGCAGGCCGATCGGGCTGGTATACGTATCCACTGTTTGGTCGCCCACCTGCAGCTCCACCGTGGCCCGATAGAGGGTGGGTGATTCGATCGACCAAAGCCGCGGATTGGACACGGTGAGGCTCTTTTGCGAAAGCGTCGCCTTGCCGTTTGCGGCCACCTCGGTGGCGGACGTCGTGTCGCTGGCCACCAGTGCGCCGCTCCCGTCGTAGAGGCTGGTCTTGACCTTGACCGTCGCGGCGTCGGTGCTGTGATTCTCGACTTCGGTGGCAACCGCGACCGTGGCGGATGTGGCGCTCACCGTAGGCGTCGTAATAAAGGCGCCGCCAAAGGCGATGTGGACCGGACCAAGGACCGTGAGCCACACGTTGCGATACATGCCGCTACCGGTGTACCAGCGGCTGTTCGGTTGCTTGTTGTCGACGCGGACCGCGATCACGTTGTTGCCGTCGAATTTCACGTACGGCGTGAGATCATACTGAAACGTCGTGTATCCGTATGGCCAGGTACCCAGCGAGGTGCCGTTGATCCACACCTGGCTGTTCATGTACACGCCGTCGAATGTGATGAGCACGCGCTTTCCGGAAGAGGATGGATCCAGCGTGAACGTCTTGCGGTACCAGCCCACGCCCCCATCCATGAATCCGGACCCGCCGCCGCCCGGGGAATTCTTGTCGAACCCGAGCGCGGGGCTCCAGTCATGGGGGACGGTCAGGCTGGTCCAAGATGCGTCGCTGAAAGTTGCTTGGTCGGCCCCGGTCGCGTCGCCGAGATAGAACCTCCATCCGTCGTTAAAGCTCTTGCCGCGTGCGCCGTCGTAGGCCTGAACGAGAACGCCGCCCGTCCCACCTGAACCATCGGTACCACCGCCGACTCCGCCCGCGCCACCCCCGGTCGGCGCATCGAAACCAGCATCGATACCAACGGCGCCGCCGTGTCCGGTGCCCCCCGACCCACCGCTGCCGCTCAGGCCGCCGCTGCTCGTCCCACCACCGCTGTCCGCGCCTGACCTACCCCCAGTCGAGCTGCCACCGGCGGCTCTTCCCCCCGATCCACCGACCACGATCAGTGTCCCTCCCGTCGAGGATGGTCGGCCGCCCGTCGCAGTTCCCCCAGCACTGGCTCCACCCGCGGCATTTCCGCCCGACGAGAGCGCTCCGCCGGTGGCCGGGGTCGTGGCTGTGCCTCCGGAGCTTCCTCCCGCGGCAGGGAGCCCGCCCGTGCCGGATCTGCCGGAGGAGCTGCCTCCACTGCACCCCACGCATAGTCCTGCACATAGCCCTGCGATCGTCAGAAACAGCGAAGAGGCCGTGTGGTTCTTCATCTTGATACGGGTAGGATCCCTTGCCTCGACCAAACGGCTCACGCGCAGGTGATTTCTGGCCAGGCGCGCGCCAGCGAAGGTAGGGGCCGAGCGGCGGACGCGGCGTCTCGGGGGCTCCATCCGATGAGCCATGGGTGGCCCAGGAAAAAAAGCGTGCTTGGTGCGAGCCGATTTGCCGAGGTGAAGGATCTTCCGCATAGGGAGCGCCATTCAGGGCTGTCCTTTTCGCCAAGAACCAAACCAAGGAGAGATCCATGACATCCAGCTCTACTCCGCGCATGGTCGCGGTCGCCACGCTTGCGCTTCTTGGCATCGCCTGTTCGTCCAAGACGCCCAGCGGGGGCAGCGGTGGCGGCGGACGGGGCACCGGCGGCGCGGCCGGTGGCACGGTTGCGACCAGCACCGGGGGCGCGGCCGGATCGAGCAGTGCGACGAGTAGCACCGGAGGGAATGGCACGGGTGGCGGCGCCGTGGGTGGCTCGGGTGGCTCTGCCAGCGGCGGCTCCAGTTCTACGAGTAGTGGTTTGGGAACTGGCGGTTCTGGGACTGGCGGTACTGGCGGCAGCGGTTTTGGCAGCGGCGGCTCTGGCAGCGGCGGCGCCGTCAACGGTGGTAGCGGTGGCTCTGGCAGTGGCGGCGCAGTCAGTGGTGGTAGCGGTCCTGGCAGCGGCGGCTCCCGTGTGGGCGGGACAGTTGGCGGAGGCGGCTTGGGCAGTGGCGGCGCGGCGAGCGGCGGATCCGGCAGCGGCGGTACCACAGGCAGCGGCGGCGGCCCTGGAAGCGGCGGCATGT
>Ga0302323_100004913_pt1 | contig 10907 bp, 9 predicted proteins | sample Fen_T0_3_FD_201950 | JGI IMG/M metagenome (GOLD analysis project Ga0302323, IMG submission 201950) | Peat permafrost microbial communities from Stordalen Mire near Abisko, Sweden - Fen_T0_3 | ecosystem: Environmental > Terrestrial > Soil > Wetlands > Permafrost | place: Sweden: Abisko... | reverse complement strand
GTTCTCTAGCCGCCGCCACTGCTCCGCATCCGCAATCCAGCCATCGCCGATGCGGCTTTCGATCAGCCGTGCCAGGCCGGGATTGGCCACCATCAGCCAGCGGCGCGGCGTCACGCCGTTGGTCTTGTTCTGAAAGCGCTCGGGGTACATCTCGGCAAAGTCCGGCACGAGCGTCTCACGCACCAGGCGCGAGTGCAGCTTGGCCACGCCATTGACAGCGTGGCTGCCGACGATCGCCAGATGCGCCATGCGCACCTGCTTGACCGGCGCCTCCTCGACGAGCGACATGCGCCGCAGGCGCTCGTCGTCACCCGGCCAGCGCGCCTCGACTTCCTTCAGGAAGAAGTGATTGATCTCGTAGATGATCTGGAGGTGGCGCGGCAAGACGCGCTCGAGCAGGTCCACCGGCCAGCGCTCGAGCGCCTCAGGCAAGAGCGTGTGGTTGGTGTAGGAGCAGACCGCGCGCGTGATCTCCCAGGCCTCTTCGCGCGGCCGTCCGCGCTCGTCCATCAGGATGCGCATCAGCTCGGCCACAGTCAGGGCCGGATGCGTGTCGTTGAGCTGGATCGCGATCTTGTCAGGCAACTGTCGCGCGTCGCTGTGGTCCCGGAAGAATGAGTCGGTGATGTCGCGCAGCGCACAGGCCACCAGAAAGTACTCCTGCAGCAGGCGCAGCTCGCGACCCTGGGCCTGGACGTCGGAAGGGTAGAGCACCTTGGAGACGGTCTCGTCTTCATCCTTCTGACGCACAGCGTTCAGGTAGTCGCCGTTATTGAAGATCGCGATGTCGAAGTCACGCGAAGAGCGCGCCGCGTAGAGCCTGAGCGTGTTCACCGTTTCGCCGCCGTAGCCGACGATCGGCATGTCGTAGGGCACGCCCACGATCAGGCGCCAGTCCATCCAGGCCTGCTGCTCGACCTGGTCCGGGATCGGGTCGTAGATCCGGCCGTAGACCGGGACCATGAACTCGTCGCTGGTGCTGCGGATCAGCCAGGGCGACTCGCGCGCGCCCCAGTAGTCCGGCGCTTCGTGCTGATGGCCGCGGACGAACTCCTGCCGGAAGAGACCGTACTCGTAGTGCAGACCATAGCCGTAGCCTGCATAGCCGAGCGTCGCCAAGGAGTCGAGGAAACACGCCGCCAGACGGCCGAGGCCGCCGTTGCCGAGCGCCGCGTCCGGCTCCGTTTCCATCAGATCTGCCGGATCGACTCCGAACTCGAGCGCGGCCGAGCGAAACGCGTCGAGCAGGCGCAGGTTGACCAGGTTGTTGGTCAGCGACCGACCCATGAGGAACTCCATGGACAGGTAGCACACGCGCTTCGTGCCCTGCGCGCGGTGGCGCTCCTCGGTCGCGAACATGCCGTCGATCAGGTCGTCGCGCAGCGCCAACGAGAACGCGTTGGACAGATCCGCGGGCGTGGCCCGCTCGCGCCGCACGCCCAGGCTGTAGCGCAAATGGCGCCGGGCGCGCTCCAGGAGCACCTGGGGACTGACCGGTGGCAGCATGGCGCGAAGATCTTAGCCCGGACAAGACCCGCGCGCACGCGGCAAGCGACTAGAAGCGCAGGCCGGCCGCGATGCGCGCGGCACTATTCTGAAAGTCGTATTCGAGGGCGCCTTGCACGAACGGCCGCACACGTCCGTGGTCGAGCTCAAGCCCGCCGACGATCTCCGGCGTCAGAGCAGTACCGTTGCTGTAATAGCGTCGATAGCTCGAGCGGGGAGCCCATTCCTGGGACCAGACGCGGCCGACCGTCAGGCCCGGTCCTGCGTAGGCCATCAGTCGGCGGCTCCAGCGCCAGTCGACAACGACGTCGGCATGCACGAGGATCGAGAAAGTGGTCTCGATGAAGCGCGTCGTCTCGGAAAAGGGGTCGTAGAACGAGTTGGAGGCACCGCTGTAGTGCAGGGCCAGGGCGCCAATGGCGCGGAATCGCGAGTCTCCCAGACGACACGTCAAGCCGGCGCCGATGCCGGCACCCTCCCCCTTTCCATAGCCGACCCAAACGAGGCGAGAGAGTGTGCGTGCGTCGTCGGCGGCAAAGGAGGATGCTGCCAGCGTGAACATGGTTGCGGCGATTGTGAGCACTCGACCCATCGGTCTTCTCCCAACGAGCGGCTGGCAGCGCTCGGCTTAGAAGCGCACGCCCCCGCTGACGCGAATCTGAGCCTGGCGACCGCTTGTGACTTCCACAAACGGACACCTCTTGCCGCGGCCGAGGAGCAGGCCGAAGACGAGCCGGCCGATCGTGTGCGAACTCTCTTCCGAGAAGTCGCCGTAGCTCGGAACCGCGTTCGCGCCGCGCCCGACGCGTCCCTTGGAGTAGTCGCGGTAGATGGCCACCGTGATTCCACCATACGGACGAAGCGACGCCGGCGGACGGGCCTCCAAGAAGAGGCCTGCATACGCGTACGCCACGTTGCGCCGCTGCGGAACGTAGATCACCGCCATCGGATAGAAGGAATACTCGACACTGTGCGGCACCTTCGCGAACTGTATCGAATAGCCGGCCGCGACTCGCAGCACCGAGCGAGGCGATCCGACAGGCACCATGACGCCGAATCCGACGCCAGGGCCGCCGTCGGAGTCGTAGGTCGCGGACACGAACGGCGATGGTCTTCTGGGCGCCACGCTGGCGACAGGAGGCTCTGCTGCTTCGTCAGCCGCCTCGGCGCGAGCACCTTCGTGTGCCCCCTCGGCGGGCGAGGCTGCGGCCGCCGGCTCCGCTTCCTGCGCCAGAGATGGCAGCGCGCCGGCGAGAGCCAACGCCACCGCGAGTACAAGGCAACGCACCTCTTCCTCCGTTCTCGGCAACTTGCTGGTCGGTATTGTCGCCCGTGAGGTCACGGCGCGCAACGATGAAGAACCTACTGCATCGCCTCGAGCGCGCGCTTCCAGTCGGAGAAGCGGCCGCCCGCGCGCATGGCCGCGAGCGCCGCGCGGCCCTCGGCCGGACCGCCCTGAGCTAGGCAGTATTCGACCCAGGCCCAGCGCGCGCTTGTGGCACGCAGGTCCACGACCTTGCCGAGCGCCGCGCGCAAGCGTGCGAGCCGCTGCTCGACCAGGCCGATGCCGGCAAAGGGCTGACCATCGAGCGGCGTGTTGCGCTTGGCGACGAACGGCGCGATCCCCAGGGCCAAGGGATGGATGGCCGCGATCGAGCGCGCCATACGAATCAACTCGTCGACGTCCTCGTCTGTCTCCCCTGGCAGGCCGATCATCAGATACAGCTTCAGACGCTTGAAGCCATGATCGCGGGCCAGCTCCGCCGCGCGGATGAGGTCCTTCTCCTGGACGCGGCGCTCCACGAGATCGCGCAGACGTTGGCTGGCGCCGTCAGCGGCCGTTGTCAAGGTGCGGTAACCGGCTCGGCGCAGCGCGCCGGCAAAGCGGTCGTTCAACCGATCCGGCCGCAACGATGAGAGCCCGACCTCGCGGCCTTGCGCAGCCAGCGTCTCCAGGATTTCGACGATGGCAGGGTGATCGCTCACGCTCGCGCCCACCAACCCGACGCGGCGTGCCTCTGGCGGGATCAGCGCAAGCAGGCGTTCCTTTGGAACGACGCGCATGCCGCCGTTCGTGCTGCGGCGCATGACGCAGTAGGTGCAGCCGCGCGAGCAACCGCGCACGGCCTCGATCAAGAACATGTCGCTGAGCTCGGTGTCGCGGGTGAGTATGGCGCCGCGCGCAGGCAGCCGCGCGTCGTCGCAGCGTGCGGTCGGCGCCAGAGTCGTGCCGTGCAGTGTCGGCACAAAGACACTCGGAACTGCGGCGGCTAGCGCACGGCAGGCCTGCTCACGGTCGCGGCACTCGCTCAAGACAGCCAGGGCCTGGTGGATCGTCTCGTCTGCCTCGCCCATCAGGATCGCGTCGGCGAACGGGCCCAGCGGGAGCGGATTCGAGAACGTCAACGGGCCGCCCATCAGCACAAAGGGGTGGCGAGCGTCGCGTTCCGCTGCCAGCGGCGGGAGTCCCGCCAGCTCGAGCGCGGTCACGACGCCCGCGAGCTCCAGCTCGTAGGCCACAGAGAACGCGATGACGGGAAAGTCCGCGGCTGGCCGCTCGCTCTCGTAGGTGAACAGCGGGCCTCGACCGCGACGAAAGGCATCCACGTCGTCAGGAAGGAACGCCCGTTCAGCCGCGTGATTGGCAGCGCCGTTGATCTCACGGTAGATCGTCTGAAAACCGAGGGACGACATCGCCACTGGATAAGGACTCGGATAGACCAACGCCACAGCGTGCGGCGCCTGCTTGAAGACCGTGCCACGTTCCCCGGCCAGTCTGGCCCGCCGCAGCTCGCGGGCGTCGCTCTTGGCGCGTGACGGCCTAGCCGCCATGAATCCTCGGCACAACCGCAGTATGGCATGGCGTGTAGGGGCGCAGCGCCGCTGCGCCCCTACGTGGCGTTCGTGATATTCAAGGCGCGTGAACGAGCCAGACCTCCCTGTCCCTTCGCCCATCGAGCTCGCGCGGCGCTTGGCCGCGCTGACTGGTCTCCTCGGGCTCGCCCTGGCTTCGGCCGGCTGGGTCTTCCGGCCTGACGCGTTCTGGCACGCCTACCTTTTTGCATGGCTCCTCTGGGCCAGTGCGACGCTCGGTTGCGCGCTCGTGACCATCCTGGTTCGCATCCTTCAATGGGGTCCTGCCGTCCGCCCTGTTCTGCACGCTGGGACTCGCACGACGCCGCTGGTCGCTGTGCTCGTCCTGCCACTGGTGCTGCAGGGGACCGCGCCGGCTGGCGGGGTTCTGGCCGCAGCCACAGCCCAGCCCGCGGCAGCGCTGCTGCGACTCGCGCTCACCGGCCCTGCGCTCGCCGCTCTGGCCCTAACTCTCGCCACCCTGGCAGCGCTCGCGCGAAGCGAGCCAGCGGTCTTGACGGCCGTGGTTCAACGGACCTTGCGCTTCAGTCTGAGCGCGCTTCTGGCGACTGACGCGGCCGCGACTCTTGCTCTGTGCCACCGCGTGCGTGCCACGGCGATCGCGCTCGCTGTTATCGAGATCGGAGTCGCTGGATACCTGGCGTCGCGAAGTCGAGCGCGACACCTGCTCGTGGCCGGAACCGTGGCCTTCCTGGCGCACGCTGTGCTGCTACGCCGGCTGTTGCCAGCGCCAGCGCTGCTCCCGGGCGATCCGAAGTGGACGCCTGCGATGCTGGATCTGCTCCTGGCGGGCGCCATCGGCGGACTGTGGCTCGCTCTGTTCTTCTGGCGCCTCGATCGCGACCCACCACCGCCTTTCAAGCCGGTGGTCGCAGTCGGATCCAGCGGTTCAGGCTCGGAAGGTGCGAGAGCTGAAAAGCTGGCAGGTCCGTGATAACTTTCGCTGTTTGTGTGCGCGATACGACGCACTCGAAGGAGCAAGGATCGATGAAGAAGTTCGTCATCATGGGCGTCCAGGGCAGTGGCAAGGGCACGCAGGCCAAGCGCTTGGCCAAGGAGCTGGACCTCATCCACATCAGCGTCGGCGACCTCTTTCGCTGGCACATCCAGAACCGCACCAAGCTCGGCGCCAAGGTCAAACGCATCGTGTCCGGCGGCGCGCTCGTCCCGGACGAGATCGTGCAGCAGCTGACTGCCGAGCGGCTCGAGCAGCACGACTGGAATCACGGTTTCATCCTGGACGGGTTCCCGCGCAACGCGCCCCAGGCGCAATTCTTTCTCGAGCGCTACGACGTGGACGCCGTGATCGTGATCGAGGTGCCGGACGACGCGGTCTACGAGCGCATGCTCGCGCGCCGGCTGTGCTCGGTCTGCGGCCGTGACTACAACCTGCTCTCGAATCCGCCGACGAAGAAAGACACCTGCGACTGCGGTGGCAAGCTGGTGCAGCGCGCGGACGATCAGCCGGGTCCGATCCGGGATCGCATCAAGGACTACCGCACGGTGACTCAGCCGGTGATCGACCTCTTCAAGAAGAAAGAAGAGGTAGTGGTGGTCGACGGCACGCAGCCGATCGACAAGGTCTGGGACGAGATCCGCAGCAAGCTCGGATTGACCAAGCGTTAGTTCGATCCCCAATCGAAACCGCCGGCCGGTTTCGTATGAGAATTGGTGGAGTGTGGCGCCGAGGAAAGGCCTCGGCGCGCCGGCACTCGCAACGGTGGGCGCGACGAGCGATCACGGGCGCAATCCTCAGACGAACGCAATAGACGACCAGACGCGGCGCATCGTGCTCGTCGGTAACCCGAATGTCGGCAAGAGCGCGCTTTTCACGGCACTGACTGGCCACCACGTCACTGTTTCCAACTACCCCGGGACGACCGTCGAGATCACGCGCGGTCGGCTGAGGATCGGTAGCGACAACGCCGAGGTCGTGGATTCCCCCGGTGTGAACTCTCTGCTGGCGCTCACCGAGGACGAGCAGGTCACGTCGGCCTTGGTCGCGTCCCTCCGAGGCAACCCCAACGCGGTCGTTGTCCAGGTCGCGGATGCGAAGAACCTGCGCCGGGCCCTGCTGATCACACTCGAGTTGGGTCAGATCGAGGTCCCCACTGTTCTCGACCTCAACATGACGGACGAAGCCGAAGGCCACGGCTTCGAGATCGACACTCAGGGTTTGTCGGAAGCGCTCGGCGTGCCTGTCTGCCGCACCGTGGCGACGCGCGCACGAGGCGTCGAGGAGCTTGTTGCAGCGATCTCACGAGCGCGCGTGCCGCTCAATCACTTCGCGCTGCCTGAGGAGGCCCGGCCAGCGGTGGCCCGCCTCAAGGCCGGCGTCGCATCTGAACTCGGAGCAGTCGACTTGCGCGTCGTTGCCCGCTACACGGAGGCCCTGCTGGCCCGCGCTGACTCGCTGGTGAAGAGCTACGTGCGCCGCCGGCGCGGTCCGACAGGCGCGTGGCTGCACCCCGACCGCCTGGCGCACGTTCTAGGCGCGCTCTCGGTTCATCCTGTCTGGGGTTGGCCAATGCTGTTCTTGGCGTTGGGCGCGGTCTACCTCTTCGTGGGACGACTGGGCGCAGGCACGTTGGTGGATCTACTCGAGCACGGCCTGTTCGGCCGCTTGATCAACCCTGCCGTCGGCGCGCTCTTCGCTCGCGTGCCTTGGCCTTTCGTGCGCGATCTTTTCGTCGGTCCTTATGGCCTCGTGACCGTCGGACTCACCTACGGCCTGGCGATCATCTTGCCGATCGTGGCCACGTTCTTTCTGGCCTTTGGCATAGCTGAAGACTCGGGCTACTTGCCGCGCCTGGCAGCCATGCTCGACCGCCTCTTCCGCGCCATCGGCCTGAACGGGAAGGCTGTGCTGCCGATGGTGCTGGGCCTGGGCTGCGACACGATGGCCACGATGACCACGCGCATCCTGGCCACGCGCAAGGAGCGTTTGATCGCGACCCTGATGCTCGCCTTGGGCGTGCCCTGCTCGGCGCAACTGGGCGTGCTGCTCGCCATGGTGTCTGTCGTGCCAGCTTCGGCTGCCTGTGTCTGGTTGATCTCGGTCATGGCCACTGTCGTCGTAGTCGGTTGGCTCGCAGCGCGCGTGCTGCCGGGTCAGGTGGGCTTGTTCGTGCTCGAGCTGCCGCCGATGCGCATGCCCGGGCTTGGCAACGTGCTCGCCAAGACCGCGGCGCGCGTCGAGTGGTATCTGCGCGAGGCTGTGCCGCTCTTTCTCGTGGGCACGTTCTTGCTCTTCGTGCTCGATCGCGTGGGGGCCTTGCCAGGCCTGATCCGGATCGGCGAGCCCATTGTCGTCGGCCTGCTCGGACTGCCGCGCGAGGCGGCCGAGGCGTTTCTGATCGGCTTCCTTCGTCGCGACTTCGCGGCCACGCGCCTGTTCGACATGGCGCGCGGCGTTGCCGGGCTCACCACCATCCAGCTCGTGGTTTCCATGGTGACCATCACGCTCTTCATTCCGTGCATCGCCAACGTCTTCATCATCGTCAAGGAGCGCGGGTGGCGCGTCGCCGCGGCGATCACGGCGTTCGTGTTTCCGCTGGCCTTTGCCGTTGGCGGCCTGGTGCGTTGGGCGATGGTCGCCGCAGGCACCTGGGGCGTCAGGTGAAGACGACCTGCCCGCTCTGTGCCTTCGAATACGAACCAGGTGACGAGTCCTGTCGAGCGAGCGGCTGCCCGTTCGCCTCCAAAGCATGCCGCAAGCTGCACTGCCCGCGCTGCGGCTACTCAGTGCCTGACGAGCGCGCCAGCGCGCTGGCGCGTCTGGTGCGCCGTCTCCTGGGAGAGCGGCCGCGCGTGGAGCGCGTGCAGCGCGAGGCCACGGATGCGCCGTTCCGTCTGAGCGAGGCACCCGTGCGCACGCGTGGCGCTGTGTCCCACATCGACGCGGCACCGGCACTGTCGGCTCAGCTCGCTGCGCAGGGCATCGTGGCCGGCACCGTGTTGCGTCTGGCCCAGCGCCACCCGGCCTTCATCATCGAGGTCGGCGAGACCGTGCTGGCAGTCGAACGCTCCGTCGCTCACTCGGTCTGGATTCACCCGGGCGATCCCACGGTTGCGGACAGCCAAGAGCCGCACGCTTGATCTAGCCGGCGTTTGCCGCTAACGTTTGCCCTTCTTCGGTGCCGTCGGTCCGCCGCGCTTCACGATCGCCATGCTCAACGGTCAACGCGTCATCGTCGTCATGCCCGCGTACAACGCGGCACGCACTCTCGAGAACACCCATCGGGAGATCCCGCATGACGTTGTCGACGAAGTGCTCTTGGTCGACGATGCCAGCCGCGACGAGACGGTACCCGTGGCGCAGCAGCTGGGTATCCGCTGCGTCGTACATCCTGAGAATCGCGGCTACGGCGCGAACCAGAAGACCTGCTACGCCCACGCCCTGGAGCTCAAAGCCGACATCGTGGTCATGCTGCATCCGGACTATCAATACCCGCCCAGCCTGGTCACGGCCATGGCGGCGATGGTCGCCTCGCGGCAGTACGACCTGGTCTTGGGTTCGCGCATCCTCGGCGGCCAGGCCATGCGCGGCGGCATGCCGCTCTACAAGTACGCGTCGAACCGCGCCCTGACTCTGGTCGAGAACTGGCTCACCGGCGCCAAGCTCTCCGAGTACCACACCGGCTACCGCGCCTTCAGGCGCGAAGTGCTGGAACGCCTACCGCTCACCGCGAATTCCGACGACTTCGTCTTCGACAACCAGATGCTCGTGCAAGCGTTGGCCTGGGGCTATCGCATCGGCGAGATCTCCTGCGCGGCGAGCTACTTCCCAGAGGCGTCGTCGATCAACTTCCGACGCAGCGTGACCTACGGCCTGGGCGTGCTCTCTGCGGCTGTGCGCTACCGGCTGTTCCGCTGGGGATGGCGCGATCAAGCCATCTTCCGCGGCGTTCCGCCCCGCTAGCCGGCCGGCCTTCCCACCGCTTTGACGTGCGCCCGGGCGCGGTGCACGTGATCCAAGCATGTCATCCTGGTCGTAACTACCACAGGGTCGTCGGTCCGGTCGGGGGGCTGAGCTTGCGGTACGTGATCGTTGGCAACGGCATTGCGGGTACGGAGGCAGCGCTGCTGCTACGCCGCCGTGACGCGCGCGCCGAAATTACGATCGTATCCTCTGAGCACGATCACCTCTTCTCGCGGCCTGCGCTGATGTATGTCCTGTGCGGCCAGCTCCGGCTCCAGGACACCGAGCCCTTCGATCGAAAGCTCTACCAGCGGCTGCGCATCCGGCTCGTGCGCGGGCGGGTGGCCAAGCTGACAGCGGCCGAGCGGCAGATCGAGCTAGAGGGCGGCCTGCGGCTGCCCTACGACAAGCTGCTGCTCGCCACAGGCTCGCTGGCGCGGGTGCCGGAGTGGACTGGCCTGGCCGGTCCTCAGGTCCACTCTTTTGTCACGCTCGACGACTGCCAGGCGCTCGCTCGAGAGGCGCAGCCTGGCCAAAGGGCTGTTGTGGTCGGCGGCGGATTGATCGGCGTCGAGGTCGCTGAGGTGCTGCGCATGCTCGGCCTCGCTGTCACCTTCCTCGTGCGGGAGAGCTGGTACTTCCCGGTCGCCCTGAGCGTGCAAGAAGGCGCGCTAGTCGCGGAACGTATCCAGGCGCACGGGTGCGATCTCCGGCTCGGCGTCACGGTCACCGAGTTGGTGCGGACCGCCGAGGGACGGCTGACGACAGTGAGTACGAACCAAGGGGCGTTTCCCTGCGATCTCGTGGTGTGCGCGATCGGCGTTACGCCGAACACGTCCTTTCTAAGGAACAGCGGCTTGACCCTGGCTCCCGGCGGAGGCATCGAGGTCGATTCCGCCCTGCGCACGAATCTGGCCGACGTCTGGGCTGCGGGCGACTGCGCCAACGTCACTTGGGCCGACGGGAGCCGGCGCCCCGAGCAGCTCTGGTACACGGCCCGCGACCAAGGTCGGGTCGCGGCGCGGTCGATGCTCGGTGACGCTGCCTGCTACAGCCGGACCGAGATCTACAACTCCGCCAAGTTCTTCGATCTCGAGTACACGATGGCCGGCTTCGTGCCGGCTCTGAGGGACGCGGCAGGAGGGTCCGCGGTCGAACCCCCGGGCGTGACGACGTGGTTCAGACGCCAGCGCGATCGCCCAGCCGCGCAGCGCATCCTGGTGCGGGACGGCCGGGTGATCGGGTTCAGCATGCTCGGATCGCGCTTCGATCACGCGCTCCTGCTGCGTTGGATCGCGGAGCAGCGCGAGCTGTCTTGGGTGCTCGCACACTTGCGCGCGGCGCAGTTCGACGAGGAGCTCGAACCCGCGGTCCTGAGGCTGCCGTTAGCGTGACCCAAGGAGCATAGGTGCAGACCGCGCTGCTCGACACGTACCACACTCGACTCGGCGCAGGACCGCGCTCTGGGCTCTGCTGGACAGTGTCAGGAGCGTTGTTCGCGTCGTACCTGTTGCTCTACTTCGGTCCGATGCCGGCCTTCGGGCTTCATCAGGACTTGCTGGCGACCGCGGCTGTGGCCCTTGGATTCAGCAGCAAGTGGACGCTC
>Ga0302323_100004912_pt1 | contig 10909 bp, 7 predicted proteins | sample Fen_T0_3_FD_201950 | JGI IMG/M metagenome (GOLD analysis project Ga0302323, IMG submission 201950) | Peat permafrost microbial communities from Stordalen Mire near Abisko, Sweden - Fen_T0_3 | ecosystem: Environmental > Terrestrial > Soil > Wetlands > Permafrost | place: Sweden: Abisko... | reverse complement strand
GCTGTGTGCCGGTTTGATCGCGGTCGCCTGCGTCGGCAAATTCGGCGGTAGCTTCTGTGTGGCCCGGCTCACGGGAATGAGCACGCGCGACTCGGCAGCGCTCGGTGTGTTGATGAACACGCGCGGCTTGATGGAGCTCATCGTGCTCAACATTGGGCTGGATTTGGGTGTCATTTCACCGAAGATTTTCACGATGATGGTGATCATGGCGCTAGTCACCACGATCATGACCACGCCGCTCTTGCAACTCATTGCGCCGCGTTCGTTCGCGCTCAGGAGCCCAGCGCGTGTCGATCCAGTGCAAACTGCCCCCGTGCGCTTACTGCTTTGCGTCGGCGACGCCCGCATGGGCCCGGCGATGGCCCTTTTGGGCACCAGCTGCGCCGGCGGTTCGCGCGACAGCGGCAGCGCCGTGCTGCACCTACAGCGCCCGCGCGATCGAACATCGGCATACTTGGGCCGGGGTTCGAAAGCCGTCCGCCAGTCGCGGGCCAGCGGTCTGTTGCCCGCGCTCGAGACGGCCAGCGCAGCCGGCATCGCGTTCGAGTTCGTCTCCTTCGATTCAACCGATCCCGCAGCCGACATTTGCGAGGTCGCACGCAGCAAGCGCTCGGACTACATCGTGCTTGGGCTGCACCGTCCCGTGCTGGGGCAAAATCCCTTTGGCGGAACCGTGGGTCAGGTGCTTGCTGACAGCCCAGCGCCGGTTGCGTTGCTCGTCGACCACGGCTTCGCGCAGTCGTTCGCGCGCTCGCCTCGGCAGCCCGTGAGCAAACGTGTTGTCGCAGCCGTTTGCGGTGCTAGCTCGGATGGTCTGGCGTTGAAATTTGCCGAACAGCTGTTGAGCGACGAAACGGTGTCCCTGACAGTGGTGTTCGTCGGGCCGCCGCTCGCAGCCGCGGGTGCACTCTTGGCGCGAGTGGATCAGCTCCGCACCAAGTACCCGGAGCGAGTGCAATTTCGTACCAAAGAAGGCGGCGCGGGCCCGGCGCGACTGCGCGACTGCGCGGCCGAGGCCCATCTAGTGGTGCTCGGGCTGGACCCCGTTTGGGGGCTGGACGTCGAACGCGGTAGACTCGAATCCGTGCGACTCCTTGCCGAATTTCCGGTTTCCATGCTCGTTTTGCATGCGGGATCCGCTGCGGCCGCAGGTTGATTAGCCAGCGTGACAACAGCTGACGGGCCGCTTGGCGGCGCACGTCTCAGCATTGTTGACACGCCAAACCTCGCGCGTGCAGCGACTTGTACAACTCCGGACGGCGAGCCCGCAGGCGTCGTTGCTGCTAAAATCATCGCCGCTCCCGCACGTCGCCGGCGGCGCGTCATCCTCCGGGCCATCGCAGCAATTGCTCGGTTCGCAGGCCTTGCACTCGCACATCCGCGTCTGGCTGATGCTCGCGCCTGGCTTGGGCGGCGGATGAAACACGCCGTTGCCAAATAGCGGGCCATTATCGATGCCGGGCCTGCTACTGCAACCGGCCAAAATCGCGGACAAAGTGAGTGAAATGCCAAACAGGCGTCGGCGGTGGGGGGCAAGCATTTCTGTCCGGAATCCGACACGTTTCGGTGCAGCAAGCTTGGCTCGACAGCAGCCCTCGACCGCTCGGTCGACGCCCGCTGGCTTGCAGAATTCAAGCGCGCGGAGTTTCCGGTTCGAGTACGACGTTGAACTCAGCATTGCATTCTCGCCGCGAGAAGCTTGGTTTCGTTGACCGCTTCGGGCATTGTAAAGTCAGACATGGTGGATTCGGAATTGCAGGCTTGGGAGGCGTTTTTTACTGCCGCCGGCGATCCTTGCTTCCTGATCCTCGTCCAGCCAGACGGTCATTTCGTACTGTCGCGCGTCAACGACGCTTGGGAGTGCGCCACCGGTATCCCCCGGACCGTTGTCCTCGGCACACGCGCTGATTCGCACCTGGCGCTCGAAATGGCAGAGCTTGCTGTCGCTCGCATGACGGAATCCGTCTTGCTTCAGGCTCCGATTGAGTACGAAGAAGAACTCGAGTTTCCGACGGGCAAACGCACCTGGAAGACACGGCTCGTGCCCTGGCAGGCGGGCGGTGAACAATACCTGGCCGGTTTTGCCAAGGACATTACCGACCGAGTTGCCGCTGAGCGGCACCGCGGTCTGCTCGAGAGTAAGTTGCTGGATGCCCAGAAGCTGGAGAGCTTGGGCATCTTGGCAGGTGGTATCGCGCACGACTTCAACAATCTGCTCACCGGCATCCTAGGTAATGTCAGCTTGATGCGCCTCGAGCTTCCGGTTTCGAGCGCGCTGTGCGAGCACGTCGATCAGATCGAAGCCGTGACGATCCGCGCGGCTGATCTGTGCCGGCAGCTGCTCGCCTACTCGGGCAAAGGCCGCTTCGTGGTGCGGCCGCTCGATTTGAGCGAGGTCGCTCGCCAAACGGCGCCCCTGCTCCAGCTCTCAGTGGGAAAGAATGCGACGCTGCGCTTGGACCTTTCGGACGAGTTACCGTTCGTCGATGCGGACGCTACTCAAATGCGCCAAGTGTTGATCAACTTGGTCGTCAACGCTGCCGAGGCGCTGGGCGAACGCTCGGGCGTGATCGGCGTCAGCAGCGGTCTGATTCACGCCGAGGGTGAATATCTACGCAACACGTTTTTGGCGCCTGACTTGGCCGAGGGCAACTACGTGTTCGTGGAGGTGAGCGACAACGGTTGCGGGATGGGTCCCGACACGCAGGCCAAGATTTTCGACCCTTTCTTCTCGACCAAATTTACCGGCAGAGGTCTCGGCTTGTCGGCGGTGCTGGGCATCGTGCGCGGCCACAAGGGCGCGATCAAAGTCTACAGCGAGCTCGGTCGCGGCACGACGATCAAGCTCCTTTTCCCGGCGATGGGCGATAAGGACGCGCGCGTGGCGCCCGCTGCTGCGGCTCAGGCAGCCTTGCAACGGCGCGGGACCGTGCTCGTGGTCGACGACGAAGACGTCGTGCGCGGCGTGGCCGCGCGTATCCTCAGCAGCTATGGTTTCGAAGTGATTCTGGCCAGCGACGGCCGAGAAGGGGTCGCCCGCTTCAGCGAGTGCCGTGCCGAAATCGTGGCCATATTGATGGATTTGACCATGCCCCAAATGGACGGCGTGGACGCGTTTCGGGCGATCCGCTCCTTGGACGAGCAGGTCCCGGTCTTACTGATGAGCGGCTACAACGAGCAAGACGCGGTCATGCGCTTTGCAGGCAAAGGCTTGGCGGGCTTCCTACAAAAACCGTTCACGGTCGAGATGTTGCGTGAGCGGCTGATGAGCGTTCTGCGGTAGCATGCCCCGGGCGTGGCTCAACCCGGCGGGCGGGCTGCGCTATCACGTTCGCGCACTGCTGGCTGGGCGCGCCTGGGACCCTTTCCGCGCCGCGCTCGCCCACTGGCTAGCGACGTTCGACGCACCCGGCGCGCGTGCCGTGTTGGTCGGGCCGAGCGCCGGCCACACATTCCCTGATGCTTTCTTGAGCCAATTTTCGGCGATCACCGTGCTCGAGCCGGATCCGATCGCGCGCCTTCTGATCGGCCGGCGTTTGCGAGCGCTGGGCGTTGCCACGCTCCAGCTCGAGCCGGCCGATCGCTTAATCGCGCCGCTGCTCGACGGTGGCTATGGGCTCGCGGAGCTATTGCGCGCGGACCCTTCCGCGTGTCTGATTTTCGGCAACGTACTCGGACAGACGCGCTTTCTGTTGCAGGATCCAGACTTCGAACGCTTCAAAAGTGCATTTCGTGAGCGCATTGTCCCGCTCTTGGCTGGGCGCGCCTGGCTCAGCTTTCACGATCGGCTATCGGGCAGCTTCGCGCCGAATTTCCGGCAGCCGTACACTGCCCCTGCGCGTTTGGCTGATTCAGACCTCCTCAGAGAGCTCTATCCGAGCGCCCCAAGCGACTCAGGCGCTGCCGAGGTCGAACTCTTCGATCACCAGAGCGATCGGTTTTTCCCCAGCAATTTGGTCCACAGCTACTTCCATTGGCAGATCGATCCCGCGCGGCATCACCTGATCGAGGGCGTGATGTCCGCGCCCGGCAGCTGGCAGTCCGAGCTGCTTCGCTGAGGAGCTCAGTGAAGCAGCGAGCTGCGCTGCTGGCTCGCGATCGCCCCCCCGACCTGCCAGAGGCCCACCCCCTCGAGGAGAAATAGGGCGATCGTGAGCCAGCAGCGCAGCTCACGGGGCGCTCTGTTCACAGCCGCGGAGTAACCCCAGCCAAAGAAAAGCAGTTTGAATTCGCTCTGCGTTCACACAGTGCAATTTTCATCGGCGAGCGGCGTCTCCGGAGCGCGGCCGGGTTCGTTGCCGATTTCGCAAGCCACGATGTGACGAATCTTGAGTAAATTCGAACTAGTTTTTTTCGCTTCGAGAGAGCTACCTCAGAGGAAGGGAGAGAGAGGAGCGGTTCATCTCTCGAGAGTGATCAGATCCTATCGGTGGCCCTTCCAGCCCTCAAGGCCGCGTCAGGGCTTCGAGCGCGCGAATCTTCTTCGCCCAATAGGCTTTCATCTGTTCGGCGGCGTCGGAAGTTTCGATCCGGTTGTGCTGCACGGTGACTTGCGACTTGGACGGGCCTTTCTCGCAGAAATCCACGTCGATGCGGCTGACACCGCGGCCCCAACGGGCGCGGATCGATTTCGAGGCCGTGGCCTTGTGAATCGAAAATCGATCGTCAGCGAGCCACTTGTTGCGTTCTGCAGGCTCGGCCCAAAACCGAAACAGCTTCGCCAAGGGCAGCTCCAAGACTTTGGAGACGTCCACCTGGAAGCCGTCGTCGGTCGCGGCATTGCCGTTCTTGCCGCGCGCTTGTTCGTAGCCGACGGTGACCATCTGCTGCCACCACGGGCCCACGCCGTGGCGTTGTGCGAGCACTGCCACGATCCCCTTGTGGTCGAGCTCTGCCGCGCCAGCCGCGTCGAGCAACGCGAACCACTCTGCCCACGACTTACCCGTGCGGCGGGCGACGGCGTCGCTGCTCACTCCCACTGCCTGTTCGATCGGACGGATCTTGGCAGGAGTATCGAGTGGCGCGGAAACTTTGGCGGAAGGGGCTTTGGCTGAGGTGGCTTTCGTGGTTGCGGCTTTGACCGAAGCCTTGCTCAGCGGCGTCTTGGCCGGCGACGCTTTGGCTGCGACCTTGCCTGGCGACGCTTTGACTGCCGGTGCCGCTTTGACTGCGGGTGCCGCTTTGACTGCGGGTGCTGCTTTGACCGCGGGTGCTGCTTTGACCGCGGGTGCTGCTTTGACCGCGGGTGCTGCTTTGACCGCGGGTGCTGCTTTGACCGCGGGTGCTGCTTTGACCGCGGGTGCCGCCTTCGTCGCCGCGCCTTTGGCGAGCGCCGATTTCGTGGCCCGAGGGTTCACGGGCAGCGCTTTTGCCGGCGCGGCTTTGGCGAGCGCGGTCTTTTCGCTGCGTTGCTTTTTGGCAGGCTCCCGGGTGGAGATCGTGGGCTTCGGCTTGGCTCTGGTCATCTGGCGCGGCTCATTCCGGTGGCAGGGCACACCGGGGCGCGAAGTGTACCGTTTTCAGGGGTGCCCTGTCAGCCTGCTCCCGCCGAGAGCTGCTTTGGCCGGCCAAAGGCCAGCGATTACAGCGTATCCCAGCCGAATTTCTCGATCTCGAAGGCATGGTCGGCCAAAGATTTGATCGATTCGTCCACGTTGTTGTCGATCTCGTCCACGTTGGCCTTGATCCGCCGCTCCGCCTGGCGCGCAAAAACAGTGGCAATTTCTAGTTCTTTCTTGGCCTTCTCCGCGCCCGTGGCGCGGATGCTCGAATCGACGCGGCTAATCACGCACGCGAGCACGAACAAATCGATCATGATGTCGGCCAAGCGCCGGGTGGCGAATTGCTTGTCGATGATCGAGCGGCCGTGCTTGCGCAAGATGCGATCCGACGCGCTTGCCAGATCGCGCGTGCCGTTCTCGAACACGGCAGCCACGGCTTTCAGCCCCGCGTCGAGCTTGGTGAAGGTCGTGCCCTGGCGGTTATAGCCAGTGGCCATGGATACGCGGCGGAGCGTATATTCGGAGACGACGCCGAAGCCCTTGATCGGATCGGTGAACACGCCCTCGAGCGATTTTGCTAGTTCGCGCAAGTTCTGTCCAGCGTCGTTCATGGCGTTGAGCGCAATGAACAGGCGCAAGATGTCGTTCGTGCCCTCGAAGATCCGATTGATTCGGCTATCGCGCACCACGCGCTCGTATGGATATTCGCACATGTAGCCGTTGCCACCGGCGATTTGCAGCGCTTCGTCCGCCGTCCGCCCCAGCGCTTCGCTGGCGAACACTTTGCTGATCGCGGCCTCCACCGCGTAGTCCTCGTAACCGCCGTCGTTGAGCCCGGCGACCATGCTGACCACGGCTTCGGTCGCATAGCAGTCGACCACCATTTGTCCGACTTTTTGCTTGATTAGGCCAAACTCTGCGATCGGCTTGCCGAACTGCACGCGTTCTTTGGCCTGCTTGGCACTGAGCGCGATCAGCTTCTTCATGCCGCCGACGCTGCCGCCACCGAGACCGGTTCGCCCCGAGTTCAAGATCGTCATCGCGATCTTGAAGCCCTTACCGGCTTCACCCAAGAGGTTCTCCTTCGGTATGCGCACGTTCTCGAAGTGCATCGTGGTCGTGGAGCTGGCGCGGATGCCCATCTTGTCTTCGTGCGGGCCGTTGCTCACGCCTGGCATGTCGCGCGTGACCAGGAAGGCGCTGATCTTGCCGCGTTCACCAGTCTCGCCGGTCTTGGCGAAGACCGTGAAAAAATCAGCAATACCGCCGTTGGTGATCCACAGCTTGTTGCCGTTCAGGATCCAGTCGTCGCCATCCTTCACGGCACTGGTCTTGATCGACGCGGCGTCCGAGCCCGCGCCGGGTTCGGTCAAGCAGAAGGCCGCTACCATTTCGCCCGAGGCGAGCTTCGGCATGTAGCGCGCCTTCTGCTCGTCATTGCCGAACAAGAGCAACCCGCGCATGCCGATCGAACTGTGCGCGCCGACCGTGACCGCCACGGATGCGTCGTATTGCGCGACCTGCTGCAGCGCGCGCGAGTAGGCGCTGCTGCCGAACGCCAAGCCGCCGTGCTCTTCGGGGATCACGAAGCTGAACAGGCCGCCGGATTTCAGCTCTTCGATGAATTCAGGGGGAAACTCACCCTCGCGGTCCCATTGACGGAAATCTGCCTCGTGCGGCCCGAGCAATTGCTCGAGGGAGCCGAAGACACCCAAAAGGGTCTCCTTTTCGGCGGCAGGGATGGTCGGAAAGGGCAGAATCACGTCCTCTTCGATTTGACCCATGCACAAGGACCGCATGAAGCTGACCGTCTTCTTATCGACCACGAGAACCTCCTTCTTTCCTCGCACAATATGCGGGCGCTGACCGATAGCTGCAACCTCGGTATTTCCGGCCTATGATCCAGACACTCGATGCTGCTCGAAAAGCTGACTCCGCCTGAAACCAAGGGGCACGTCTCGGTCGCGCGGCTCGGACGTTTTTGGTACGTCGCGTGTCAGAGCGCGGATCTGAAGGACCGTCCGCTCGCGCGCCACGTGCTGGGCGTACCGCTGGCGCTCTTCCGTGGGCAAGACGGCAAGGCCGCGGCCCTCCTCGATCGCTGCCCACACCGCAACGTGCCCTTGTCACTCGGCCGTGTGGTTGCAGGTGGGCGACTCGAATGCGCATACCATGGTTGGCAATTCGAGGGCGGCGGACGCTGCGCACATATTCCCGGGCTGCTGTGCGGCGAAGCCAAGGAGCGCCGCGCCCCAGCCGCCGCCGTGCGCGAGCAAGACGGGCTAGTTTGGGTTTACCCGGAGCTCGACACAGAACCCGATGGGGAGCCGTTTTCGGTGCCTATCGCGGGTGCCGACTACGCGCGCGTCGTACGCGAAGTCGAAACCGAGTCCACGCTGCACGCGACCATCGAAAATGCGCTCGATGTCCCGCACACCGCGTTCCTACACCGTGGCTTGTTCCGTGGCGGCAAGCAAAGCGAGATCAGCGCGACCGTGCGCCGTTTCGCCGATCGCGTCGAGGTGCAATACGAGGGCGAACCCAGGCCGAGCGGCGTGGCAGGCCGCGTGCTGTCACCCGGGGGCGGCACCGTCGAGCATTGGGATCGCTTCATTTTGCCGTCGGTCGCTCAGGTCGAATACCGACTGGGAAAAGACGTGCACTTCCTGGTCACTTCACTGTGCACCCCGGAGAGCGACTTTCGCACTCGCATGTGGGCCGTGGTGCAATTCAAGACGCGTTTCCCGGCGCGCGCGGTCGCGCGCCTATTGGAGCCATTTGCCCTCCGCATCTTCGGCCAGGACGCGCGCATCTTACGCGCACAGGCCGACAACATTCGGCGATTCGGTGGTGAGCAGTATCAATCGACTGAGCTCGATTTTTTGGGCCCGCACATTTGGCGATTGCTGAAGCAAGCCGAGCAAGGCGAACGGGGTGGGGACGCGGTGGTCGAGCGATCGATCAAATTTTTGGCATGAATTTCCCACAGCGCTTTGCGGGTCGCTTGAACGTGCAGCATCGTCCGTGCAGGCAGGGCGACGGAGGCTTCGCTCATCTCACCCAGCTCACGCCAGCCAAGTACGTCTCGACCCAGCCGTGCTTCGCGGGGACGTACGCGCCGACGGCGTGCGCATCGATGCCCCAACCGTTGCCAATGGGCACGTGAATCAGCGGCAGCGGCCGGAGACCGGCGCGCTGAACCGAACCCAGTGCGATCACGATCCCGCGCTCCGCGGAGTCGAGAAGACCCGGCGATCTTCACCAGCTCACGCTGGACGACTCCCTACAATGGAGCGAAATGCACGTGGGCGGCACTGGACCTTTTGACAGCTACGAGGTGCTGGCGCTCTACGATCCGCGCGGCGAACGAATGCGGATCTTGGACAAGACTCATCTCTTCGCGCTTACCCTCAGCGTCTCCAACCTGGCATCGCTTCGGCGAGCCGGGCATGGGAATGCCTGGCTCAATCCTGATCGGCAACGGGCTTTCATCGACGCTGCTAGGTCTCGCTCCTGACGGACTATTTGCCGCGCTGGGCGACGGCACGTTTCGTTTCGACTTGGACACGCCCTATTGTGACTGAGCTTCAGCCGCAGCCCGCCTTTCCGTGATTGACGGTTCAATACGACAGCGTGACCTCCGGGATCGCTTGCGCCGGGTCAGTCGGGACGAGCACGCGCCGCCGAGCAGCAAGCACAGGGCAACGAGGCCAGCTTCGACCAGTCACGAACTCCCGTTCGTCGCATGCCGCGTCTCAGATTGCAGGATAAGTCTTGTCGAGCAGGGTCGAGCGGCATTCGAGCACCGCGCCGTCGACGGTCATCGCGGTCACGGTGCCGATTTCGGCCATGATGCTCACGAACGGCGGTTGCCAGCCGGCGTGTTGCCAGACGCACTTCCAATCACCCGAGGTGCGTCGGGACCACACCCGGCCCGGGCCTGCAGCCCAGTGCTGGCCCAAAGTATCGATGGCGACGCAGCTCAGATCTGGGCGATCCGCGAGGGTTTTTGGGTTGACGACCCCGCCCTCGATCTCGAGGCACGCTCCACCGACGCCCACGGCAACCGCGGCTTGGCGTTCCGGACTGCTGGCGCAGGCGAGCAAGGCTCGGCCATCGGGCACGGGTAGGCGGTCGATTTGCCAATCGAGCGGCCGATAATAGGCGGCGTATGGGCGCCCGTCGTGGCCGCGGCCGACGATCAGCCAGCGCTCATCGTCGACGCGTGACAGGTCGGCAATCATCGAGGCTTCCATGACGGGGAGGGGACGGAGCCAGTGCTTGCCGACCAGCGCGTACAGCAGTGGGGGTGATCCGGGCTTATTGCCGAGCACGACGGCGACGTCGTCGAAGCCAGTGGTCAGGGCGCTGAACGTCACTTCGCGATCGTGACCGCGCAGCAGCTCGCGCACGCCGTCTCGGGAGTATTCGAAGAGCGTTGCGTGGTTGCCACCCACGACCCACGTTGCGGGCGTGAGCCGCTCAACCACGCGCAGCGAGCCGGGCGCTGGCAGGTTGTCCGCCGGTAAGTCGCACCAGCGCGTGCCGTCCCAGTACGCGAGGCCTTGGGTCGTCGCGGCCAGGGCGTGCCCTGCCGCGTTCCAAGCCACGTTCAAAACCAAGCGCTCGTCACCGGGAGGGTGGCGAACCATCCAATTGGTTTCGATCACCATCTCGCGAGAACGCAGCGGATCCATGCTCGACACCCAGCGCCGGCTGGGTTTCGACGAGCGCGATTCGATCCAGGGCAATAGGCTATCGGCGAAGCGCTGGGCGCTTTGCGGGCGGAGCTTGGGATCGAGCGAAGTCGCGCGCGCGATGGCTAGATCGAGGGCCTGGCAGGCCGCGTCGCGCTCGCGTAGCTCATAGGGCAGGGTGGCCGCATCGAGCAAACTGCGGCGCACGGGGGCGCGTGACAGCATCAGCGCTGCCACCGCGGTGCGCGCGTTGAACAGCTGATCGCCCGTAAGCACGTAATAGACGATGGCGGCAAAGCTGAAGATGTCGGTGCAGGCGCTGATCGTATCTCCTTGCGAAACGATTTGCTCCGGTGCCAAATAGCCCGGAGTGCCGACCAACATGTTGCCAAAGGTCACGGACAATCCAGTTGGTCGCGCGATGCCAAAGTCGGAGATCTTGAATAGCTCGCTCTCGCCCGAGCCGCAGCACAGGACGTTGCCTGGGCTCAAGTCGCGGTGCACGACGCCCACGGCGTGGATCTCGTCCAATCCCTTGGCCAGGCCGCGGATCAGTCGTGCGGCGCGTTCTGGGTCGAACGAGAAACCGGTAGCCTTCACTGAATATTCGACGCGTTCTTCCAGCGTCGCGCCTTCCAACCCGCCATGCACGTACTCCAGCGCAATGAACGGCAGCTGCAACAGGCGATTGCCCGAGTGAAACGCCACGCT
>Ga0302323_100004911_pt1 | contig 10910 bp, 15 predicted proteins | sample Fen_T0_3_FD_201950 | JGI IMG/M metagenome (GOLD analysis project Ga0302323, IMG submission 201950) | Peat permafrost microbial communities from Stordalen Mire near Abisko, Sweden - Fen_T0_3 | ecosystem: Environmental > Terrestrial > Soil > Wetlands > Permafrost | place: Sweden: Abisko... | reverse complement strand
CGAGAATCGCTCCGACTGCGAGGAGAAAGATGCTGAAACCGATGCGCATGGCATTACCCTTCCTTGGGTCGACCCACGGCCGAATTGACACGAAACCAGAGCGGCCCAGCTATGGCTTCCAGGACGAGGCGCGGACAGCGGCGACATATGCAGAGAGCGCATCGCCGCTACCGCCGAGGGACTACTGCAGGCTCTCCCGGGCTGGCGACAGCCCACGGATGCGCTGTCGCGACTCGTAGATCTGCGGGGCTCCGAGCGACGTCGACCGTCACCATCCTCAGTGGCTTCGCCATTCACTACGGCCGCGCAGCGCGGACGGACAGCACACCACCGGGGACCTGAGCGACACCGGTACTCTACGCCGTCCCGGGCGCGTCGCCCGTCGTGCAGGCCTTCGCACACGCCCCCTTCGTCACCCGCTACGGCCACATCGCCGCCCCTATCCGCGAAGATCAGGTCCAACCAGCTGTTCGGGAGCCTCCTTGGGCCCTGCCCAGCGCGCCACCGATGTACCACCGCTGGGTGCGGGTGAGCTCCTCGACGCCAGTCAACCTGACGACCATCAGGACGACTGCGGGGCAACGCGCGACCCGTTCCTCCTGCTCTGATCGACTTGAGGAGTCGATACTCCGCGCCGCTTCTGGGGCGCGGAGTTTGTCAGCCCGGTGGATCACCTGGACCTGCTGGCTCGGGCTACACCGGGTGCGAGGCGGGACGGAGGGTGAGCAACCGGCCGGAGGCATCGACGGTGACCAGTCGGTGGCCGCCCCAGACCGGGGGGACGCGGTAGTCGAAGCCGGAGGGTGAGCGCGCTGGGCGCATCCAGGTGCGGGTGGTGGGGTCGAGGACGGCGAGGTCACCGGGCTCGGTGGCGAACGCCCAGGGCGACAGCCGACGCTCAGACGCCCGGCTGACGAAGCAGCAGATCAAGGGCCTTGTGGACGGCCTCGGCGGGGCTACTGACCGTCCTACGGTCCGCCGACCCTGCCGACCGCGCGGAGGTCTACAAACAACTGGGTCTCCGCCTGACGTACAACCGCGTGTCCCACACGGTCCTGGCGGAGACCCAACCAACATCATCTATGTGCGTAGAGTTTGTCTCCGGGGCCCGATCTTGACCACAGCTACATGATCACTGCGCGATTGCCCCTGGCCCTCTCCTGCTGATCGGCAGCGAGAGCTCTGGGCTTGTCGCCCCGCGGGTGTGGTCGATTTCCTGTGGATGCGGTGGGGACCCACGCTTCGTCCACGAGGGGCGTCCGGTCCGACCCTCCGAGACCCGGGCGGGTCTGTCCGGAACATCGGGGCAGCGCGGTCGTGCGCGGCGTCGGCGTCGGCGTCGGCGTCGGCGTCGGCGTCGGCGTCGGCGTCGGCGTCGGCGTCGGAAACGGTGGGGCGTCGTGCGACCGGTCGCAGACCTGTCGGCTGTTCGAGCGGTGCGGGGGACGTCCTGCGGGTCGCCCGCACAGTGGATAGCTGGGTCCGGTCGCAACCTGTGACGATGGCTGAGGCTTCACTTCTCGCCCGCCTGTCGGCGGCACCCGAGCGGACGGCGCCCGACCCGTGACTGTCAAACTTCCGCTGCGCGTTCTGTTCGTCGAGGACAGCCCCGACGATGCCGAGCTGATCGCCCGCGAGCTCGGGCGCTATGGCTACGAGGTGCGCTGGGAGCGGTGCGACAGCGACGCGGCGCTGAGCGAGGTGGTCATCGCCGATTTCGACGTGGTCAGCCACTCTTCGTCGCGCCACCCGTCGACGGTCCATTCCTCTTCGGGGGTGTCCCAACCTCGGGGGAAGCCGGTGACGTCGGCGTCGGTCACCGGCCGTCGCGCTCGATGGTGAGCCGTACGACCTCGTCGTAGCGACCGGGGTCGAGGGCATTGGCCACCGCGGCCGCCGACGCCAGGGAGACGTCGTGCTCACCGTTGCGGCCGCCACCGATGACAGCGACCCGGATCGGCGTCACCACGACGCCAGCTCGCGTGCCCTGCGGCGGACCCGGACACCGACGCCCGTCACGATCGCGTGCTCGATCGTGTCCGCCCAGTCCGCGACGGTCGGCTCGCCGGCATCCCCGGCCCGAACACGGTGACGACCTCCCCGGGCGCCACAGCGGCCTCGCCCACGTCGACGACGATCTGATCCATCGACATCCGGCCGACGATGGGCCGGCGTTCACCTCGGACGAGCACCTGCCCACCCGGAACAGCCGCACGGGGAAGCCCATCGGCGTAGCCGATCGGCACCCGTGCGAGCGTGGTCCGCCGGGGCGCCCGCCAGGTGTGGCCGAACCCCACCGGCGTGCCGGCCGCCACCTCACGCACCGCCACGACGGGTGCCGTCAAGGTCATCGCGGGCCGTGGCGACGTCCGGCCGGACAGGTCGATGCCGACGAGCCCGGCACTCACCCGGACCAGGTCGAAGTGACTGGCCGGACCCGACAGTGCGGCGGCCGTGGCGGCGAGATGCCGCACTGACCGGCGCAGGCCGTGGCGTTGCGCGAGCACGCAGCCACGAGGAATGCCGCTCTGCCCGCGCCGTTGGCCGCATCCGCCGGGCCGTCGGCACACCTGAGGTGACCCATCACCCCGACGACGCGGACGTGGCCGGCGGTCTCGGCGCGCCGCAACGCCGCGCACAGCACGTCCCAGCCCGCCGGTGGCGCACCGTCGCGGGCCGGCCCGGTGTCTAGATGCAGGTGTACCCGCACAACCACGCCATGGGCGACGAGCCGGTCCAGGTGCGCGACGCTCGCGACGGCCAGGTCGACGCCATGACCTACGGCGGCGACGACGTCCACCTCGACGGGATTGAGCCAGCTCAACACGGGTGCCCGCAGGCCCCCTTCCCGCAGCGGCACCGCCTCGGCCAGACTCGTGACGCCGAGCCAGGTGGCACCGCCGTCCAGTGCAGCGCGGGCCACATCCACCGCGCCGTGCCGAAGCCGTCTGCCTTCACCACCGCCATAACCTGTGCTCGGGTCCGGCTGCGCACGGTACGGATATTGGCGGCTATCGCCGCGGGATCCACCGTGAGCGACGCGGCGTGCCGCACCGCGGTTTCCAGCACATCGATCATAATCTGATGATCGACTCAGGACCCGGCAACGACCTCCTCCTCAGGTGCCGGCAACCGGTTCTCAGGTCCTCGATGATGGCCTTACGGTTGATGCCGTGTGCGGTGCGGTTTGACAGTCTGACCGCATGACGAAGATCGACCATGAGGTACGACGACGGCACCGCGGCCTGACCGCGGTGGCCCTGACCGCGGTGGCCTGCGGGATCCTCCTCGGCGTGGTCGACCTGCTGCTGCAGCGCAGCCTGCCGTACCCCTGGGCGAACCTCGCCAACTCCAGTGCCATCTGGGCGCTCGGCGCGTTCGGCCTCGGTTGGTGGCTACGCGCCGACTGGTGGCGGTCCGCACTCGCCGGGGTCGTGCTGCTGGTCGTCGCCGTCGAGGCGTACTACCTCGCGGCGGTCGTCCTGATGAACGACGACGCCCAGATCCTGACGTCCCTGACGGCGATGATCTGGCTACTCCTCGGAGTCCTCGCCGGCGCCCTCTTCGGCGCAGCCGGTGCGCTGAGCCGCGACGCGCGACCGTGGCTGCGCGTCGTCGCCGTGGCCATGCCCGGCGCGGTACTGCTCGCCGAGGCCGCCATGCTCTTCAACCTCAGCGACAACCCCGGCGGCGGACGACAGTACCGGACCGACAGCCTGCAGACCGCCGCGATCGAAGCGACCCTCGCCGTCACCCTGCTCCTGCTCATCACCCCAACCCACCGGGTACGACTCCAGGCACTCGCCACCGCGACTGCACTCGCGGCGATCGGCTTCGCCGGGTTCACCATCGCGGGCTTCGGCAACTGACCCCCCGGAGCCGGGCTGCTCGCGCCTTTGGCGTCTACGTGCTGGTGCTGTGCGTGCTGGTCAACGGCTGCTTCGAGCCGGTCGACCTGCGGGCGAGCGCACTCAACCTGGGCTGGATCGTCACCGGCTACGCCATGGGAATGGCAGGCTTCTCCCTTGCCCGGCGGGTGGCGAGCCGCCAGGCGGAGGTCCAGCACGCAATTGTGCGGAGTTCTTCGACCTCCTCCACTCCCACGTCAAGGCGAGCGTGGCCGCGATCCGATGGACGTCGGCTCGGGGACCCCGGGGGCGCTGGCCCGGATCGACGAGCTGGGAACCACGATCAGCGACTACCGGGTGCAGTTCCTGCTCGCCCAGGATCGCGTCGCGGTGGCGACCCTCATCAGCGAGAGCGTGCGCATCGTGTCCGGCCCCCTCGAGGTGCGCGCGACCCCGCGGGTGGGCTCGGTGACCGTCGACCGGCGCCGCGGCGTCCTGATCGGCCGGGCGATCGCGGACCTGCTGAAGAACTGCCTGGAGCACGGCGCCCAGGGCACGGAGATTGCCTGCACCCCTCTATGGCTCCTACCCCGGGCTCGGAGTCGAGCTGATCGTCGGCGACGACGGGCCGGGCTTCCCCCGGAGGTCGGACCCCTCCCGCAGCCTGCATTGGTTGCGCGCATCCGCACGGGACCTCGGCGGCGACGTCGAACTGCTGCCTACCGCCACGTACCCGGGGGCGACGGTGCGGCTGAGGGTCCCGCTGCGCGACGGCCGGTGACCGCACGCCGACCACCACGGGCTAGGCACCGGGCCCTCATCGGCACGGTGGTGCCGCCGACGAAGTAGACCAACGCCCGGGGAGGCACGGCCGCTCGTCGGCACACTAGACGACGGGGTCGTAGGCAAGCTCAGCGGGGCCTGACACCCGGCCCCGTCCGGTCCATTGGATGACTGCCACGCTGACCCTCTGAGCGGGCCGATCGATGGGTCCCGTAGGAGTTCGAGTCCCAGGTTCTCGAACTCCAACACTGAGCTTGGTCACCGCAACTGCGGACTTCACACGAGGATCCTCTCCGCATGTCGGCGACACCGGACCCGACCTCGGTACCCGACCGGCCTGACTGGCTCGAGGGATCGTTCCGGTTCGACTCGTACGACACCGCCGTCCGCGAACTGCTCGCCCTCGGCGCCCAGGTCGAGATCCTCCTGCCCGTCGAGCTGCGCACCACGATGGCCACCATCGCCCGCCGACTCGCCGAACTGCACGAGACTCCGGCGGCCCACGAGTAGCCGTGCGCCCCGGCCACCGGTGCGCAGGATCTGCTCCCACGCCGTCGTCACCTCCGGATCCGCCGGCGCCGGTTCGTGCCACGCCAGCAGCCCAGCAGCCCATCGACCAGGGCGAACCGCTCCTGCCACGACGAGGCCCCGGCCAGCTGCTCGCGAACGGCACCCACCCGGCGGCCCCAGAGATCGCCGAGCGCCACGACGCCGCCGCCCAGGTCTCCCGGCGGGACGCCGAGGACCCCGCGGGCCACGAGCGGGGACAGGCACACCTGGACGGCTTCGAACCCTTCGCCCCCGACGCAGACGGCGCCCAAGTTGAACCCGGCGACGAGGCCCCCGCGGCGCCGCCGCCCGACGGCGTCGCCGACGACGACGACGACGAGGGGGCCTGCGCCGAAGTCCAGCACCAGCGTGACGCTCGGGTGCGCCATCGCCCGTCGCCCCGACCCCGCCCGGCCGCGGTCACCGAACCCGGCCATCCTGACGTCGGGCATCCGGCCAGGCCGCGACGGGCGCACGACGTCCCAGACCGCGGCGTCACCGCGCGGGCCGGGGGAGGGGCGCATCGCCCATGGTAGGCACGGCCGCCGCGGGAACCTTCGTTCAAGCCGCCGGCGACCCCGCGAGGTGATCGTGGGCGCATGACCCCTCCACCAGCAGCCGGCCACGCTGTGGACGACGCCCACCCGCGACCGACCGCCCCCCTGCGCCCCAGGCGCCCGCCGCCGAATCAGCCGGCGAACCCGCCGCCTCGTGACCGCCACGATCCTGCTCGCCGTCGCGGGGCTGCTCCTGGGGAACGCGGCCGTCGTCGACCGGCAGAGCGCCGACGCCACCGGCCCTCCACCATGACGCTCGACGGCGGAGCCGTCCAGGTGACCCAGGACGGCCCCCGCGACGCCCCGGCCCTGGTCCTCCTCCACGGGCTCGGCGCCTCGAGCCACTGGTGGGACGCGGTCGTGCCGATGCTCGCACGCTCGCACCGCGTCATCCGGATCGACCTGCTCGGCCACTGTGGCTCGGCCAAGCCCGACGGCGACAGCTACGGCATCTGCGAGCAGGCACCCCGCGTCGTCCAGGTGCTCGACCGGCTGGGCGTCACGCACGCCGTGCTCGTCGGCCACTGCACCGGTGGCTACGTCGCCACGGCGCTCGCCGAGCAGGGAGGGGACCTGGTGACCGCGCTGGCGCTTGTCGACACGGGCCCGCGATGGACGCCTTCATCTCCGACGGGCCGGTCGGCAAGCTCATCGACGTCGCCCTGCTGGGACAGCTGCTGTGCGGGTGCGGACCGACGGCGTCCTGCGCCGCGGGCTGAGCACCGCGTTCGCCCCGGGATTCACCGTCCCGCAGCAGTTGGTCGACGACACCCGCGGCGTCACGTTCCACGCCCCGACCGCGACGTCGCACGCGGCCGACAGTTACCTGAGCGCACGCCCGGTGCCGGACCGGCTCGCCCCGCTCGGCAGCTCCTGCTGGTGGTCTTCGGCGAGCGGGACCAGCGCTGGCACGCCTCGTCCGCCGCGTCGTACCGCGCCGTGCCGGGCGCGACGGTCGAGCTCGTGCCCGGCGCGGGGCCCTCGCCCATGGTCGAGGACCCGCCGCGCACCGCGGCGCTCCTGCTCGGCTTCGTCACCACCGTGCTCGGTCACGGGTAGCGGTCGACGCCCGACACCGGCAGCAGGAGGCCTCGCAGCCCACGGGTGTGGGTTGCGAGGCCTCCTGCACAGGTCCGGCGGGAAGCTCAGCTGGTCACCGAGGCCCACCAGCCGGACAGGTACCGCGGGCAGCTCTCGTCGCAGTCGCTTCCGCCCGGGGCCCACAGATGGAAGTGCACCCGGGCGCTGCCGTACTGGGTCCCGCTCCAGGTGACCCGGTGAGAGGCGCCGTCACACGTCACCGAGAAGGCCTGGCGGCCCAGTTCCGAGTTCTCGTCCCGGGCGACGATGTTGAGGCGCCATCCGTCGCGGTCCTCGTGCGTGCACTTGTAGCGGTAGACGTGGTTGGTTCCGTACCAGCTGCAGGTCCGGAACGAACTCGGCAGGTTGGTGTCGAAGTCACTCGTCGCGTGGACCGTGCCGATGCTCCAGCTCTGGCCGTCCCGGAGGGAGACCAAGGGCCGGTCGTCGCCCGGCGAGCAGAGCAGAGGGCCGTACACGGTGGCCGACGCCGGAGCCGATCCACTGAGTTGCAGGCCGGCGAGCAGGGTGAGCGCGCCCACGGCGAGAAGAAGTCGTCGCAGGCGCTGGGGCATGGGGTCTCCTGGCAGGTCGAGGTTCAGGACCGAGCGGGCGAGTCTACGCAAGGGTGGACGTCCTTTCGCGTTCGAGGAGTTGGCCGGCGATGAGCGGCCTGTGCGGAGAACGTCGGGTGGTCCGGTCCGGTCCGGTCCTTGTCGGAGAGCGGATGCGGCCCACCCGGCCGCTCTCCTGTTCAGACACCGGGACCGATCGGGAGTGGTCGGTCATGGCCGGGTCAGTTCCGCCGCCCTCGGCCGGCCAGCGCGTCGCGGTGGACCGTCAACCGGGACGGCAAGGGCTGTCCAGGGCTCTTGGAAGGGGAACGGGGACCGGCCGCCGGCCGCGGGAGCACCACGTCGTGAGCGAAGGGCATGTCTTCGACTACGACCTGCGCGGTTGGGGCCACGGCCTCGCCGCCTGGATCATCGCCGGCTACACCGCCGAGGGCGACGTCGTCCTGGACGTCGACGGAGACCCCGGCGTCCACGTTGCCGCCCAGATGCAGCACCGCTGCTACTTCACCGGCCGGCCCCACCGACCCTCGGCACCGCAGGCGGGCGTCCGGCTCGTCACCGCGCACTGGCCACGCCCGGCCGTGGACCCGGACGGGGGTCCGGACCGGTCTCGTCGCGCCGGCGACGGCGACGGCCTGGCGTCGCTGGCCGGGATGCTCGTCCACGGAGCGTGGCTGGCTCTGGTCGCTCCGGTGGGTCTGGCCCCCGTGCCCGGCGAGCCCCTTCATCCTGCACACAGAGGACCTGCTGGCGACGGCCCACGCCGCGGGGCTGGGCCATCTGCGGGCGGTGCACGTCACCGGCGTGACCCTCGAGCCCGCTGACGTGGCCGGCGGCCCGGTCTACCGCAGCGCCCTGGTGTTCCGGCGCGGCGGCTGACCGGGACCGGTCAGCGGGCCGGTCAGCGCGCCGGTCAGCGGGCGGACGATCCGGCCGACGACCGGACCGTGACGGCGGCGTCCTGGTGGGCCGGCACCGGCGCGCCGTCCTTCGGGTTCGGCTGTCCGGCCCCGGTCTCGACCAGCTGCTTGAGGCTGCCGTGCAGGTAGCCGTGCCAGGCGTTCGAGCGGACCTCGAAGCACTCGTACGCAGGGACCAGCCCGACGTCGCGGAACCGGATCTCGGCGCCGCCGTCGCGCTCGGAGATGTCGAAGACGATGCGGGTGCCGGTCCACTCGGACCGGTCCCGCGTGAAGTCGAAGTGGTGCTCCAGCACCAGCCAGGCCACCGTCGCGCCGGGCACCAGCTCGGTGACCCGCACGCGGCAGCGGTGCACGTCCTGGTAGTGGTAGTCGAACTCGCCGCCGACCCGGTCGGGTCTCGCCGACCACCTCCTGGGACCACCAGCCCCGCACATCGAGGATCGCCTCGAAGGCCTGCCGTGCGGTGGCGTCCACCGGGACGCTGGTCGTGTAGTCGTTCATCGTGTGCCCTCCTCCAGGGGAGTCAGGGGAGTCAGGGGAGTCAGAGCCGGGGTCGGCGCCGGCGTCGGTGTGCGCCTGGACGGCCTCGGCGATCCGCTTGATCCGGTGCAGGCGGGCGTCCCAGCCGGCGCCGACGGCGGCCAGCTGGGCGGCGGCGCGGGCCAGCTGGGCCTCGTCGACCTCGTAACGTCGTTCGCGCCCGGACGCCGTGGCGTGGACCAGCCCGGCCCGGTCGAGGACGCCCAAGTGCTTGGCGACGGCCTGCCGGGTGACCGGCAGCCGGTCCCCGAGCAGGGTGGCCGTGGCGCCGGGCACCGTCAGCAGGAGGTCGACGATGCGCCTGCGGGTGGGATCTCCCAGCGCCGACCAGAGCGTGTCGTCGACGGTCGCGGTCACGGCGTCGAGACCAGGCGCACGGCGTAGGCCTCCAGGCGGGGCAGGAAAGGCGTCCCAGCCCCGGACGTGGTCCGTGGTAGGCCGCCTCCAGCACGGCGGCCTCCCAGCCGCGCTCGCGGAACCCGCTCTCGCAGAACCGCAGCAAGGTTCCCGTTCCGGACGGGACGACGTCGAACGTGATCATCGCTCGGCTGGCCCTAAGTGGTCGCGCCCGTAAGTTCTTCGGGGGTGGTTATGCCGCTTGCTGATGGCCGCTGTCGCCGCGCTCGTGGTGTTCGATGCGTCGGAGTAGATCGTGCAGGTTGCGGCGGGTGAACGTCCAGCCGAAGGGTGCCGCGATCGGGTTGTAGCGGGCCTCGAACGCGGTGAGACGGTCGCGGATCTGGTCGGTGTCGGTGAAGTCGTTCGGGGGGACCACCTTCCGCTGGACGACGGAGAAGTAGATCTCGTCGGGTAACCCCGGCGCATTGCTGCGCCGGGGTCCCCTCAGAACCGGCCGTGCCCGTCTCCGGGCAACCGGCTCAAGCAAGCCCCTCGGGCTTGCGGGTGGGCAGAAGTGCTGGACTGTTGCCGCCGCCGCTGATCCGGCGGTGGCAGTGGGTGTGCATGAGGCGGTCAGCGACACGTTCGCCCGGTGTGCCCGCCGCCCAGACGACGACCGCGCGGGCGCGGATCGCCTTCCGGGTGGCGGTGAGCCACTGCTCCCACTCGCGGGGGCTTTGTGGTTCATGGTCGGCGTCGAGCAACAGTCCTCGGCAGAGAGGGCATCGACCCCGTTGCAGCCGCAAGAGCCGCACCGTGGCCGTGCTCATCGGAGGAGGGTGGCGGCGACGCCGCTTTGCCCAGAAGTCGGTCAGGGTGGGGTCGTCCGGGGACGCCCTGCCCTCGACCATCCGGTGCCGGACGATCGGAGTCCAGGCGAACTTACGCAGGTAGAAACCGGTCTCCCGGCTCCCGAACACCCACGTGTCGTTCCTGGACGGGTGGAACGCGCCGAAGTACCGGGCCTTGACCCAGTGCGCCGACTTGTTCGCGTGCGTGAACCGGGCCCACTTGTGGACCCGCTTCCACACGTGGGCGTCCAACGCATTGAAGACGCGTTTGGACACCCCGATCCGGTAGTAGGCAGCCCACCCGGTGATGATCGGGTTGAGCTTGGCGATCACCGCGTCGGCGTTCGATCCGCGCAGGGCGCGAACTTCGGCCGACAGTCGCCGCCGGATCCGTCGCACCGCCTCGTTGCTCGGCTTGGTCAACAACTTGCCGTTCGGATAACGGCGGATGTTGAACCCCAAGAAGTCCACGCCGTCCTGGGTCAGGTGCGTGATCTGGGTCTTGGCCTCGTTGAAGACCAGACCCCTGGGAGCCAGCCACTCGGCCAACCGCGCCTTGACCTGTTCGGCCTGCTCACGGGAGTGACACAAGGCGATCAGGTCATCGGCGTAGCGGACCAGCACCGGGCATCCGTTCACCGTCCTCCCGGCACGAGTGCCGGTGGTGTAGTAGCGGACCCCGGCCGCGGCCTCCATGCCGTGCAGAGCAACATTCATGATCAACGGACTGATCACCCCACCCTGGGGAGCTCCTTCATCGGTGGCAGTGAACCGACCGGCCTCGATCACACCCGCGGTCAGCCATTGCCGGACCAGTTCCCTGGCGGGGAACGCGCCCAACGACTTCAGGATGTGATCATGGTTG